>Ga0315277_10001793_pt1 | contig 30474 bp, 28 predicted proteins | sample YL17G05_15_MG_FD_203695 | JGI IMG/M metagenome (GOLD analysis project Ga0315277, IMG submission 203695) | Sediment microbial communities from Yellowstone Lake, YNP, Wyoming, USA - YL17G05_15 | ecosystem: Environmental > Aquatic > Freshwater > Lake > Sediment | place: USA: Wyoming | collected...
CACGTTACGAAGATCCGATCCCTTGCTGTTGCAGGGCTTGCAGGGCTCGTTGTCGGATACGGCCTGGATTGGCTCGGCATCACGCCCATCATCAAGCGGATCTGCACGAGTTCGTTCGTCGTTGCCTCCGGCGGATGGTGCCTTCTGGTGCTGATGTCGTGCTATTGGCTGGTGGACGTCCTAGGCCATAAAAAAGGCGTGCTGTTCTTCGCCGTGGTCGGCATGAATTCCATTTTTATTTACCTGTTCAGCAATACCGTCGGCGGGGGATGGTTCAACAAATTTGTGGGGATTTTCACCAACGGATTCATGCAGTGGATCGGGACCCCGGAACCGTGGATGCGCATCCTGACGTCGCTGGCCGTGCTGGCGCTGGAATGGTCCTTGTGCTGGTGGCTGTACAAACGAAAGATTTTCATCAAGATTTAAACCCAGCATTCCGATTCGCAGAATCGAGTACAATGCGTTTTAAATCCGCTTGACGTGATTGAAAGGGGGAATATCATGAAAGCGATGATCGGAATATCGGTTGTTTTCCTTTTAGCAAACGGCTTTACCCAAGAATCTCCCTTTATTCCGGCAACACTTGATACGGCCTTGCGTAACGAACTTTCCGGAGAGATCGCCTTCGACAATCTCCGAACGTTGACCCTGTACCACCGCCCGGACGGTTCCATCGGATTGAAAAAAGCCCTCCAGTTTATGGAAAGCAAGGCACTGGATTACGGCCTTGAAGACGTCCGTCTCGGCGAACAGCCTTTTAACGGGCAAAGCTACGAGCCCGTCTCGGCCGAGCTGTGGATGGTCAAACCGCGAACCGAAAAATTGGCAAGTTTTGCCGATGTGGCGCTTTCACTTGTCGACAATTCGCGCACGACGCATTGCACCGCGGAATTGGTCGACGTGGGTGACGGTGACGCCCAGAAGTGGTATGAGGGCAAGGATGTGAAGGGGAAAATCGTTCTTGCTTCGGCGAACCCTGGAGCTGTAATGCCCTTGGCCGTATGGAAATTTGGCGCCTTGGGTGTCGTCAGTTATGTTTCAAAGCGTATTGGATATTTACCATGCCGTGTTTGCCGAAGCGATGCTGTTCGGCACCTGGTATTACGGCACCGTCTCCCTTTCCGATGTGAACCGGTTGGTCGAGGAAGGCGTCCAGAAAGGAATGCTGCACGATTGAGGTTTGCCGATTCCATATATTTAGAGGTCCTGTCCGTTTAACCGGAAAATATCGAATACAAGGAGGAGGCCATGAAAATCATACAACGGATTTTTATCGGACTGTTTTTCTCCTTCATTTTTTGGAACGCAGTTCAGGCCTGCAGCCCCGAGCGCTACGCCCAGAGCAGGATTTTCCGGTTGCTGAAGCCGGGGCTCTGGGTGGACGAGGGCTGGGGATTTCCCGTGAGCGTCCCCGGCGTGAGCCGCTGGAATTCGGACTGCAAACCCTCCCTGACCGCAGACGGAAAGTATCTGTATTTCATCGCCGCGGCGCAGAACGGGCCGCCTTACGACACCGTCCACGTGGGAGGCAGGGATTTCAACGTGTACGTGGCCCGCTGGAACGGCGTTGCCTGGGATTCGGTGACCAATCTGGGAACGAACGTCAACCAGGCCTCGTATGCCTGCATTTCCGCTGACAATCGAACATTGTACGTGACCAAGGGCAGTAAAATCCATGTTTCGCCGCGCACGCCGACCGGATGGACCAAGGTGAAAATGCTGCCCTATCTGGTCAACGATCCCGATCCCAAGGTGACCGATCGCACACCATTCATCACGCCGGACGGGAGGGAGTTGTATTTCGCCTCGGAACGGGCAGGCGGATACGGCAGTTTCGATCTCTATGTGGTCCGCTGGAACGGATCGGCCTGGGACTCGCTTACCAATCTGGGACCGCGGATCAACACCATCGCTTGTGAAACGCATCCGGCGCGGACCTGGGACGGGAAGAAAATGTACTATTCCGATTTCGGCGGCAGGAGCCAGCAGGACAAGTTCGGTGATGCGGACCTCTACGTGTCCTCCCGCGACGCTTCCGGATGGGGGCCGGGCCAGCTGGTCGGACCTCCCGTCAATACCGACCTGCCCTGCTGTTCGGCGTTTCCGACCAAGGATGGAAAATTGTACATCGGCAGCGAGGTATCCGAAGGCGGGATGGGTGAGGAGGACATCTGGGTGGTCCGGGAAAAGAACTTCGAAATCACCCGGGAAACCGTCACACTGCCGGGGGCCATGGGCTGGCGGAACACGGGAGAACTCCAAAACGCCTGGTACGTGTACTGCCTGCTCGAGGCCAGGGACGGTTCCATCTATGCAGGCACGGCACCCAGCGGGGATGTGTTTAAAACCACGAACGGCGGAATCACCTGGGAGAAGACGGGCAAGCTGCAGGACGCTTCGCGCGTGTACTCGCTGATCGAAATGCAGAACCGCTCGCTGTTCGCAGGAACCTATCCGAACGGAGACGTGTTCAAGTCCACCAACGGCGGCGCGACGTGGGTGAACACCGCAGACCTGCTCGGCGCGAAAATCGTCCACGCGATGATCGAGCTGCCGAACGGAAAAATCCTCGCCGGAACCTCTCCGGATTCTTCGGATGCCGGTAGGTTGTTTTCCACGTCCAACGGAGGCTCCACATGGAAATTGTCCTACACCCCGTTGCCCCCCCTGTTCAAATGCAAGGCCGGATTCCGTTCGTTTTTTTACACCGACGGCGTTTTGTTTGCCGGTCTCCGCGCCGGCGGAGACGACATCCTGTTCTCGACAAACGACGGCGATACGTGGAAAGTCGTCAACCTGCCTTTCCCGGATGACCAGATCACGCTGACCGAATTCGACTTTTTCTACAAAACATCGGACGGTGCGATTTGGACCGGAGGATGGGCCCATGGGCCGCAGGGCGTGGTGGCCCGTTCCACGGACAAGGGCGTGACCTGGACGGCCGCGTCCGAAATCCGGTCCGCGAGCGGAATCGAGATGGCGCGCATTTTCAGCATGGTTGAATTGAAGGATGGGACGCTTTTAGCCGGGGGGCACCCCGGACCGGACAGCATCGCTGTTCAGACCAAGGACAAGGGTGCCACATGGACGGCGTTCGGTACGCTGCCGAAGGCAAATGAACTTCTGTGCTTTCTCAAGACCAAAGACGGTTCGGTCTATGCCGGAACCACTCCGAACGGCGACGTGTTCAAGCTGGCAGGCCCGACGGACGTTTCCGCAAAGACCGTGACGCCGGTCGAATTCGATCTTTCCCAGAACTACCCCAATCCGTTCAACATGGACACATTCATCCACTTCCGCTTGACGGCGCGGGCGGACGTCGATCTCGCCGTGTTCGACGTCCTCGGAAACAGGGTCCGTCTGCTCGCGGAAGGCGAAAAATCCGCGGGAGATTCCTTTTTCATCTGGAACGGGTGCGACGACCGCGGCCGCGAGTTGGCGAGCGGGGTGTATTTTTACCGGTTGACGGTTCGGGAGGCCGATGGTACGGTCCACGACGCACAATATAAAATGCTGATGATCAAATGATGTTTAAACGGTTATTGTTCAGTTTATCCCGCTTCGACGGGCTCAGCGCGATAGGAATTTGGACTTTGTGGACAACGCCTTGTGACCTGTAGCCTGTAACTTGTAGCTTGGTAAACAGGGGGCCGCAATGAACAAGAAGAAAAATTTCATCCATTTTCGTTTGATCTGGTATTGGATTGTTGTGTTCTCACTTTTAGCCGGAGCCTGCAACCGTTCAAAGCCCGTCAGCGAGGCCGCGCGGTTCGACCGCGTTGCCAGCAAGGTGTTTAAGGAAGTCTATCCCGCCCTGGCCGGACAGATACTGGAAGACTACGGGATTACCAAAGGAACATGCCTGGACATCGGCTGCGGTCCGGCGTATTTATCGATCCAATTGGCGAAAGCATCCGATCTTGAAATCATCGGCGTCGATATCGATTCGGAAGCGGTACGGATCGCTAAAAGGAACGTGCGCCGGGCAGGCCTCGCGGACCGCATCCAGATCGAAGCGGGTGACGTGCACCGTCTCCGTTTCGCCGACGGCGAAGCGGATCTGATTGTTTCGCGGGGGTCGTTCCTGTTCTGGAATGACCGCGTTCAGGCGTTCAAGGAGGTGTACCGGGTGCTCAAACCGAACGGCGTCGCTTTTATCGGAGGAGGCATGGGCCGGTCCATACCACCGGAGAAAAAGGAAGGGATCAAAAAAAAGCTGGAAGCGGCAGGGATTGTCCGTTCGAACCGACCGACGGTGACGCGGTACGAAATGGAGGAAACACTCGATCTGGCGGGTATACCTTCGTACCGGATTGTCGGTGACGGACCGACGGATGCCGGCTGCAAGTGCGGGATGTGGGTGGAGATACGGAAAACCGCATCCAAAGCTTCTTCAAAGGCTGGAACCTAGAAAACAAGACAGGTTCTGACGGAGACAACATGGCTGGAAGAAGCCATGATTCAATGTGTATTTGTTTGATTTCATTGAAGAAGGTGAGTTCAGAAAAACAGTTTGGAATTTGAAATAAAAAATTGTATATTTTTTTGGAGATCTCATTACCGGATAAGCGCTGGAGGATTGGATGAAAATCGATGTCAAAGAAGTCGGGTCAGTTGTTGTACTGCATGTCGGAGGCAACCTCATGGGAGGGCCTGAAACCGTCGCCATTCATGAAAAAGTAAAAGAACTAATCAAGGAAAATAAACATAAGGTAGTCATCGACCTCTCGAAGGTTTCGTGGATGAACAGTTCGGGACTCGGAACCCTGATGGGATGCATGACATCGCTTCGCAACGCCAAAGGCGAGCTTAAACTGATCGGAGTTGGTGATAAAGTCAAAAACCTGTTCATCATCACCAAATTGATCACATTGTTCGAAACGTACAATACGGAAGAGGATGCCATCAAGTCTTTTCATAAGGCATCATGACCGTATTTTGTCGATTCGGATCCGGCCCCGGGGAACCGAAAGAAAATATCGAAGATGATAACCGCGGCGAGGTTCGACGAATGCATTCCCTGTGATGGTCACCTCTTCGGGTGACTAGGTCACCTCTTCGGGTGACTGGGTCACCACTTCGGGTGACTAGGTCACCTCTTCGGGTGACTAGGTCACCACGAAAAGGGATTTTCAAACAATCATCGCTTGCAAAGGGGCTGAACGAGGGCGGGTATTTCCCCGCCCTTTTCTATGTAGATAATGATATCAATCGACCAAATCGTTCGTCCGGTGAAGCCGCATCTGGTCCTGTTTGAAAAGGCCTATCGCGGACAGTTTGTCGACCGTTTCATCCCGGATACGGACTATTTTCAAACCGATCATGGGAAGAGGCTTCGTCCGATCATCTTTTTTCTGTCCCAGGGGTTGACAGGAAAACCCAATACCCGGTCGGTTCCGCTGGCCGTTCTGATCGAGTTGCTTCACACCGCGAGCCTGGTCCATGACGACGTGCTGGACGGTGCGGACCAACGACGGGGCAAGCGGAGCTACTTTGCGCGCAAAGGCAGCCGGGCGTCGATACTGGCCGGCGACTATCTCATGGCCAAGGCCCTTTCGATCGGTGTGTCCGTTCCGCAACGCGATGTCCTCCGGATCGTTGCGCACACCGTCCTCTGCATGACTCGAGGCGAGTTGCTCCAAAACACACTGGAGCATTCCGACAACACGGACGTGAAGGTCTACTACCGGATCATTCGGGAGAAGACAGCATCGCTGTTTTCCGCAGCCTGTGAATTTGCCGCACTGGTCCAGAACGCTACTGCCCTTCAAAAAAGCCGTTTAAAAAAATTCGGGAATGCATTCGGTACGGGTTTCCAGATCCGGGACGATATCCTGGACTTTACCGGAAACCGGAAACGTCTGGGCAAACCCACCGGTCTCGACATTCGCAACGGACAAAAAACCCTGCCCGTTTTGTTGGCCCTGCGGGAAGCTTCGAAAAAGGAAAGGGACACGGTTCTAAGAAAAATCAGGAATCTATCCGCTTCCAACCGCAGGTGGATCACCGGGTTTGTCGGGGAGCGAAACGGAGTGGACCACACCCGCAAGGAGGCGGACCGCTGGACCGAACATGCCCAGTCCATCCTTCTCCGGTTTCCGCCTTCGGCCTGCCGACGGTCCCTGGAAATGCTTCTGCAATACGACAGCGAAAGGGTGGCATGAAACGGATCGTCCGGGCCGGCCTGGCGGCGCTTCTTCTCCTGTCCTGCCGCAAATCTGCACCTCGCAGTCCCGTTGAACGTACCGGTTTTTTCATGGACACCGTGGTGCATGTGAGCATACTGGACAGGGAAGCCGACGAAGCCCGGATCGACCGTGCCATCGATCGGGCCTTCGGCACCGTGAAAGCGTTCGAAAGCATGCAATCCGGTCATGTGGACACGAGTGACGTCTCCCGGATCACCCGATCGGCAGGCGGACAAGCCGTCCAGGTTCGGCCGGAAACGATCGACGTCCTCAAACTGGCCGAAGCGGTTTCCGAACGCTCGGAAGGCGCCTTCGACGTGACGATCCGACCTCTCAAGGATCTCTGGCCGTTCGATTCGGAAAATCCCGCGGTACCGAGCCCCAAAACCCTGCGTGCCGTTCTTCCCCATATTGACTACCGCCAAATCGTCGTGCGCGGCGACAGCGTTCTTCTCGCCAAACCGGGTATGGGAATAGACCTGGGGGGAATCGCCAAAGGGTATATCGTGGACAGGGCCGTGGAAAGCCTCCAACGGGATGGATTGCGTTCAGGCATTGTCGAAGCGGGAGGAGACTTGCGCATTTTCGGCCAACATCCTGAAAACAAATCCTGGAGAATCGGCGTCAGGCATCCGCGTTCGGAACAAAGCGGATTGGCGGCCGTTCTCTCCACGCCGGCAGCGAGCATCGCGACATCGGGAGACTACGAGCGGTATTTCATGCAGGACGGCAAACGGTACCACCACATCCTCGACCCCAAAACGGGTTTTCCCGCATCCGGTTGCATCAGCGTCACCGTCGTCGCTCCGCTCGCCGTTCTGGCCGACGCCTATGCCACGGCCGTGTTCGTGCTGGGTCCTGAGAAGGGGTCGGCGCTGATCGGGAAAATGCCGGGAATGGAATGTCTGATTTTCTACGAAAAGAACGGGCGGCTGGAGCACATGCTGTCAGCCGGGCTCGTATCCAAGGTTGAATTCATCGAATAAACATAAGGAGTGCGGTTCATGCCCAGAACCCTGGTCACCGGCGGTGCCGGATTTCTCGGATCGCATTTGTGCGAGTACCTCCTGAACAAGGGCCACGACGTCATTGCCATGGACAACCTCATCACCGGAAATGTGGACAACATCGCCCACCTTCGCAGCGAACGGTTCACGTTCGTCAAATACGACGTCACCAATTACATTTACGTGGAAGGACCGATCGAATACATTCTGCACTTTGCTTCTCCCGCCAGCCCGAGGGATTACCTGGAGTTTCCAATCCAAACGCTCAAAGTCGGATCGTTGGGCACGCACAAGGCGCTGGGTCTCGCCCATGCCAAGAAAGCGCGGTTCCTACTGGCATCCACGTCGGAAGTGTACGGCGATCCGCTGATCCATCCACAGCCGGAAACCTACTGGGGCAACGTGGATCCGGTGAGCCCACGGGGCGTGTACGACGAAGCCAAGCGGTTTGCCGAAGCCCTGACCATGGCCTACCACCGGTACCACGGCGTGGACACGCGCATCGTCCGCATCTTCAACACCTACGGTCCGCGAATGCGGCCGGAGGACGGTCGCGCCATTCCCACGTTCGTGCCGCAGGCGCTGCGGAACGAACCCATCACGGTGTTCGGCGACGGCAGCCAGACAAGGAGTTTCTGTTACGTTTCGGATTTGATCGAAGGCATTTACCGCCTGCTCATGTCGGACTACCACGAACCGGTCAATATCGGCAATCCGGACGAGCGTACCATCCTCGAACTGGTGGACGCGATCCTCAGGATCACCGGCAGCAAAAGCCCGGTGGTCCACCGTCCGCTCCCGGTGAACGATCCCAAGATCCGCCAGCCGGACATCACCCTGGCCAGGAAACTGCTCGGGTGGGAACCCAACGTGGCCCTGGATGACGGGCTACAGCGGACCATCGATTGGCTCGGGAAGCGCCTTGATCGAACCGTCTCCAAATCCTGACGGATCCAAAACACCCAAGCGGTTGCTCGTCATCCGGTTGGGTGCGATCGGTGACGTGCTGCTGGCTATTCCATTGGTCCGGATGCTGAAAAACGCGTGTCCGGACTGCGCAATTGATTTTTTGGTCAAAAATGCGTATGTTTCCCTTTTGGAATCGAATCCGCACATCGACCGTGTTCTCGCGTTTTCACCCCGGGGTGGCATCCGGGAAATGGCGCGCATGATCCGGCGGATCCGGGACTTGCGTTACGACGCCGTGATCGATCTCCAGGGCAATCTCCGGAGCCGGATGGTGACACTCGCTTCCCGTGCTGCGATCCGTTCTCGGGCGCGGTTGAACCGCTGGCGGCGGTTTCTGCTTGTCCACCTTCGGTGGGATACCTACCGTACCCCTCTTCCGGTGCCTCTAAAATACCTCAGGGCGGCGCCGTTTCCCGTGGCCGACGACGGCAAGGGGTTGGAACTCTGGATCCCGGCAGATGCGGAAGCGAACGTTCGTTTCCAGCTCGAGGCACGCGGCATTCGAAACCAGGATCGGATTGTCGGTCTGGCACCGGGTGCCGGACGGGCGACCAAACGCTGGCCCGCGGAAGGTTTCGCCGAAACCGGACAGGCACTTTCGCAAAAAGGCTGGAAAATCGTGGTGGTCGGCGGGGAAGGGGATTCCGGAATCTGCGGGGATGTGCACCGGAACATTCGGATGCATTCCGCAGATTTTTCAGGGCGACTCTCCCTCGTGGAAACGGCAGCCCTGATCCGGAGGTGTGATCTGCTCGTGACCAACGACACCGGCGCGATGCACATGGCCTCCGCGGTCGGCACCAAAATTCTTGCAGTGTTCGGCCCCACGACGCGCCATTTCGGTTTTTTCCCGTTCCGGTCAGAAGCGGCCGTCATTGAAAAACCGTTGGGATGCCGGCCGTGTTCGTACCACGGCACCGAACGCTGTCCCAAAACGCATTTCCGATGCATGCTGGATATCTCAAGCCGGGAAGCGGTTGAACAGGCTTTGGATCTACTCAACGCGAGGTAATCATGGGGACATTTTGGCAGGTGTTGTACAACTGGATTGGAGTCCCGATCCTCTATGCGGCCTTGATGCTGGCGTCGCCTTTTCAACCCAAAATCAGGCGGGGCAGGGAGGGGAGAAAAGGCCTTTTTGAAAAACTCGATTCAACCCTGGCCGGCCTGCCCAAAGGGGGACCCCGCTTCTGGATCCACAACAGTTCCATGGGCGAATTCGAACAGGCCAAACCACTGATCGAACGGCTCAAGCAGAAATTCCCCAGGGGGAGCGTCGTCGTCAGTTTTTACTCGCCTTCTGGATTCGATCACGTCCAAAACTTCCGCGGTGCGGACCTGCTCTGTTACCTCCCCTTTGATTCGAAAGGAAAGGCGCGGCGCTTCGTTTCGACGCTGAAGCCGGATGCAGCGGTGGTGATCCGGCATGACCTTTGGCCGAACCACCTTTGGGAAGTCCGCAAACAGAACATTCCCCTGGTCCTGGCAAACTGCTCGATCCGGCCCCATCTCATTTACTCGCTTCCCTTGACACGTCAGGCCTGCCGGTCCGTTTACAACGCGTTCACGGAAATTCTGGCCGTGTCGCCGGAAGCCAAAACCTTCTGCGAAAGCCATTTTTCTCCGAACCGTGTGGAGGTGGTGGGGGATACGCGATACGATCAGGTGGTCCGTAGGGCCAAGGAAGCCGAAGGCATCGTCGCCCCTCTCCGCCGTCTGAAAAGCGGACGTCTCGGGTTTGTTGCCGGCAGCACCTGGCCTTCGGACGAGGACGTCATTCTGCCTGTTCTGCAAAAATTATCGGAAAACGGACTGAAGCTTTGGGTGGTGCTCGTTCCCCATGAGCCTACCCCCGAACACCTCTCCGACCTGGAAGAAAAATTGAAAAGCCTGCACCTCCGTTCGATCCGGTTTTCCCAAATTTCCCGGAAGGGAGAATGCGACTGCGACGTGCTCCTGGTGGATCGCGTTGGCATTCTCGCAAGCCTGTACGCGCTGGGCGAAGCGTGTTTCGTAGGCGGGGGGTTCGGCCCGGGCGTACACAACGTTCTGGAGCCCGCCGCGCTCGGTAAGGCGGTGTTCTTCGGGCCGAGGTGCAGGAATTCCTACGAAGCCGGACAGCTGGAAAAACGGGGCGTGGGATTCGTCGTCGAAAACGAGGAATCCCTTTACGGCAAACTGTTCGCCCTGCTGAACGATCCAAAGGAGATGCTCCGGATCGGCAAGACCGCTGCAAGATTGGTGGAAGAAAACGTGGGTGCCACCGAACGAATCGTCAAGCATATCGAAGCACTGGTGCGACGGCGTGATTGAAGTCCGGAATCTCAGGTATCGGTACCCCGGAAGTGAGGGCCCTGATTTTGCCCTTCGGGATGTTTCTTTTTCTCTCGAGGCAGGGGAATGGTTGGGTCTCATGGGTGCGAACGGATCGGGTAAAACAACGTTCGTTCGCTGCCTGAACGGATTGAACCGACCCTCTTTCGGGCAGGTGCTTGTGGACGGCCTTTCCACGGATGATCCGCACGCATTGTACGAGATCCGCAAACGGGTCGGCATGGTGTTTCAGAATCCGGACAACCAGATCGTGGCGACGTCGGTGGAACGGGAAATCGCATTCGGGCTGGAGAATTTGGGTATTCCGGTCCGTTCCATGCGGAAACAGGTCGCTGCAGCCCTGAAACGGTTTTCCCTTGAACCGTATGCGCAGATATCCCCGAACCGGCTGTCCGGAGGTGAACGGCAACGCCTTGCGCTGGCCTCGGTCTGGACAATGGAGCCGCGATACCTCATACTCGATGAACCCACGTCGCTCCTGGATCCCGCCGGGAAGCGCGACTTTTTTCAGCTGATCCGGCGGATGCTGAAAACGCGCAAGGTGGGGATTCTGCTGGTGACCCAGTATCCCGAGGAAACCCTGGATTGCGATCGGCTTCTGGTCATGGACAGGGGATGCATCCGTTTCAATTCGGACCCGGTTTCGGTTTTCCGTCACCGCTCCCCGTTGAGACGCTTGGGATTGAGTGTGCCGGTGGAGGCGGAATTGGGTGCTCTGTTCGCATGAACATTCAGGTCGAAGAACTCTTTTACACATATCGATCGCCGTTTTTCCCGGAACACCGGGCGCTGGCTGGTGTATCGTTTGAAATTGAACACGGTGAAATGGTTGCCGTGGTCGGGGCATCCGGTTCCGGCAAGACCACCCTGATTCAGCACCTGAACGGCCTTTACCGTCCCACTTCGGGCTGCGTGTCTGTCGGCGGTCGGAATTTGTCGGATCCGAAAACGGACCTGGAGATGATCCGCACAAAGGTGGGACTGGTTTTTCAGTTTCCGGAAGCCCAACTTTTTGAGGAGACGGTTGAAAAAGACGTGGCTTTCGGCCTGAAAATCCGGAAACTGCCCGAACACACCATCCGAAGGCGTGTCCGAAAAGTGTTGAATCGGGTCGGTCTGGATCCCGAAACGTTCGGACGTTGCGTTCCCTTTCATCTGAGCGGCGGAGAGAAGCGACGGGCCGCCTTGGCCGGCATCCTGGTGATGGAACCCGAGGTGCTGGTCCTCGACGAACCCACGGCCGGACTGGATTGGGCCGGCACGTGCCAGGTCGAGGCGATCCTGAAAACCTACCACCGGTCCGGAAGGACAGTGGTATTTGTTTCACACGACATGGACCTCGTCGCCCGGCTGGCCGACCGAGTTCTGGTTCTGTCCGGGGGGCGGCTGGTCTTCGACGGAAGGCAGGCGGTCCTTTTCCGCAGGACGGATGTGCTCAAGCAGGCCGGGCTGAATCTGCCCCGTGTCGTACGGTTCATGCGAATCCTCAGGCGGAAGGGCATGCCCGTGCGGACGGACGTGTATACGGTGCAGGAGGCAAGGCGGGAAATTCAGCGGGTGTTCAGGTTAAACCCGGATTATCGGAGATTGGCAATAAATAATAAAATAAATATTGAAAATTAAAAATCAAAATTGTGATGAGCAAAGGAGTTTGGAACACGGATTCGTTAAAACGGTTTCTGCACCTGTTCCACCGGGCGTTGGTGGAATGGCACCACGACAAGGCGCCCAGGCTTTCGGCGGCCCTGGCTTTCTACATGATCCTTTCCCTGTCGCCCATTCTCGTGATTGTCGTGCTGATCGCGGGGCTGGTTTTCGGCATTGAAACCACACAGACCTTCCTGGTCCAGAACATCCGCGAATTTATGGGGCCGCAAGCGGCTGAAATAATCCCTCAGGTATTCTCGCGTTCGCTCCGCCCGCTAACGGGTTTCCTGGCGACGCTGTTCAGCCTGATCGCGCTGTTCTGGGGGGCTTCGACGGTATTCACGTACCTGCGAGACTCGTTCAACACAATCTGGCACGTAACACCGCACGCAGGCAGATTCGGCATCCCGGGATTCATCCGGCATCGGGCCCTGGCATTTATCATGATTGCAGGTTCAGGAGCCCTGCTGGTCTGTTCGCTGGTTGGAACCACGGCCATCACCGCCGTGGCCGAATTTCTGAAAGGTTTCATTCCCATTCCGGTGATCCTGTTGCAGCTCGCGGATTTTGTGGTTTCCATCGGAACCACCACCATGATTTTCTCGGTGGTGTTCATGGTCCTGCCGTCGGTCAGGCAGAGATGGACCGATGTGCTGCCCGGATCGTTCATGACAGCCGTGCTTTTTACCGTCGGAAAATTACTGATCGGATTCTATTTCGTGACGACGACCGTGGCGTCCGCCTTCGGAGCCGCGGGTTCGGTGGTCGTATTCCTGATCTGGATCTATTTCGGTGCACAGATTTTTTACTACGGCGCGGAGTTCAACAAAGTGTTTACAAGGACCTTCGGTTCGGCAAGGCATGAGCATTTAAAAAAAGAAACCGCAAAGGGTGCAGTGCGAATGAGACAATAGAACACGGTTGAGCACGGATGAAGCGGATTTGCGCAGATATGGATTCAATATAAGAAATGGGTCACAAAGATCGTCTCATGCTTCCCTCACTTGAAGGAGGGTGTCAAAGGTTGAATCGAATTCGCATCTTCATGAGGAGACTTGTCATGATTCATTGCACGATACGTTTTGCGTCATGTTCACTGTCATTCATGCTTTGTTTCATTCCACCCGTCGCCTCCGGCCAGTCGGACAGGATTGCCGGAAGGCCCGACGCCTGCACATCCATTACCGTGGCCAAGGGCGCATTTGTCGACGGTTCGGTCATGACGTCACACACCTGCGACAGCCACCGTACCCGGACCTCGCTTGACATGACGCCGGCCAAGGATCATCCGAAAGGATCCTCCGTCCTGCTGCGCAAACGTACGGACTGCGATTCACTTGCCATGCCGGCTTACCGGTTTGTTCCGACCGGAAAGATCCCGCAGGCCGAACACACCTTCGGATTCATCAACACGGCCTACCCCTGCATGAACGAACACCAGCTGGCCATCGGCGAGTCCACGTTCGGAGGGAGGAAAAACCTTCAGTCCCAAAAGGGATTGATCGATTGCACGGCCCTGGTTCAGCTCATGCTTGAACGATGCAGGACCGCCCGGGAAGCGATCCGGCTGGCGGACGAATTGACAAGAACCCACGGCTACAACGACGAAGGCGAATGCCTGACCATCGCCGACACAAAGGAAGTCTGGCATTTCGAGGTTGTCGGCCCCGGAGCCGGAAACGTCGGAGCGGTTTGGGCGGCCCGGCGCGTGCCGGACGGACACGTGTCCGTCAATGCCAATGCCAGCCGGATCCGGCAGCTGGATCTCGCCAAACCGGATGAGTTCATGGCGTCGAAAAACGTGTTCCGCGTGGCCCAGGACAGCGCCTGGTGGAATCCGCAGAACGGCGCCTTCGAATTCTGTTATGCCTACGATCCCGAGGGCCGGAGTTCTTTCGCGGCCAGACGGAGGGAATGGCGCGTGCTGTCGCTTTTGTCCCCCTCCCTGAAACTCGATCCGGAGGCGGAGAACCATCCGTTCTCCGTGAAGCCCGACACATTGGTCACGCTTTCCAAGCTCGTTTCCATTTTTCAGGATTATTACGAGGGCACCGAATACAACATGGTGAAATTCATCGCCTCGACCGATACATCCGGCAAGACCGTGATTTCTCCTTTCGCGAATCCGTTCATGCCGTACGACATGTACGATCTGTTCAAGATCAACGGCGGTTGGGGCAAACTCGGAGAACGGACCGTTGCGCGTTGGTACACGATCTACGCCACCCTTACCCAGTCGCGCGATTGGCTGCCGGATCCGGTCGGGGGTTTGGTATGGCTCGCCTGGGACAATGTCGCCACGTCCGTCTACGTGCCGCTGTATTGCCAGAACACCGATGTTCCCGCATCCTACAAAGTGTCCGGGCGCGATCGGGGATTCCGGCGGGATTGTGCGTGGTGGGCGTTCAATTACACCGGTACCACGACCGCGCAGCGGTGGGGGGACATGCGGAAGGATGTGGAAAAAGTCTGGAAACCGATGCAAAAGGAATTGTTTTTAAACCAGAAAAAGGTTGAAGACGAAGCCATGGTGTATTACCGGAAGGATCCGGCAAAGGCGAAATCCCTGCTGACCCGGTACAGCATCGGCTGGGGAGAGAAAGCGGTTGCACGGTGCTGGGAGCTGGGCGATTTTCTCTGGACGAAATACGATGAAAAATTTTGACCGTCCGATGAGACGCAACCTGTACGGGAAACACAGGAATTCCTCCCTCTGGCGGTTTTATTTTATACTTGACAAAATCCATAAAATTGTTATATTAAGGGACGGTTCGTGTAAAATGCCTTCTCATGCGGGAATAGCTCAGTTGGTAGAGCGTCACGTTGCCAACGTGAATGCCGCGGGTTCAAGTCCCGTTTCCCGCTCCATCGGCGGCGTAGCCAAGCGGCTAAGGCGAAGGTCTGCAAAACCTTTATACAGCGGTTCAAATCCGCTCGCCGCCTCCAAGAATCCACGTGCCGGGATGGCGGAATTGGTAGACGCAAGGGACTTAAAATCCCTTGTCCCTCGCGGGGCGTGCCGGTTCGATTCCGGCTCCCGGTACTCGCGTACTGGAATTGGAGATTGAAACCCACCGGCAGGTGGGTTTTTTCTAATCCGCGACCCCCGCATCGGGAAACCGGGAAACGGTTTTAACCTGAACACGGACGATAACCAGGGTACCTTCGGCGGTTCCGTTTGATCGGATTTGCATGTCCCTTCGACCCAGCGCCTTGATTTTCGACATGGACGGCGTGATCGCCGACAGCGAGCCGATCCACATCCGGACGGAAAGGGAGACGTTTCTGCCGTACGGCATATCGCTTTCCGATGATGAACTGTGTTCGTTTGTGGGGTCAAACCTCCAGGTTGTGGTGAAGACGGTCGTCGCTCGGTATCGCATTCGAGTGGATGCGGATCGGCTGTTCAAAGACCATAAAGCAAGCCTCTTAAAAAACATGCAGGACGGGCTTCAACCCATCGACGGATCCCTGGACCTGATCCGGGCTTTGTCCGGAACGGCCGTACCGCTCGCCGTGGCATCGAGCTCTTTCATGGACCTGATCCGGCTCGTGCTCCGGAAGTTTCAAATCGAATCCTGCTTCCACTCCGTCGTCTGCGGAGATGACGTTCACCGTAGCAAGCCCCATCCGGACATTTTCCTGGAAACCGCCAGACGTCTGGGTTTGCCTCCGGAGGAATGTCTGGTGATTGAAGATTCCACGAACGGGATCAAGGCCGCGAAAGCGGCGCGAATGGCGTGCATCGGATTGCGAAGCCCGAACAGCCACAACCAGGATTTGAGCGGTGCGGACAGGACCGCCGATGATTTCCATGCCGTCCGGTCCGAACTCGTCCGCTCGTTCGGATTTGTCATCGGATAAAAACCACCGGATTGCACAAGGAGAATGAAATGGATCTGCGCAGAATGTTTCGGGACACATTCGGAAGCGATCCCGCACTGGCGGCGAAGGCTCCCGGTCGGGTCAATTTGATCGGAGAGCATACGGATTACAACGACGGATACGTTCTGCCGGTCGCGATTCAATACCACACGACCGTCGTGGCAGGTCCGCGATCCGACCGTCGGATACACCTGGTGTCGGTCGATTTTAAACAAGACGTCTCTCTTCGGCTGGAGCAATCCATCGCAAAATCCGCGGACCGTCCATGGAGCAACTATGAGAAAGGCGTTCTGGTGGAATTTCAAAAAATGGGAATTCCGCTCCGCGGGGCCAATCTCCTGATCCAAGGCAACGTCCCGATCGGTGCAGGGCTTTCTTCGTCGGCTTCCGTGGAGATGGCCATGGCCACAGCCTGGCGGGCCCTCCAGTCCGTCGCCATTTCCGACACCGACATGATCCGGCTTTGCCAGAGGGCGGAAAACGAATTCGTCGGCATGAAATGCGGCATCATGGACCAGTTCATTTCGTGCATGGGAAAGGACGGCCATGCGCTTTTTCTGGACTGCCGGTCGCTCGAATACGAATGGATTCCTTTCCCGAGCGACGCGTACAGCGTCGTCATCCTAAACACCAAAAAGATGCGAGAGCTGACGGGATCGGAGTACAACACACGAAGAAGCCAGTGCGAGGAAGGCGTTCACGAACTCCGGTCTTTCCTCCCGAACATCCGAGCACTTCGGGATGTTTCGGTAGGTGATTTTGAGACTTACGGGAAGACACTTTCGAATTCGGTGAGAAAACGGTGCGAACATGTGGTGAAGGAGAACCAGCGGGTTCTTGATTTCAAAGACGCGTTGAAAACGGGCAAGCAGGAGCTTCTGGGGAGGCTTTTGCTGGAATCCCACGAAAGCCTGCGCGACCTGTACGAAGTCTCCTGCAATGAACTCGATGCATTGGTGGACATCGCGATGCATACCGACGGGGTCATCGGAGCGCGAATGACGGGAGCCGGCTTTGGAGGCTGTGCCATCGCCGTGGTGGCGAAAGGAAAAGAAAAACAGCTGGAGGCGAATGTGCTGTCGGAGTACCCTGCCCGGACGGGCATACAACCGGAAGTGTACGTGTCGTCGCCGTCGCAAGGCGCCACGGTCGAGCGGTTTGCATGAAGCGCCTGAGAACGGTTCATGTCCCATTAAAAGAAATCCACCCGGATTTCTTTTTTTGTTTTGCCGCGGATTCGGATCTCTCGAGGCTGATGGCGTCCGTGGACCGGAGCGGCATACGAACGCCCCTTCTCGTGGTCAAAGATCCGGACGGGTATCGCCTCCGGTCCGGATTCAGACGGTTTCGGGCGGCCTCTACACTCGGAGCGGAAACGGTTCCCGTCCGGGTGCTTTCGGGGGGAGGGTCTTCCGACGAATGGTTCCGAGAGGTTCTGCTCGAGCACCTTTCCATGCACCCGTTGACCTTGGTTGAAAAAGCGAGAGCCCTGCGCATTGCCATCTCGTTGAAACCGTTGCAGGATCCCGTTTCCAATCCCTGTCTTGCCCTGCTGGAGATTCCGAACCATCCGGACATCGTTGCGGACGTTCTTCAGGTGCTTGCGTTGCATCCGGAAGCGCTCCGGTACGTGGAAAAATACGACACGCCCATCAAGACCGCCAAAGGATTTTTCCGGTTCACGACCCAGGAGCAGGCACTTCTGGCGGGGATGGCGACGGCATTGTCCCTTCGTCCCATCGAACTTTTCGAAATCGCTTCCGGTCTGCGCGAAACCGGAATCCGTGAACACCGGGCTCCGGCTGAGCAATACGTTGCGATGCGTTTCCCCGAAATCCTGTCGGACGCGGAACTGAACCGAAACCAAAAAATCGATCGCATCAAACACACGCTGCACCGCATTCAATTTCCGTTTTTGTCGGCCTGGAACGACCGGCTGGAACGTTTTCGCAGGGATGCCGGCTTGCCGAGCACGGTTCAGCTGTCCTGGGACGAATCCCTGGAAGAGCCCGGCATCCGGCTGCGAGCAGACATCCGTTCTACCGGGGACCTGGAAATCCTTTCCGCATGGCTGTGCGACCGCGACCGCAGGCAGATTCTGCACGACATGCTGAAATCGGCCTAGGTGGAAGCATCCATGTGCGTTCCGCCCATTCCAGTTCAGGCCATCTTCATCGATCGAGATGCAGTCCGCGAGCCCCTTGCGATCCGGATTCGCGAGCGCGCCGGAAACGTCCCCGTAGAAATCGTGGACGAGAAAACGGCGTCGTCGCTGTTTGACCGGATGCGGATTTCGAAGGGAAAGCAGGTTCTTTACGTCACCCGGTTCCGCGGCGAACCGGTTAAACCTTGTCCCGCCACAGCAGCTCCGTATCTCTGCTGCCGTTACACGGTGATCAACACGATTCAGCAATGCCCGATGGACTGCACCTATTGCATCCTCCAGACGTACCTGGATTCACCGGTCATCACGCTCCGTGCAGACGTGGATACCGTCTTTGGAAACATCGACAGGTTGTTGTCTTCTCAGCCGGATCGCCTGATCCGGTTCGGCACGGGTGAATTGGGAGACAGCCTCGCACTGGACGGTCTGACGGGATTGTCGGACGGGTTCATGAAATTCTTTTCCGGCAAACGCAACGCCGTCCTTGAATTCAAGACCAAAACGGACCGGATCGGCCGCCTCCTTCATCTGAAACCGAAAAACGCGGTTGTTTCCTGGTCCTTGAATCCGCAACTTGTCATCGGGAACGAGGAATTCCATACGGCCGCCCTTTCGGAAAGGCTCGATGCGGCCCGAAAGTGCCAGGAGGCGGGCTATCCGGTCGGATTTCATTTCGATCCGGTTTTGTTTTTTCAGAATTGGGAAAGGGAATACGACGAGGTGCTTCGCCTCGTGTTCGAACACGTGGACGCTTCAAGGATCGCCTGGATCAGTCTGGGGACGTTGCGGTTTCCGGTTCCGCTGAAGGAAATCATGCAGGAGCGCTTTCCGAAAAGCCGAATCGCCTTTGCGGAAATGGTCCGCGGACCGGACGGGAAAATGCGGTATCCCAGGCCGCGGCGGATCGCGCTGTACCGACGCATTCACGATTTCCTAAAAGCCAAGCAGCAGGACCTGTTCATCTATTTCTGCATGGAACATCCATCGGTGTGGGACGCGGTAACGGGGAGCCATCCCGAAACGAACGAGGAACTGGACTTCTGGTTTGCGCAAAGCCTGTTCAAGCGGTTTCCGGAATTGGACATTTCCGAGCCGCGCAGGGAATCCTATATTCCATCCGGCACCACGATGGACGGGAGGATTCTCCGCTCACGGGAAGCGTTGAAATCGGGCTTGACGTCAACGGATGGATCCTGATTCCAGCAGCTCTTTCTGGATTCGTGCCAGCCTTTGCGCCGTTTCCAATCCCTGCCGCCACCAGTTGTTGGCATACCCGTTTTGTGCATAACCATCGAGAATGCGGATGGTCCGATCCGACAGCGGGGAGGGACTCCGGCGGTACTGCGGTGTTCCGGCCAGGGGCAGAAAATAGTGTACCTGATTCCAGGCCCGGTAACGCAAGCCCAGGTGTTTCATCCGCCTGAGCGTTTCCATGCGGTCTGCTTCCGTCTCCTCTGGAAATCCCATGATAAAATCGATCTGCGGACGAAAGCCGTGTTCGTGAATGAGCGCTGCAGCCCGTTCGATGGCTTCGAACGTGTGGCCGCGTTTTTCCTCTTTTAAAATCCGGTCGGAGGCCGATTGCGCGCCGAGGGTAATTTTTTTGTTTGAACAGTATTTCCGAACGCATTTCAGCAGGTCGTGGGAAACCGTATTCGGCCTTACCTCCGATGGAAAAATGGCATATTCCAGAAAACGGATGCCCCTGGATTTGGAAGACGACAGAAGGGCTTCGATTTTTCCGTTCGACGGTGCACCCGCCTTTTCAGAGCCGTACTCAAATCCACTCGGACAGATGAAACCGGCCCTGAACAAAAATCCCTTCCTGGCCAATTCGTCCAAAAACCGTTCGATGGATTCCAGAGAGCGGTGCACGGGTTTACGGCCGCGGGTTTGGCAGAACGAGCATCCATAAAAACAGCCGCGCGTTATTTCGAGAGGAGGAACCAGGCTGTCGTATCGGGAAATGGGAAAACTCTCGTCCAGGCTGGACAGGTTCGGTGCGGAAAAAATGCGGCGGTGCAGGTCGGTTCCATCCAGAAATGTCCGGATGAACAGCGGCAGACCGGTTTCACCGTCTCCGCTGATTGCTGCGTCGAATCCCATTTCCAGCGTTCCGTCCGGATCGCCCGTTGGATGGGGTCCTCCGGCGATCAAGAGCGAGCCGGTTTTGCACGTCTTTTTGAGTCTCCGGATTTCCCTCCAGACATCGGGAAGATGGGGGGTCATGAACGAATAGGCGATGAGGGCGCGTTTTTCCTCGGCGGCACGGACAAGATCACGAAACGTATCCGCCGTTTTCAGATCGAACACCTTGTCCCAACGGTCTTTTTCCAGCGTATGGAGCAGAACCGGTATGGTAAAACGGTTTGAGCGGGTCACCCGGAAAATAAAAGGTATTTTTTTTGCAGAATCCATTTGCCAGTACAAAATAGTCTTAATAAGCCGTTTTGTCAAGTGAATCGTACAGACTGTTTTTCGATCCGGTTCTGGAAATCTGGAAGTCTGGGGGGTAAAAAATGCCTGTTCCCATTGCAATTCCGGCATCGTGTATTTCTTAACGTATTGGAAATTTGTTGAATACCCTGCCTTTGAAGAAATGGCTCTTTTTTTGCAACACATTCGATTGACCCGAATAGCGGGTATGATTGTTTTCAGATTGCAATGCAACCATAAACCCATTTCCAAATTGTAGTGGGGGTACGTATGCTGCTTTATTTGGGACTCGCATTTTTGGCGGGAGGCTTCTGCGGAATGCTCGGCATGTCCGTGCTGGCCTACAGTTCCAAGGCCACTTTGATCCGTGAAAACCGGATTTACCGGGAGCGGCTCCAATTTATGGAAAATGAAAAACCCAAGAAATATCAGCCGGTGGAAGATCCGCGCGTCCGCGTACACGCATTGGTGAATTGAACAATCCTCATTTCTTTTCTCTTCCAAAAAGCTCCGGTGGAGACACCGGAGCTTTTTTATGCGCCCGGATATTCCCGATCCGGCCCTGGTATGGGTCATCATCCGCGTCCTGCCGAAACCATCGAGAATCGTGTATCCATGTCAAAGGGTCGCAGGACCCATTGCCCTCTCGTTTCTCTTGCAAGCCGGAACGTGGTTTACCGTATGGGTTTACGATTCCACGGCAGCGCGTTGGGACGGAAATCCGAACAGCGATTGGTGGGACGACAGCAACACATCCGGGGATGCCACCCGGCGGATGGTTGCCTCGGCGGTCACGGCATTGACGGGACAACGGCAAACTCGCGCAGGGATTGGCTTCCTGTGCGGTGCATGCGGACTATTTGATCAACGTGGCCCTCCTGAAAGGCCATGTGGGGCAAGGGGTGACCCTTTGTGCAAAAAAGTATTACGGCGTCACGAGCATTTTCAGCAATTGGCGGCTGAACGCCCACAACAATTTTAATCCTGACCGGGACGGCCGCACATGCAAAAGCCTCGGCGTGTTCGAGCATTGGAACGACCCGGTGGAAAAAAATACAGCCGCAGCCTGGGCAAGAAAAAGGGCATTGAATTGGTTTCGGTGTTTCAATAACCCCTCATCCGCGGCGCAATCGGCAGCCCGGCATCCAACGTTTTTCTACGGGATCAACCCAATGAAACGCTTTAAGCGGTCAATCTTTGCCGGTTGTGGTTGAGGTTTTGCTTCAGAGGATGAACATTTTGCTTGACTTTGAGTTGGCGCGTTCGTATATTGTTACTATAAATAGTAACAATGGATCGGGAAACCCGTGCAAGCAAAAATAAATGAAATGAAGGTTATCGCAGTGTGGTGGCGTCTGATGAGGATACCCGCTTTATGATGTGATCAAACGGATTGAATCGTCAGGCGGGAAAGAGGATTGCAGGTTCCCGCCTTTTTTATTTTTAAAATCAGAAGCCGTGGGTAACCCCCACGGCTTTTTTCATGGAAGGAATAGCACATGGACATCAAGGAAACCATCGAAAAAGTGGTAGACGGAAAGTCGTTGAGCCAGGCCGAATCGCAGGAGGCGGCAGAAGCCATCATGGACGGCAAAGCCACCGACGCCCAGATTGCCGCACTGCTCGTTTCGCTGAGGCTGAAGGGGGAAACCCGGGATGAAATCACCGGGTTCGTCAGAGCCATGCGCGCAAAAGCAACCCGGGTCCCCTGTTCGAATGAAGACATAGTGGACACTTGCGGAACGGGAGGCGATCGGAGCGGAACCTTCAACGTTTCCACGCTGAGTGCGCTGGTGGCGGCGGGCGCAGGCTGCCCGGTGGCGAAACACGGAAACCGGTCCGTTTCGAGCCGGTGCGGTAGCGCGGATCTTTTTTCGGAGCTCGGGGTCCAGGTTAACCTGGACCCCGGCCGGATATCGCGGTGCATCGATGAAGCCGGCATTGGTTTCCTGTTCGCGCCCAACCTACACCAGGCCATGAAAAACGCCATGGGTCCACGCCGTGAAATCGGGGTCAGAACCATTTTCAATATTCTCGGCCCGCTGACCAATCCGGCCGGAGCCAAGCGACAGGTGCTCGGCGTTTTTGATGGAGCATTAACCGACGTCCTGGCGCACGTCCTGAACGGTCTTGGATCCAGGCACGTTCTGGTGGTTCACGGAGAAGACGGTCTCGACGAAATTACACTGACCGGTGAAACACGGGTTTCGGAACTGAAAAACGGTTCCGTCACCCGCTATCGCATCCGTCCGGAAGAGTTCGGTTTCCGCCGTGCAACCCTGAAGGACCTTCGGGGGGGGGATGCCCGAACGAACGCGCGGATCGCCATGCACGTCCTGAGCGGGGAAATGGGCACGGCAAGGGATATGGTTCTTCTCAACGCCGGAGCCGTGATTTACGCGGGCGGAAAGGCCGGAACTGTCCAAGAAGGGATTCACAAGGCAGCGGAATCCATTGATTCCGGGAGGGCGCTCCAGAAACTTCAATTGCTCAGGCAGTTGACGGCCTGATCGGTTTGGGTCATGAAATGGCGTGAAGCGGAAGGTGACGGATCTCAAGATAAAAAGTTTAACGTGTATGGTTCGAAATCCAAAGATGAAATGGTTCGATAAAATTCTTATCGAAAAAACAAAGGAAGTTGAGGATAAAAAACGGCGGTTTCCTCTTTCCATGCCGGATCCTGGTCGTATCCTGGGAAACAATGCATTCCGGAATGCGATATCCGGTGAAGGCATTTCCCTTATTGCCGAAATCAAACGGGAATCGCCCTCTGCCGGTCTGATCCGGGAGAATTTTAATCCGGAAAGCATTGCCTTGGCCTATCAATCGGACGGAGCGGATGCTGTTTCGGTTCTGACCGATCGAACATTCTTCGGGGGGTCTGAAGACGTTTTTAAGTCTGTGAGGCAGGCGGTCCGGCTTCCGCTTTTGCGGAAGGATTTTCTCGTGGATGAATACCAGCTCATCGAATCGCATCGGCTTGGGGCTGATGCGGTCCTGCTGATTGTCCGGATATTGGGTTTAAAGACTCTCAAGGGATTTATCCAAATCTCCAAAAAGCTGGGTATGGATTCCCTGGTAGAAGCGCATTCCGAATACGAATTGGAAAAAGCAATGGATGCAGGGGCGGAGATCATCGGCATCAACAACCGGGATCTGGATACGTTTCAGGTCGATTTACAAACATCCGTCCGTTTGATCAAACACCTGCCGGATCGTATCGTTTCGGTGAGCGAAAGCGGCGTCGGATCCCGCGAGGATGTTCTCCGGCTGGCGGAAGCGGGATTCCGGGCCGTCCTGGTCGGAGAATCCCTGATGCGGGCGCCGGACCCGGGTGCTGCACTGCGGCGGTTGAAGGGAGACGGGCATGCGGCCGGTCCCGAACCAAACGTGGATTAAAATCTGCGGAATCACCTCGCTCGAAGACGCAAGAGCGGCTGCGGATTGCGGTGCGGATGCCGTGGGATTCGTGTTCGCCGAATCGAAGCGGAGGATCCATCCTGCCCTGGCCAGGGCGATCGCCTTCGGCTTGCCTTCGAACGTCATGCGCGTGGGTGTTTTCATGGATGAAAAACCGGAAACCGTCCGGCAAATCGCCGAGACCGTGGGGTTGGATGCCGTCCAGCTCCACGGCTCGGAGACGGCGAGCGACTGCGCATCGATCGGCAGGCCGGTGATCAGACGGTTCGACGTCCGTCCGGGTGTTTCGAGGGATGCACTTGTCTCGCAGATGGCGTCCTATCCGGCCTTTGCCTGTTTGCTGGATCCGGGGTCCGGCGACGGGAATCCTTTCGACTGGAGTGTGGCGAGGGACATTCCATTCCGGGTGATCCTGGCGGGAGGACTTTCTACGGAAAATATCCGTCAAGCAATCCGCCTCGTCCATCCATTCGGCGTGGACGTTTCCACCGGCGTGGAACGTGCACCGGGTCGAAAGGACCCTATCAAAATTCGAAAATTTATCGAGGAAGTCCGACATGATCGACACGGGATCCGATGACGTCGTCCGTGGCACGCGGCCTCGCCGAGGATGCCGCTGCGTGCCAGACGACCGAGGATACTGGGGGGTGTTCGGGGGACGGTTTGTGCCCGAAACCGTCATGGGAGCCCTGCAAGAACTCGACCGGGAATACAAAACCGTCTGCATCGACGGGGCATTCCGGCGAGACCTGGAATTTTACCTGCGGGAATACGCAGGACGCCCGACCCTGCTGTACGAGGCCAGACGCCTTTCCGATCAGACGGGTGGAGCCCGCATTTACCTGAAAAGGGAAGACCTGCTTCACACCGGCGCACACAAAATCAACAATACTCTCGGGCAGGTCCTGCTCGCCAAACGCATGGGCAAGAAACGGATCGTGGCTGAAACCGGTGCTGGCCAGCACGGTGTGGCCACGGCAACCACCTGCGCGCTGTTCGGAATCCGGTGCACGGTGTACATGGGCGCCGAAGACGTGCAACGGCAGAGTCTGAATGTTTTCCGCATGAAACTGCTGGGCGCGGAGGTGGTTCCCGTGGATTCGGGCTCCAGGACCCTGAAGGACGCCATCAACGAAGCCATGCGCGACTGGGTGTCCAATGTCCGAAACACGCATTATTGCATCGGTTCCGCGGTGGGACCGCATCCGTATCCCCGGATGGTCAGAGACTTTCAATCCGTCATCGGTAAGGAATTGAAAAAACAAATTCCGCTGAAAATGAAGCATCCGCCCGCGGCGTTGGTCGCTTGCGTTGGCGGGGGAAGCAACGCCATCGGTTTTTTTTATCCGTTCATCCCGGGCCGCGCTCGGCTGATCGGTGTGGAAGCAGGGGGGCGCGGGCTCCAACCAGGCCACCACGGTGCGACCCTGTGCCGCGGCTCGGTCGGCGTGCTTCATGGTGCGAGGAGTTATTTGCTGCAGAACGAGGACGGGCAGGTGCTTCCCACGCATTCCGTTTCGGCGGGACTGGATTATCCCGGGGTCGGTCCCGAACACGCCTTTCTCAAGGAAAGCGGGCGGGTGGAATACGTCGCGGTAGCCGACAATCAAGCGCTGGACGCGTTTCATCTGCTGTCCGAGACCGAAGGCATCCTTCCCGCGCTGGAGAGCGCGCATGCGGTCGCCTGCGCGGTCCGTCTGGCGGGAACCCTGACGCCCGATCAAAGCATTGTCGTCAACCTATCCGGACGCGGAGACAAAGATCTGAATATTGTGATGGAACATTCAGGCCATGGAAAATGATTTGGAATGCGGCGACTCCGTTTCACCGGATCGACAAGGTTGATGCGCTCTAAAAAACGGCGTTCAAGAAAAACCATGAAGCACATCGGGAAATGGACATGACGATCCGACAAACATTCGATTCATTAAAACGGCAAAACGAATCCGCACTGGTCGTTTACGTCATGGCGGGATATCCGTCTCTGGAACACTCCATGAACCTGATCCAGCAGTGCTGCGTCAACGGTGCAGACCTGATCGAAATCGGGATTCCGTTTTCCGATCCCATTGCCGACGGGCCGACCATCCAGCATGCGGGAACGGAAGCCCTTCGCCGCGGCGTCACGCTGCGCGATGTATTGCACGCTGTAGAAAAAATCCGGACCGACAAACCGCTTATCCTCATGTCGTACCTCAATCCGCTTTTGTCGTACGGAACGGACAGGCTGTTCGAAGGCATGAACCGGGCCGGTTTTTCAGGCTTGATTGTCCCGGATCTGCCTGTGGAGGAATCCGCCGACTGGGTCCCTTCCGCCATAAAAAACGATATCGACACGATTTTTCTCGTAACGCCGATTTCCGGAACGGAACGGATCAGGCGAATCGCTTCCCTGTCGAAAGGTTTTCTGTACTGCGTCAGCCTGGCCGGTACCACGGGATCGAGACCGGAGCTATCGGCGGACCTGGGTAAATTTCTGTCAGACGTCCGGGGTGTGACCGGCAGCTTGGGTACGACGGGCCTGCCGGTCGTGGTCGGATTCGGTATTTCCACTCCTGCCCAAATCCGGATCCTGAACAATCAGGCCGACGGCGTTGTCGTCGGAAGCAGGATCATCGAAGCGATTCGAAAGGGAGAAGATGTGCCGTCGCTGGTACGCGAACTGAAGCATGCGACAAAAAAAGAGTCTGAACAGTAAGGAGAACGGATGATTGCCAGGTCATGCCGGGCATCCACGGTTTGCGAACATGCACATGGATCGTGGCAACCGTGTATGATCTGCAACGATGCGGTTCATGCAATCCACAACAGCATAGACATCGAGGAATGAATTCAATGGATTTCTCCTTTTCACAATACCGTCCGTACCATGAACAAGTCCCGCTCGCGGGTTCGCCCGTCGAATTGTTTGAAGGTCTTTACCCGAACGAACCGTGGGCGTTTTTATACGAATCGCTGGAAAGCCCCGAAAAACGCGGAAGGTATTCCTTCATCGGTTCGAAACCGTTTTTGCGTTTTCAAAGCACGGGCGAACGCGCCCGGATGGTAACCGGCAAGGAGTCCGTCGAGTTGTCGGGAAATCCATTCGACGCGCTGAAACAGTTGGTGCATTGCGGCATCCGGCCTCCCGACGTGTTTCCTTTCTCCGGCGGTGCGGTCGGGACAGTCGCATACGACGCCATCCGCCTGATCGAGCGCCTGCCAAACCGGCGGAAAAACGACTCCGTCGAACCCGACCTGGATTTTTTGTTTCCATCGGAGTTGGTGGCGTTCGACCACCTTCATCAGACCGCGGATGTGATCGTATACTCCGAACGGGACGGAGGCGTGCGCGTGCGTCAAATCGTCGCGAACATGAAAAGCGGAGTCCCAGCCGCCCGTGGCATGCGTCCGACCGATTCAGCGGCCCCTGTTTTGATCCGGTCCAACTTTTCAAAAACATCGTTCTGCCGCGCGGTCGAGGACGCCAAAGCGTACATTCTCGCAGGCGACATTTTTCAAGTGGTTCTTTCACAGCGGTTCTCGTTTCCTTTCGCATCCGATCCGTGGATGACCTACCAGAGGCTCCGCTTGACCAATCCCTCTCCCTACATGTATTACCTCCGGTTGGGAGGAAGGCGCGTGATGGGGTCCTCTCCTGAAATTCTCGTCAAACTGACGGGAAAGACGGTGGTGTCCCGGCCTCTGGCTGGAACCGGCAGAAGGGGGAGCACGGAGGAGGAGGACCGGCTGTTCGAAACCCGGCTGGTCCGCGACGAGAAGGAACGCGCCGAACACGTCATGCTGGTGGATCTGGCGCGGAACGACATCGGCCGGGTGTGCGATTACGGCAGCGTTCGAGCCACGGGACTGTTCGAGGTGGAGCGGTATTCCAAGGTGATGCATCTCGTTTCCAACGTGGAGGGGGTGCTGAGGCAGGACAAAGACGCCTTCGATTTGTTCAGGGCCTGTTTCCCGGCCGGAACGGTGTCCGGTGCGCCGAAAATCCGCGCCATGGAAATCATCGACGAACTCGAGCCGGACGACCGGGAACTCTACGCCGGATCCATCGGGTATTTCGGATTTTCCGGAGGCATGGACATGTGCATCGCGATCCGGATGCTGACGGTCCGGAACGGCAAGGGAACGGTCCAGGCCGGGGCGGGCATCGTGGCGGATTCGGATCCCGAACGGGAATACGAGGAATCGTTGAACAAAGCACGGGCGGTTCTTGCCGCCGCGGACGCCGAAGGAGGAAGCCGATGATTGTGGTTCTCGACAATTACGATTCGTTCGTGTACAACCTGGTGCAATACCTCGGGGAACTTGGAGAAGACGTGTCCGTGTTCCGGAACGACGCCGTCTCCGTGGATACCCTCCATGCCATGCGGCCCTCCGCGATCGTGGTGTCCCCCGGGCCCTGCACTCCAGCCGAGGCCGGGATATCCGTGTCTCTGATCCGAACGCTATCGGAGTATATTCCGATCCTGGGCGTCTGCCTCGGACATCAGGCCATTGCCGAGGCGTACGGCGGCAAGGTCGTCCGCGCGAGGGAGGTGGTACACGGCAAGGTATCCCAAATCCATCACGACGGGAACACGATCTTCGAAAACGTCGCAGATCCATTTCCTGCAACTCGCTACCATTCGCTCATCGTCGAGAAGGAAAACCTTCCGGAGTGCCTGGCGGTGAGCGCCTGGACGGACAGGGGTGAAATCATGGGAATACGGCACAAACGATTTCCCGTCGAGGGGGTTCAGTTCCATCCGGAATCGGTGCTGACGGCATCGGGAAAGCGCATTCTGAAAAATTTTTTAAATCGGCGCAAAAATTGTTAAATTTTTGTAACAACCGATATTTTTATTGACATTCATATTATTTATTTTTATAATATTAAGAAAAATAGAATATTTCCTGTCTCTCGAATACCCATTGGTACCTATTGTTAACGCGGCATAACCGCATTCAGGGGAAGAGGGCTCGAGAGACCGATTTCCGGACCAGCCTATCTTCAAACGGCACCTGTTTATTCTTTTCGTCAGGATTTTTGCCGGATTTTCCCGGTTTTGAGATACGGATAACGACGGCCGTCAGGAAGGATTTGCCATGGTTGCCAAAAAAATCTCTATTCTCTGTCAGGCATGCTTTGTTCTCATCTGTTTTTTTTATGCGCATGCTTCACAGACCCAAAATAAAACCGCGACAACCGCCGAAACCCTGCTCAAAGCGGACGGGACACTGGATCTCAGCAAGGGATACAACGGAAGCCTCGATGCCGCGGGATGGCGCATGGTGCATGGGAATAATGGGGAACCAAGGTTTATCAGGGCGACAAGTCCGGAGCCAAGCATCGATTTACCTGCCCGTACCGTTGTGGGTTCGGACACGGGGTATTGGGATGGACGGTTCTCCTTCCCCGGCTTGGGCGTCAACGACTACGTGATGGCCATCGCCGTCAGCGGCAGCGACGTGTACGTCGGGGGGAAATTCACACGGGCGGGGGACATCCAGGCGAATCGGATCGCGAAGTGGAACGGCAGCCGCTGGTCCACACTCGGAAGCGGGGTCAACGGTGTGGTCAATTCCATCGCTGTCAGCGGCAGCCTTGTGTATGCGGGAGGGGGTTTTACCCAGGCCGGCGACGTCCTGGCGAACCGAATCGCTAAATGGGACGGCACCCGTTGGTCCCCACTCGGAAGCGGGATCGACGGACCGGTCTACGCCGTCGCAGTCCGCGACAGCTCTGTGTACGCGGGCGGTTTGTTCGCCCATGCGGGCGGCGTGCAGGCGAACAATATCGCCCGATGGGATGGAAGCACCTGGTCCAGTCTGGGGAGCGGAGTGGACAACCAGGTCAACGGCATTGCCGTCTCCGCTCAAAACGTGTACGCAGGGGGAGCGTTTAAAAAATCGGGTGAGGTCGATGTCAATTGGATCGCCACATGGGATGGAAACCAATGGTCTGCGCTGGGAAGTGGGGTCAACAATGCGGTCACATCCGTTGCATGCAGGGACGACAACGTATTCGTGGGAGGTTTTTTTAGCAAAGCGGACACCGTGGGTGCCAAAAGTGTGGCCAGATGGGACGGTACGAAATGGCATCCCATGGGGAATGAACTGACCAACGATGTGTACACATTGACGACGGATCGCTCCAACGTGTACGTGGGAGGTTTCGGCATCCGGATTGGCGGTGCGGATGCGCATCACGTTGCCAAGTGGGACGGAAACCAGTGGTCCTTTCTTGGAAACGGCGTGGACTGGATTGTTTCTGCCGTAGCGACGGTTGACGGGCATGTGTACGTGGGGGGAAAATTTCAACAGGCAGGCGGTCTCCCGTCCTCCTATTTCGGATGCTGGCATGAAAAGGGGCTGGCACCGGAATTTGTCGTTGAATCGCCTTCGGGTCTCGCGGGCGCCAATTTTGTCTTCCGTCCAAAAG
>Ga0315277_10001794_pt1 | contig 30468 bp, 27 predicted proteins | sample YL17G05_15_MG_FD_203695 | JGI IMG/M metagenome (GOLD analysis project Ga0315277, IMG submission 203695) | Sediment microbial communities from Yellowstone Lake, YNP, Wyoming, USA - YL17G05_15 | ecosystem: Environmental > Aquatic > Freshwater > Lake > Sediment | place: USA: Wyoming | collected...
CTATCTTCTCGTGTGCACGTTCGCGTGCCATAGGGTTTACCTCCTTCGATAGTTTCTTCCTAACTCTATCGTCGGGTAAACCCTTCTTTTTGTCAACTCCCTACCACACTTTTACGGATGCTTCGGGCTCCCCGGAACGGGTGACGGGGATCATTTGCTTTCTTGAAGTTCTTTGTCAACGTCACGTGTTGCAATCTGGTGCACAACTGCGGTCCTCGCCCATGTGACTATCAGTGTTCACCAGATCAACGATCATCCTTCAACCTCAACCGGAGAGGAGGAATCAGCTTATGGAGTTGCATCACGCGAAGATTCTGTGCTTGCTGCTGTCGGCGGCTGTGTTGGTCGCCGGGTGCTCAAAGAACGAGAGTTCACCCACGGAACCAACTCAAACCCCGACGCTCCCGCTCGTCACGTTCAGGGGACCGAACACGAGTTCGACCGACATGCATGCCCAGATGGCCAATTCGTACGTCCAGGCTATGAATGCTTGCACGGCGGCGTTCACTCCGTTTGAAAGCCTGCCGGCGACGAGGAATGGCAACACCTGGACGTGGGACTACTCCGAGGGCACGTTCTCTGTGAAGTTTACGGGTACCCTGCAAGCGAACGGGAGCTATCAGTGGAGCATGGTGTTAAACGGCCGGGATCCGTCAGACAGTACAATGTACAACAACTGGACCGCGCTGATCGGAACCACGAGCGGAGATGGAAGGAACGGCAGCTGGGACATCTACGAAATAAACACGACGAACCTCGTTGCCACCTACGACTGGACAACGTCCAATAATGTGCTGACAGGCACGCTCACAGCCTTTTCACCTGGTATGGCCGCCGCGAGAATGATCGTTGTGAACAATCCCGACCGGTCAGGTGAGCTGAAGGAGTATGACGGGACGGTGCTCGTGTACCACTCGGTCTGGCAGGCCAACGGATCGGGACAGTGGTGGACGTACGACCAGAACGGCATGCAGACCGGTACAGGCACCTGGACCTAGCCGGTACGTCTCATCCGCACTGACGCTTTGCGCTGATTGCCAGCGAAGGAACAGGGCGACCTCGTGCACGAGGCCGCCTTTTTCATTCTTGCACCCTTGGGCTCGTTCGATCTTTGTAGTTCGAATTTAAGCTGATATTTTGTAAATTTGGTGCGAAGGGGGACCTGCCGTCGGTCGGCGTGCAGCATCCATTCCGGTAAGAGAGCCCAGTGAAAACAATTGCTGTCATCTTTGGGACGAGACCTGACACGATCAAGTTGTCGCCCATCATTCTCGAGCTCCGAAAGCATCGGACGCAGTTCAAGGTCGTCACGATCGCGACCGCGCAGCACCGGCAGATGCTGGATCAGGTTCTGGATGTGTTCAGGATCAGGCCGGACTATGATCTGAATATCATGGAACCGAAACAGTCGCTCGCAGGGCTGACGAAGAACACGATCGGAGCGCTCGACGAGGTCCTCGTTGAGGTGAAACCGGATATGGTGCTGGTTCAAGGCGACACGACGACGACGTTCGTGGGCACGCTGACATCATTCTACCGTCAAATCCCTGTGGGCCACGTCGAGGCCGGCCTTCGCACCCACGATAAGCTCAACCCCTTCCCGGAGGAGATCAATCGCCGGCTGACGAGTTGCATCGCCGACCTGCACTTTGCACCGACCCGCACAGCGAAAGAAGCACTGCTGAAGGAGAACGTTCCCGCAAACCGAATTGTGGTAACCGGCAACTCCGTGATCGACGCGCTGAAGCTGGCGGTCCGGCCCAGCTACAGATTCGAGACCTCCCCCCTGAGCGAGCTCGTGCGTGAACGGCGGAGGGTCATTCTCCTGACGCTGCATCGACGCGAGAACTGGGGCCCACCGATGCAGGGAGCTTGTGAAGCCGTCCGGAAGCTGGCCGAGGAGTATCCGGACGATCGCTTTGTATTTCCCGTTCACCTGAACCCGGCCGTCAGAGAGGTCGTCTACCCTATCCTTCATCCCGTCAAGAACGTCTTGTTGATCGAGCCGCTGTCGTATGTCGAGTTCGTCAACCTGATGGCGCGGTCCCATCTGATCCTAACGGACTCCGGCGGCATACAAGAGGAGGGCCCTTCACTCGGAAAACCCATCCTCGTGCTGCGAACGGTGACGGAACGTCCTGAGGCTGTCGAGTACGGAACCGTCAAGCTCGTCGGCCTGGACCGGTCAAAGATCTATTCAGCCGCCAAAACCCTCCTCGATGATAAGCGCGCATATCAGAGGATGGCTTCCGCGATAAATCCCTACGGCGACGGTCACGCATCGAAGCGGACCGTCCATGCGCTGAAGCACTATTTCGGGCTCACGGGAAGAAGACCCACCGAGTTCTCACCCGATTGATCGAGCGCCGCCGATGCATCGTCACACTCTTTCACTCTTCCTCCTCTTCGGTATTTGTCTGGGCCTCCATCAAGCTGCATCGGCGGATACGTACCCGCTGAAGAGCGTGCTGGTGCTTGTCGAGGGACGCACCGATCTGAGAAACTATGCTATGGGTGACGGGAGGCAGCTTGCGACCCTCCTGGGGCATTTCAATACGCAGGTAATCATCAAGGGCGTCAACGACTATGCACCGAACGAAATGAACGGGTACGATTACATATTCTATATCGGCTTTCACGCGCACAACTCGCCTCCTGCACCATTTCTGAACGACGTCCTCACGATCGACAAACCAATCACCTGGCTGAACACCGGCATGGCTGAGTTTTCCAAAAAATTTCCAGTGACGAAACGATTTGGATTCCGGGTGACCTCGCTTGACTCGCTCAGCGTCTTCGATGTCGTCAAGTTCGGCGACCGTGTCTTCGACAAGGGGGAGCCGAACATCAACGTCATCGACATCCGCAATGCCAAGCAGGTCCAGGTGGTAGCGACGTCGCTCTCCGGCAAGAGGAAGCGCCAGCTCCCCTATATCGTCGTCTCGGGCAACCTGACGTACGTCGCCGATTCCCCTTTCGCCTCCGCAGGGGAGGCGGATCGCTACCTGCTCTTCGCCGACATGCTTCATGACATTCTCAGAGAGCCTCACGAGGAATCCCACTCCGCCATCATTCGGATCGAAGACGTGAGTCCGATGGATGACCCCGACCGCTTGCGGGAAATCGCCGACATTCTCTCCGGCGAAGGGATCCCGTTCCTTGTCGGCGTCATCCCGTTCTACGTCGATCCCGGCCAGGGAATTCACGTGAGCCTCTCGGACAAGCCTGATGTGGTCGATGCGCTCAAGTACATGGTTCACAATGGCGCGACGCTCGTGATGCACGGCGTGACGCACCAGTACAAGGGCGTTACCGCCACGGACTTTGAGTTCTGGGATGGGAACACGAACAAGCCGATCAAAGGCGAGACGGTCGACGCGATCTCGAAGAAACTCGAGCAGGGCATCCAGGAGTTCTTCAAGAACGGCCTCCACCCGCTCCTGTGGGAAACGCCGCACTACACCGCGCCGTTTCTCTTGTACGAGACCGTCTCGAAGTACTTCAGCACCGCCATCGAGCAGCGGCTTTCCATCGAAGACTTCGACTACGGTCAATACTTCCCCTATGTCATCAAGAAGGACCTGTTCGGCCAGACGATCTATCCCGAGAACCTCGGCTACGTGCCGCTCAGCTCCGACAAGAAGGTTAGCGAGGGATATGTCCAGAGCATCATCCCGAATGCGAAGGAGAACCTGTACGTCCGCGACGGATTCGCCGCATGCTTCTTCCATCCGTTCCTCGATCTGGACCTCCTGCGACAACTGGTGGAGGGTATCCAGCGGCTAGGCTACACCTACATCGATCTCGCCGAACAGACGAACTGGGTCAAGACCAAGGACCGTGTGATTCTTTCGGGGACTCAATCCTACACGATTACGCTGCAAGATCAGTACCTCGTTGAAGGGTACTTCAACAGCAAAGGGGAACTCATCAAGCGCAGCACCTCCGAAAACCGGATCCGCGGCAGCGTGACGAGACAAATTGAATTGCAGCCGGGAGAGATTTACACGGCGGAGCCGGCCGAGTTTCGGCCGCGCGAGACGACCTTCCTCGAGAACGTCGCGGCGAAAGCGAACCAGATCCTGAAAAAGACCTTTTCGGTTGAGACGGATTGGCGCGAGGCGCGCGTGGCGATCCTCTGGAACCACTACGCGAGAGGGGCGGCGTACAACGATCAGGCATCACTGGCATCGGTGTTCAGGACCGTCAATCTCAGCGTCGATACAATCTTCGTGGGCGAATATCTGAAGCTGCAAGACTACAATTTGCTCATCGTCCCTTACTCGTTCGTGGATTCGCTGAAGCCTTCAGACTACGATGCGATCATCAAGTATGTCGAAGAAGGCGCCAACCTGATCACCGACAGCCGAAATGAGCTCGCGGAGGAGTTCGGCATCCGATTCAGCCGCGACCGGATCAGGGTCCGAGCGATCATGGACCGGTACTATCCGGAGGAGGCAATCAGTTGGCGATATTTCGAGCTGATGAACAAGATTATCGCTGAGAACGTCGATGAGGTCTTCTGTCAGGATGCGGCAACAGATGCCCCGGTTACGATCGGAAAGAATGTAGGGAAGGGAAGAATCATCTTCTTCGGGGCTCGATTTGACCCGATCTCGCAGGAAGGATACAGTCGCTTTCCCTATCTTCTCGAGTATGTGCGGCGATACTTCCAGGTTGGCCCGATCGTGCGGAGGGAGGACCTCGAAGCGTACTTCGAGCCAGGACTCCGCTCCGCCGTCAGCGTCGAGGATCTCGTGAAGCAATGGGTGAGAATCGGCATACGACGAATTCACGTTGCAGGATGGCACGAGTACCCGAAGTATACGTACGACTACGGTCGGCTGATCAGGCTTGCTCACGCAAACGGCATCCTCGTCTACGCCTGGCTCGAGCCCCCGCAAGTCACGCAGAAGTTCTGGTTGGAACACCCCGAGTGGAGGGAGAAGAACTACAAGGGTCAAGACGCACCTGCTGCCTGGCGCTACGCCGTTGCTCTCACGGACTCAGCGTGTCTCCGGCAGATGACAGACCACTATCGTACATTCCTCGAGAAACACGACTGGGACGGTGTCAATCTCGCTGAGCTCTATTTCGAGTCGGGTAAGGGATTTGAGACACCGCTGCTCTTCACGCCGATGCACCCGTCCGCCGTGAAGGAAATCCGGAAGAGGTACGGTTTCGACGTCACCACGATCTTCGACCCGAATTCCCCGTGGTTTTGGGAGACAAACCCCACGGTCAAAACGGACGTGACGGACTATCGGGTGAACAAACTCACGGAAGTCTACACTCGGCTCCTGAAAGAATTCGCCCAGATCGCAGAACGAAAGCAGGGATTTCAGATCATCGTGACAGCCATGGACAGCTTCAGCTCACCAGAGCTCCGGGAGCAGCTCGGCGTGGACATGAGCCAGATCCTGCCACTGCAGAAACAATACGGTTTCCTTCTGCAGGTCGAAGATGTGCAACGCCTTTGGTCGACCGATCCCCAACGGTACGTCCAGGTCGGTAGGCGGTACGAGCAGCTGATCGGCGACCGGACGAAGCTGCTGCTGGACCTCAACATCCTGAGTTTCAGAGCCAAGGCCGACATCACGCCCTTCCCAACACTCATACAGACCGGCACGGAGAGCTTCCATCTGGTCAACGCGGCTGCGATCGGCGCACCGCGTTTCACATTTTACGCAGAGGCGACTGTCAATTCCCAGGATCTTCAGTACTTCGCGAACGCAGCCGCGACCGACGTTCAGTATGACCGCACTGAGAATGGGTACGCCGTCCAGGCCCAACGGTCCTTCGTCCTCAAGCTCCCAAAAGAGATCCAGCGGCTGGGGCTTGACGGCCTGCTGCTCTCCCCCACGCGCGAGAACCTCTTCGTAATTCCCGCCGGAACGCATACGCTGAGCCTCCCTGCCGGAGCGACGGGCGCGTTCTCAACCTCGCGGCTTGAACCGCGGATTCTCTCGTCGACCGCGAACCTGCTCGCACTCAGCTACGGGATGCGGAACGCCCTGTTTTCCTATGAGGCCGATCAACGCGCGCTCGTCTCCTTTACGAACGAGCCCACACAGGTCTTGGTGGATGGCCGGCCCTATTCATTCACAACGATGAAAGGAAACGATTGCTTTACCATCTTTCTTCCGGCCGGCACGCATGAGGTCGAAGTGATCACCGGCGATACCTTCTCGTATGGCATCAACGTGACGAGCTTATGGTCCACAACCGCCATCGCCATCTTTGGTCTGATCGCCGTCGTCCTGCTCATCTCGATGTATCTCCTCCTGAAGATTCTACGAAAGCGACACCCCGTCTAAGACAAGTCCCGGCCTGCCATGTCCGTCCTTGAACTTGATCTGAGCTTCCTCTTCGTCATTGCGGTCATCCTGATCTGGTTCATGATCGCTTACCAGTTCGTCCTGACGGTCTTCGGATACGTCAACTATCTGAGGTCTTTCAGAGAGCGGCGCGAGACAGATTCATCGCAGTTCAACTTCCCCTCCTGCACCGTTCTCATTCCTGCCCACAACGAGGAAAAGGTCATCGCGCGAACTGTCGAGTCGATGCTCCGGCTGAAGTATCCGAAGGAGAGGCTCCGCATCCTGGTCATCAACGATGGTTCGACGGATGCGACGGCCTCCATCGTCAGCGAATACGCTGCGAGAGACCCGCGCGTCAGCCTGTACACAATTTTGCCGAGCGAGGGAGGGAGAGGAAAATCAAGAGCTCTCAACCTCGGTCTCCGGCAGGTGCAGTCTGACATCATAGCCGTGTACGACGCTGACAACACCCCCGACGAGAGCGCCCTTCGCTATCTCGTGTCGCAGCTTTTGAAGCATGATGAGCTTGGTGCGGTGATCGGGAAGTTCCGAACCGTCAACAAAAGTGTCAACCTGCTCACCCGGTTCATCAACATTGAGACGCTGAGTTTCCAATCCATCCTTCAGGCGGGACGATGGCAGATGCACCGCATTGCCACCCTCCCCGGGACGAACTTCGTCATCTGGACACACCTGGTTCGGGACCTGAACGGATGGGACGAGCAGGCCCTGACGGAAGATTCCGAGCTCAGTATTCGAATCCACGAGGCAGGGCACAAAATCAAATATATCCCGTATGCCGTGACCTACGAGCAGGAGCCTCAGGAGTGGAGGGTCTGGCTCCGCCAGCGGATGCGTTGGGTGAGAGGGAACAACTACGTCGTCTCAAAATTCTTCAGAGAGATCCCCAAGTTCAAGAGCAAACGCCTTGCGTTCGATCTTCTCTACACTCTCTCATTGTACTACGTTTTCTTTGCAGCGATCCTTATATCAGATCTCTTGTTCGTGATCAGCGCGTTGAACCTCGTCAGCATCGCACTCCCGGGTCCCTACACGCTGGTCTGGATCTTCGCTTTCTTCCTCTTCATCCTTGAGATTCTGCTCGCCATTTCGTTCGATGGGGAAGACAGTCTCCGATCGCTCGGACTCGTGGTGCTGATGTATTTCTCGTACTGTCAGTTCTGGATCTATGTCGTGCTCAAGGCTGTCTACCTCGAATACGTCAAGAAGGAAAAGCACATCTGGGACAAGACGGTCCGGTTCGACCTCCAACCTGCCAAGAAACCACATGAACACTAGAGCGTTTACCGCCGCGCTCCTTCTGCTGACGGTTTGCGGCACGGGCCGCGCACAACTCTCGGGGTATTCATCCGTCGGATTCGGATACCAACAGAATCCTCTATCGGACTATGAGAGACTTTCTGACGAAGTGAAGCAAGGCTATCTCGAACTCAACTACGAGCGCGAGCTCCCGCACTCCTCCTTCGGCCTTCAGTACATCGGGGGACTCATGATGTTCAAACGATTCGAGGGCCGCAACTTCTACGAGCACAGCCTCTCGGGCGTGTACAGACTACGATTTAACGACGAGAATCAAGACGAATCGACCGCCGACTCGTCAGCAAGAAGCGAGAGCGACACGACGGCAACGGCAGAGACCGAAGCTGAGGAGCAGCAGGGACAATCTGTCAGCGACTCCACGGCCACGTATCTGGACCTGGGTGCGAAACTGATCGCCCGACACGACAAGCTGGCCTATGATGAGTTTGACAACCAAGCCCTCGCCCTCTCCGCCTCGTACCGATCCCCGCTCGGCGAGCATCTCTACGGCCGGATTGGCAACACGTTCATTCTACGATCCTACCCGAACGTGACGACGTTGTCGAATTTCAACAACCTCGTCACCGCAGAGATTGGGGTGACCTCAGAAACCAACCTAGTGTACGGCTTCATGCTTTCCGGCGGCTTCAAGTACTACACCGCCTCCACCTACGATACAACTCGATTTGGAGGCTCCGGGGGCCCCGCTCAGAATCCGCCCGGCAAAGGGAAGGCCGGCGGAAATATACCCGGTTCCCCCGCGAAGCAGATCCTGCTGAAGCCTCAAAACAACGGAACCGTCCAATTCCTCGGTTCGGTCTTTCTGAGAAAAGACTGGTCATCGAAGAGATCATTCCTGTCAAGCCTGGCGTATCGGTGGACAGCGCGTTCCGCGGTGCGTTACCTCGCCCAGCAGGCCAGTGCCTCGCTTGTCGGCGATGACATCTACAACGACTTCTTCAGTTACGAAGGCCCGGAACTGAGGATGAGACTGACGAGCGAACTCGTCTCCAAGATTCAAATGATCCTCGAGGCGGGGCTGATCCACAAACAGTTCGCGGCTCACGCGCTCAGTCTTTCAGGTGAGGAACTGGCCTCACATCGAACGGACCTTCGAACCTCAACCGAGCTCTACCTGTCGAGATCTTTCGAGCTCCAGAATGGTTGGGGGGTCGATGTCTTCGTCGACGCCGGCTTCGTTCGGAATCAATCCAACGACAGCTACAACGATCACTCCGGCTATTCGGTCTCAGCAGGATTGGGGATAGGATTCTAGCGGGTGAATTTTTCAGATGAGAACACCCGTCACTCCGGCGATCTTGTAGGAGGCCCTCCAGAAAAAGAAAAGGCGACCTAGAAAGGGTCGCCTCTGCAAAGAGAGCAAACGAGCGGTCGCTACTCGAGCTCGGCTCTGATGAACTCCCGGTTCAGCCGCGCGATGTGCATCACCGAGATCTTCTTCGGACATTCCGCTTCGCACGCGTAGTTGTTCGAGCAGTTTCCAAATCCCTCTTTGTCCATCTGCTCAACCATATGGAGCGCCCGTTCCTTTCGCTCCGGCTGGCCCTGGGGAAGAAGCGCAAAGTGAGAGACCTTCGCAGCCACGAACAGCATCGCCGACGAGTTGGGACACGCTGCCACGCAGGCGCCACAGCCGATGCAGGCTGCCGCATCCATCGCTTCCTCCGAGAGCGGTTTCGGGACGGGGATGGAGTTTGCCTCAGGGATCGCACCTGTTCGCGCGGAGATATAGCCGCCCGCTTGCATGATCCGATCCAGCGCAGTGCGATCGACGACGAGATCCTTGATAACGGGGAAGGGCTTCGCTCTCCACGGCTCAGCGACAATCGTGTCGCCATCCTGGAACAGACGCATCCGCAGCTCGCACGTCGCCGTGCCCCGCCCCGGTCCGTGCGCTCGCCCGTTGATCACCATGCCGCAGCTGCCACAGATGCCCTCGCGGCAGTCATGGTCGAAGGCGATCGGATCCTCCCCTTTCTTGACGAGGTCGACATTCAAGATATCGAGCATCTCGAGGAAGGAAGCGTCCGGTGCGATGTTCTCCGCTTCGTAGTCTACAAACCGGCCCTCATCGTTTTTGCTCCTTTGACGCCAGATCTTCAGCTTGACGTTCATTACTTGTAGCTCCTTTGCGAAGGTTTCACGTACTCAAACTCGAGCGATTCCTTGTCGAGAAGAGGGGTCTTGCCAACGCCGCGGAACTCCCACGCCGCCACATAAGAGAACTTCGCGTCATTGCGCTTGGCCTCCCCATCTTCTGTCTGGTGCTCCTCGCGGAAATGTCCGCCGCATGATTCCTCCCGATGGAGCGCATCGTAGGCGATCAGCTCAGCAAGCTCGAGGTAGTCGGCGACCCGACCAGCCCGTTCCAGCTCCGAGTTGAGTTCACGCGCTCCACCCACGAGCTTCACATTCTTCCAAAACTCAGCGCGTAGCCTGGGTATCTCTGCGAGCGCTTTCTTCAACCGCGCCCTGTTGCGGCCCATCCCCACATTTTCCCACATAATCTTCCCCAGCTCCCGGTGGAACTCCTCAACCGTTTTCTTGCCGTTCATCGACATGAACTTCTTCACCATCCCTTCGATGGCATCCTGTGCCTCCTTGAAGGGTGCGTCCTCCGTGTTCACGGCTTTGAACTTCGTCGATGCGAGGTAATCCCCGATGGTGTACGGCAGTATGAAATAGCCGTCAGCCAGACCCTGCATCAGTGCACTCGCTCCGAGACGGTTGGCACCATGATCGGAGAAGTTCGCTTCCCCGATGACGTAGAGGCCGGGGATCGTGCTCATCAGGTTGTAGTCCACCCACAAGCCACCCATCGTGTAGTGGACCGCCGGGTAAATGCGCATCGGACCCTTGTAGGGATCCTCCGCCGTGATCTCGTGGTACATATCGAACAGGTTGCCGTACCGTTCCTCGATGACGTGACGTCCCAGGCGCTTGATCGAGTCGGCAAAGTCGAGGTACACGGCACGGCCTGTCGCGCCGACGCCGTACCCGTTGTCGCACATCTCCTTCGCACGCCGCGAGGCCACGTCCCGCGGCACCAGGTTTCCGAAGGACGGGTACAGACGCTCGAGGTAGTAGTCCCGCTCCTCCTCCGGGATATCCTGCACCGCGCGCGTATCCCCCTTCTTCTTGGGTACCCAGATGCGACCGTCGTTCCGGAGGCTCTCGCTCATTAGGGTGAGTTTCGACTGGTAGTCGCCGCTCTGCGGAATGCACGTAGGATGGATCTGCGTATAGCAGGGATTGCCAAACGCCGCGCCCTTCCTGTAGGCCCGCCAGATTGCCGTCGCGTTGCTGGCCTTCGCATTCGTCGAGAGATAGAAGACGTTCGAGTACCCGCCGGTAGCCAGCACGACCGCCTGCCCTTCGAACGCCTCAATCTCCCCCGTGGCAAGGTCCCGACAGATGATACCCCGAGCCTGGCCGTTGACCAGCACCAGGTCCAGCATCTCGCGGCGCGGGAAGAACTTCACGTTCCCCTCTTTGATTTGCCGGCTCAGCGCCGAGTAGGCGCCGAGGAGCAGCTGCTGACCGGTCTGGCCGCGTGCATAGAACGTTCGCGAGACCTGCGCGCCGCCGAACGACCGGTTGTCAAGATACCCGGCATAGTCGCGTGCGAACGGCACACCCTGAGCCACACACTGGTCGATGATGTTGTTGCTGACCTGGGCAAGGCGATAGACGTTCGCCTCGCGCGATCGGTAGTCGCCGCCCTTCACCGTGTCGTAGAAGAGGCGCCAAATGCTGTCGCCGTCGTTCGCGTAGTTCTTCGGCGCGTTGATGCCCCCCTGGGCCGCAATGCTGTGCGCACGGCGGGGGGACTCATGGTAGGAAAAGGACAGAACGTTGTACCCGAGCTCTCCGAGGCTCGCAGCAGCCGACGCCCCCGCAAGACCTGTCCCGACCATGATGATTGTGTACTTCCGCTTGTTGGCCGGATTGACAAGCTTCAGATGAAACCGGTGGGTATCCCACTTCTGCTCGATCGGACCTGGGGGAATCTTGGCGTTAAGCTTCATTGTTCGTCGACTCCAATTAGTAAAGCTGAACGATGAAATGGAAGCCCTTCAGCTCGTTATGACTTGAAGAACAGAAAATAAGCCGGCATGGCTGCAAATCCCAGCGGAATGAACAGCCAGAAGATCACCGCAACAGCGTCGATCCACACCTTGTACTTCTGATTCCGCAGACCGAGGGTCTGAAAGCCGGACTGGAAGCCGTGTTTCAGATGGAACCCGAGGAACGCGACGGCAATAATGTAGAAGATGCAGAGGACCGGATCGGAAAACGCCGTGGAGACCATCTGGTAGGGGGTCATGGTCTCAGACCCGAATCGAGTCGGTATCCAGAACGTGAGTAGATGCGATACCAGAAAGAATGTGACCAGCGCGGCACTGGCGGTGAGCATCGGTGTCCTCGAGGAGAGTTTCGTGTTGTCCTTTAGCCGATACATGTCGTACCCGACGGGACGTGAGAGCCTGTTCATGATCCAGACCCAAACGCCGCTGATCATATGAGCCAGAATCCCGACGAACAGAACCACCTCGATCGTCCTGATGACAAGGTTAGTCGACATAAGATGTGCGACCTCGTTGTACGTCTCGCCGCCATCCTGCTTGAACAAGAAGAGATTCGCGCCGGCGTGCACGATCAGGAACGTGCAAAGGAAGAGCCCGCTCAGGCTCATGATGATCTTCTTGCCGATGGAGGATCGATAGAAAAGGACAAATTTGTTCATGGCAACGTTCTGGTTAGATCAACCTTCATTTAGTTTCTGTTCCCCGAACTCAGGAGGCCTTCGCCGCACAACCCAGCGGGATTGATGGGGTCATCAAGGGGAGACGACTGATACCGAGTTTTCCGCCGCGGGATTTTAGAAAAGAATTCGACAAAAAGCAATTTCAGATCCTATTGATGCGCCACGGATTCTCCGATAAACCGTCTGATGGAGATCGCGCTTCCGAGAAACCCGAGGAGACAGCCGACCGCGACGACGACAACATAATACAGTGGCTGCACTCGAACAAAATCAGCCAGCTCAGAGGAAATCCATCGCGCGAAGTATTCAAAAACGAGAAACAGAATGCCTGCAGCAGCGCAGCCGCCCACGAAGCCCTGGATCAATCCTTCCAAGATGAAGGGTCCCCGAATGAAGGCTTTCGTGGCGCCGATGAGCTTCATCGTTTGCACGATCTTCCGTTTCGCATAGATGGCAAGACGGATGGTGTTCGCGACGAGAAAGATCGAGGAGATCGCGATGAAGAGGCTGATGCCGAACACAAGCCACAGGAACGTTGTCGCACGGCGATCCAGCATTTCCAAAAGAGTCTTCCGGTAGATGACATCCTCCACACCTTTGATCCCCTTGACCGCAGTGTAGATCTTCTCGGCCGCCTTCGCGTTCTTGTATCCGTCCTTCAGATAGATCTTGATCGACGCGGGAAGCGGATTGAAGTCGAGCACTCTCTTGATATCCTCCCCGAACTCCTCCTTGAAGATCGCGGCCGCCTCCTCCTTTGAGACGTAGCGGACCTCCCGAACTCCGTCCAGGGCTGCAATACTGTCACGCACGATGGAGATCTCGATCGGAGTCAGGTGATCGGCGAGGAAGGCCTCCATCTCGACCTTCTCGCGCAACGCTTGGATTATGCTGTTGGCGTTCAGGACAAGGACGGTGAACGACCCGAGCAGCAACAGAGAGATGGAGATGGTCGTGATCGCAGCCAGCATCGACAACTTTGCCCGCCTGAACCCGGAGAATCCTTCTCTGAACAGATAAGCGATCTGCATGGTCTAATCCTTGATGGTTTTGCCGAACAGGTACGAACCCAACACGCGGAGGAACGTCGTCAGCTCATCGAGATGACCGAGGGCTTGCTGCATCCTCCGATCGGCAGTCAAGCCTTCGACGTCCACGTCGAAGAGATACTCCCAGGGCTTGCCGATCAGTGTTCGCGATTCGATCTTCAGCATATTGATCTCCCGCAAGGCGAAGACGGCCAGCGCCTTGCAGAGAGCTCCGGGCACGTTTCTCGCAGCAAAGACGAGCGACGTCTTCTTCCCCACCCTCGGGTCCGCCCGTCTGCCAGAGAGGGCGATGAACCGAGTGTAATTGTGGTGATTGCTCTCGACGTTGCGACGGAGGATCTTGAGACCATAGGCCGACGCGGCACGCGCGCTCTCAATGTCGGCAGAATTCCGACGGTTCCTCTCACGTATCATCTTCGCCGCACCCGCAGTGTCGTAGTACGCGACCACGTTGACCCGCCACCGTGAACGCAGGAAATCCTCACACTGGCCGAGCACCTGAGCGTGAGAATAGACCGAACGGATGTTCTTCAACGAGACGCCTGGAAGAGCCATCAGGTGAAGCTGGACGCAGAGCTTCACTTCGCCGATGATGTGAAGCTTGTGCCTGAGCAGCAGGTCGGTGTTTTGATGGATACTTCCGGAGACCGAGTTCTCGATGGGGACGATCCCGTAGGAGGATCGGTGCTTCGCCGCAAACTGGAACACGTCCTTGAACCTCTCAAGCGGCGCAGGGCGCACCGCGCGACCGAACAAAAGTCGGGCGGCCTCTTCGCTGAAAGCGCCGGGTTCACCTTGATATGCAACGGTCATCGCTATTTGTCGACCGGATCGGAAGAGTCAGGGTGTTCATTGACCATGAAGAGAAGATCCAGACTCAGCAAACTGAAGAAGCCAAATTGAACTAGAAATTGGATTCATCACGCCAGCGAACGATCAGCCAGGGTTTCGCGGGATCGGGCCGAATGAGAGTCCACGTCGCATACCCGTCGATGCGCACGATATCACTGGGGTTGAACGACACCATCAGGTTGAAGTTGCGGCTCACCGTGGCCTTCGTATTAGACGAATCGGTGGAGAGGGAGATAATGTTGTTCCATACAAGGTCGAGTCGCTGAACGTTTTGGAACAAGCCGTACGTCGTCTGCATGTCTTCATCTCTCCCCCACGTCACATCAACGCCGCGGTCGTAGTCCCTGTAGACGAACGCGAAATCCGAGCTCAGCAGCTGACCGTAGATCGTGGTGTCCCGAAACGTGTAGGAGTACTTGAAGTTTTGAAACACGCCGTCGATCGTTCTCGCATCGCCAAGAATCGAGTCGCCTTCCCCGAGACTCTCATCCAAACCGGGGGCAAAGGGATTGCATGCAGCGAGCAGGAGAACCACGGGGAGTATCTTCGCCATGAATTTCAATCAACTGCCAGCGTTCAGCTGTCAATACTCGGCTCTAGACTTTGCACTTGGAACTTCAAGCTTGGGACTTCTATTGTCCGAATTCCCCTTTCAGATCGCTCCAGGTGAAGCCGCTCGGATTCGCTGCAAGATCCACCCACCGCCAGATGACCCAGTTCCGCGAACGATCGGCGATCAGGAAGAATTGAGCCCTTCCGCTGGCTTGCGTCGGCACGTTGGCAAGCGAGTGCTGCGCAATGAGTCTGTAAGTCGCTTCATACTGAGCCGAGTCGGACTGCAGGCTCTGCGCATTCAGGGCATCGAACGTCAGCGTCGCCGATGAGACGGTTGGTATCTTCGACCTTAGATTCTCGAAATACTGTTGCTCGGATTGCCTTGTCCAGGTGAGGAAGACGCCGCCGTATTTCAGCTTCGCCTGCGGCGTCGGCTCAAAGCTGAAACTGCGCCCCGAGGTGGAAGAATCGGAAAAGGATCTGACGTAGTTCAGAGAATTGAGATCCCGAAATGCATTTACCATGTTGGTGAACACGATCGAGGGGTCGGTGGGCGGAACGTAGTTTGAGCTCGATTGAGACGGCGGCTCAGGCTCCCTCGTCTCGAAGATATTGCACGAATACGGGGTGCTCGCAGCGAGAAGTGTAAAGAAAACGATTCGAGCGTTCACTTTCTTCTTCAACCATTCAGCTCACAGCCGACGGATCAGACGGCGATCCGGCCTTCCAGTGCGCGGCTCAGCGTCGCCTCGTCGGCGTACTCCAGGTCGGTCCCGACGGGGAGGCCTCGCGCGATGCGCGTCACTTTCGTGGCGAGGGGTTTCAGGAGCTTGGAGAGGTAGAGCGTCGTGGCTTCCCCCTCCACATTCGGATTGAGCGCGAGAATGACCTCCTCCGTGCTTGAGCTCGAGAGGCGCTGCAGGAGCTCCTTGATTCTGAGGTTCTCCGGCCCTATGCCGTCGAGCGGCGACAGGGCGCCCCCCAGGACGTGGTAGAGCCCCCTGAATTCGTTCGTCTTTTCAAGCGCCAGAACGTCCGTCGGCTCTTCCACAACGCAGATAACTGACCGGTCCCGTTTCGTGTTCGAGCAGATCGGGCAGGGGTCGCTTTCTGTGATGTTCGAGCAAATCGAGCAATAGCGTACCTTGTCCTTGACGTTAACCAGGGCGCGAGCGAGCGTCACCACATCGTCCTTGCTCATCTTCACGACAAAGAGTGCGAGGCGGTGCGCGGTTTTTCGGCCAATGCCGGGAAGTTGAGCGAACTGTTCGGCAAGCTGCTCGACCGATTCAGCGGTAAAGATCATACTCCTGAGCCGGATCTCTGGTTCATCTGTCTTACGAGCCCGGGAAGTTCAGGCCTGGAATGTTCGGAATCACGCCGTGAGTGACCTTCTGCATTTCCTCCTGCGCCATTGCGCCAGCCTCTTCGAGCGCTTTGTTAACCGCCGCGACGACAAGATCTTCAAGGATCTCCTTTTCCTCCGGGTTCACGACCTCCTTTTCGATCTCGACCTTGATGATCTGCTGCTTCCCGTTGGCCGTGACCTTCACCATTCCCCCACCCGACTCCGCCATCACGGTTTTTTGTTCAAGCTCGGCCTGAACCTGAGCCATTCGTTCCTGCATCTTCTGCAACTGCTTCATCATCCCCTGCATGTTCGGAATCGGACCCTTCATCATCATACGCCCCTTTGGTTTTTTCTCCAGGAATCGTTGAACGATTTCTGCCAATATAGGTTGAAATGGTGGGAATGTCAACGAAACGCACTGTACAATGGCGCGCGTGGCGTCCGACCTGCCGCCGGAGAAAATCCGTTTGACTTTAGAAGCAAATTGAGATATATTTTCGAAGCCCGGATGAGTCCCTCCGGGTTCTTCTTTCACATACCATTCCGCGACAGTTGAGGGTCGTCGAGAGACGACACGAAATCCCGCCTCCTGAGCAGCTCCAAGCGAGCCGAGCGGGAGTCGAAGGATTGGCGGGACTCGATTGTAGCATTGTTCTTTGAAACATAGATTCCGCGATAGCTCAATGGTAGAGTCCCGTCCCAAGAGCGGACGGGATTTCGGTCCGTCACCTTCGGTGTCGGGCCTCAACATGCGGCTGTCGCATTGTTGTTTGCTTACGCTATTCCGCGATAGCTCAATGGTAGAGCATGCGGCTGTTAACCGCAGGGTTGTAGGTTCGAGTCCTACTCGCGGAGCAAGATCCCGCTGCGGACGAAGGTCTGGAGCGGGATTGTTTCTAAGCGTGGGTTGTCCGCCTCTGGCGGACTCGCGGAGCAAGATCCCGCTGCGGACGAAAGTCTGGAGCGGGATTGTTTTTAAGCGTGGGTTGTCCGCCTCTGGCGGACTCGCGGAGCAAGATCCCGCTGCGGACGAAAGTCTGGAGCGGGATTGTTTTTAAGCGTGGGTTGTCCGCCTCTGGCGGACTCGCGGAGCAGTTCGACAAAGGCTCAGGAGGTTTCTCTTGAGCCTTTTTCATTTCCATCGGTTGCAGGGTTGTAGGTTCCCCGCCCGGACGACCGTCCGGTCGGACGGGGAGTCCTACTCGCGGAGCAAGATCCCGCTGCGGACGAAAGTCTGGAGCGGGATTGTTTTTGAGCGTGGGTTGTCCGCCTCTGGCGGACTCGCGGAGCAAAATCCCGCTGCAGACAGAAGTCTGGAGCCGGATTGTTTTTAAGCGTGGGTTGTCCGCCTCTGGCGGACTCGCGGAGCAAAATCCCGCTGCAGACAGAAGTCTGGAGCCGGATTGTTTTTAAGCGTGGGTTGTCCGCCTCTGGCGGACTCGCGGAGCAAGATCCCGCTGCAGACAGAAGTCTGGAGCCGGATTGTTTTTAAGCGTGGGTTGTCCGCCTCTGGCGGACTCGCGGAGCAAGATCCCGCTGCGGACGAAGGTCTGGAGCGGGATTGTTTCTAAGCGTGGGTTGTCCGCCTCTGGCGGACTCGCGGAGCCATTTCGACTCGCCCCGCCGGAATTCACGGTGGGGCTTTTTCTTCTGCAGACCTCATCGGGTCAAAAGGAGATGAACTGTTGGCCTGTCCGCGTCCTTCGGCGGTCTATCCGTCCAGCCACACGCACGGCAGAGTCGAAAGTAACGCATTAGGACCCAATCCATAAATTCGCTGAGCCTTCCTCCGCACCTCGGGCACTTGTCTATCATTTTCCCTCCTCACGATTGATAGACTCATTTCCTTATCACGCAAGATGACCCTCAACCATCCCAGCTTGCAGCAACAGTGATCTAGGAATACACCCAGAGCGATGTTCCCGTCAACGAGGTGTTGTACTTCACCAGCGGGCTGCCGGCAGGCCCATTGAGCACCGAGCCGTTTGTTGAGAAATTGGATCCGTGGACTGGGCAATGGAACAGGTTCGCGCTCGCTATGTACTGGACAGTGCCTCCCTGATGGGTACAGACTTGGCTGAGCGCCACATGGGATCCGTTCGCCAAATGAGCGACAATGATCCCGTCCTTGTAAAGATATCCGCCGGTTGTCGTGAGGACACCGTTGGCAGGATCGGTGAGCTCCAACGTGAAATTGACGTTCGTTGGTGCGGCGGGGCCGCCGTTGATGGATTGGCATCCCGCGAAGCACTGAGCGCACGCTAGCGCTGCCGCACCAATTCCCAGCGCAGCCAGGAATTCCTTTCTGTCCATTACTGCCTCCTACAGGTGTGAGATCAAGTGATGTGGATTGGTACTACGTCATCTCGCCGGGATCAATCGCCTCCCGTGTACTTCACAGGGAAGAAGACGGAAAGGCCCGCCGACGCCCTCACAGGGCGCTCGGCATCGAAGACGGACAAATTACATCCAAAGCTGAATAGTTGACTGACTTTTCAGGTGTAAAGAAATGCGTGAAGACGCACGAAGCCTTCACCGAATCCCTGCTGATCTAAACCCTTCGTATCAAGTCGGAAGGCCTTGTGGCTCCTGGAAGGTAAGGGGGATGCGAGTGCGCCCGTTCTGTGGGGCGGATCTGAGGGCTACTTTGAGAGTTGCGTGGAGAAGTAATCTTTTCATCTTTACCGTTGAACCTACGGACGAACAGAACAATGTGCGGCCGGATCGAGTTCCGTGAGCACCGCACTGTGTCCGACGCTCGAACGGCGGTCTTGTGAGATGACCGTCATCTCGCAATGGATGCGTGATTTTAGATGACGGTCATCTGTCCTGTTTTCCCATATAGACAAGCCTGATCCCTGCCTCCTTTGCATACCGGTTGATCCGCTCGTCGCGATAGAACTCTTTGTAGTACACGACCCTGATCCCCGAGTTCGCAATGAGCTTGAAGCAGGCCAAGCAGGGGGATGCCGTGATGTAGATCTCGGAGTTCTCGATCATCACGCCATTCCTTGCAGACTGCGCCACGGCGTTGGCCTCCGCGTGGACGGTGCGGACACAGTGTCCGTTTTCCATGTCGTGCCCGACTTCGTCGCAATGCGTCGCTCCGCGCAGGCTGCCGTTATATCCGGTGGAGAGAATCGTCTTGTCCCGGACGATCACCGCACCGATATGCTTCCGATCGCAGGTGCTCCTCGTAGCCACCTGCTCAGCGATTCTCATGAAGTACTCGTGCCAGTCGACTCGTATTTCGCTCATGATTCATTCCTCTTTATTTGTTTTGGCCCGTTCTGCAACAATCACAAAGGGTTCATTCGACGGCAACCTCATCCACGAACAATCACGCTCTATCTCCTGTTCCCCGGTGTCAGGGGGCCGGCTCCTGCGGCACCGTAGACGCGCCCAACACAAAAAGCCCAAGGCTGCATACCTTGGGCTTCTCTATCTTGATCGGAGAGGACAATCTGCTGCGCCTCATTTCCTTTGAAATACCTGAACCTCCTCCTTCATCACGCGACCCGAACGGGGGCGTTGTTCAGCACCTCCAGGCCGTACTCGAATCCCTTCTCGAACGCAGCAGTGTTGAGGTCCTCCGTCCCTTTGGGAACCGAGACCCGAACAGCCTTTTTGGCAGCCTCGGCCCCAACGATGTTCGTGATGGCCGCGGTGAATCCGAGCATCACGACGTTGAGCACGAGTTTTTTCCCCAGCGCCTCGGCAAACCGTGTCGCCGGAACGGAGAAGTGGCGAATGTCCTTTCGAAGGTTGTGTGTGACGACGAGGTCCTCCTCCGTGAGAAGCGTGCCGCCGACCGCGAGCTCCGGCGAAAATTTTGAGTACGCCTCCTGGGACATCAAGACCATCAGGTTAGGAGCGACGATATAGGGGTAGCTGATGGGCTTGTCGGAAACAATCAGCTGTGCGCTGCACGCGCTCCCCCGCGCCTCGGGGCCGAACGACTGAATCATCGTGGCATGCTTGTCATCATAGATGGACGCAGCCCGGCCGAGGATGTATCCGCACAGGATCACCCCCTGTCCGCCGAAGCCACCGATCTTAATTTCTGTTCTGGGCATGGAGGATTTGCCTCATTTCGTCGGATGGAACATATCGGTCACCAAGCCTCTTCTGGAAGTGCTCGTTCATCGCATCGAGGTAGGTCGGTCGTTCTCTGTCGACAAACTTGCCGACAACGATTTTCCCCTGGAAGTCCAGGGCAACGCTCTTCGTGTCCGCCCCGTTTCGGATCTCGCTATGATCCTTGTAGTATACCATCTGCTCGAGACCGTCCCCGAGCTTGTTGCGGCGACTGTAGAGCGTCGGGCACGGCGCGAGGATCTCAACGAACGAAAATCCCCTCTTGGCCAGCGCTTCTTTGATGGACTTCGTCAGGTGCCGGATATGGTAGGAGGTCCAGCGCGCCACATAGACGGCCCCGCAGGACTCCGCGAGGAACGGCAGATTGAACGTCTCCTCGAAATTGCCGTGGGGCGCCGTAGAGGCGGTCGCGCCTATCGGGGTGGTCGGCGCCACCTGCCCGCCGGTCATGCCGTAGATCATATTGTTGATGAGAATGACCGTCATATCAACGTTGCGCCGCGCGGCATGAATGAAGTGATTCCCACCGATGGCCACCAGGTCGCCGTCACCGCTGTACACCACCACCTTGAGCCCCGGATTCGCCAACCCCAGGCCGGTCGCGAACGGGATCGCCCGTCCGTGGGTCGTGTGGAACGAATCCAACCGGACGTAACCCGCGACGCGCCCTGTGCAGCCGATGCCGGAAACGATCGCGACCTTGTCAAGGTCCAGTCCGCTCGTCTCGAGAGCCCGCGCAAAGCAGTTCACCGTCGTCCCGATGCCGCAACCCGGACACCAGATGTGGGGCATCCGATCCATCCGAAGATATTCTTCGATCGGATTCTCGGGAACCGCCGTCTCAAGTTCGTACAATTCCTCTGGCATACGCTTCTATCCTCGTAGAGATTTCTCAATTGCGGCGTAGATGTCCTTCGGCTGGTGGACCGTCCCGCCGGCATGAGGCACGGAGAGGACCTTCGATTTTCCAGCCGCACAACGTTCAACTTCGTAGACCATTTGTCCAAGGTTGAGCTCGGGAACAACGAACGCCTTCACGCGGCCTGCAAGCTCTCGTATGCGCTTCTCCGGGAAGGGCCACACCACGACAAGCCGCAGATGCCCCACCTTCATCCCTTTGGCCCTTGCCTGCTCGATCGCGGGAATCGCGGTGCGGGAGGTGATGCCGTACGTGACGACGACGATTTCGGCGTCTTCGATATTCTGTTCTTCGAACCGGATGATGTCATCGGTGTGCAGGCGGATCTTGTCCACAAGGCGCCGTACGAGCGTTGCCTGGGTGCCGACGGTCATGTCTGGATACCCTTTCTCGTCGTGCGTGAGACCCGTGACATGAATGCGATATCCATCGCCGGCTTTGACCAACATGGGCACAAGATCGTTCCCTGCCTCGAACGGAAGAAAGTTCTCTCTCGGTCCTTCGTACATTCGCCGCTGGTACACCTCGATCTTCTCCGCAGGCGGAATCACGACACGCTCGATCATATGTCCCACACACTCATCCATCATGAAGAGAACGGGAACCCGGTACTGTTCGGACAGATTGAATGCTCTGATGGTGAGGTCGAAACATTCCTGCGGTGAATTCGGGGAGAGAGCGATAATCTCATAGTCGCCATGCGATCCCCAGCGCGCCTGCATCATATCTCCCTGGGCAGGCATTGTGGGCAGACCCGTGGACGGACCGGCCCGCTGGACGTTGACGAACACGCATGGCGTTTCTGTCATCGCCGCCAAACCGATGTGCTCCATCATCAGAGAGAAACCCGGACCCGATGTCACAGTCATCGCTTTCTTTCCTCCCCACGCAGCTCCTTGAATTGCGATAGAAGAGGCGAGCTCGTCCTCCATCTGAATGAACATCCCGCCAACAAACGGAAAGCGCTCCGCGATGCGCTCGACGACTTCCGTCGACGGCGTGATAGGATACCCGGCAACAAACCGGCACCCTGCTGCGATCGCGCCTTCGCTGCACGCGTGGTCTCCGTCAACAAAATGAGCTCCAGTGAGAACGCCGACCGGGTCTGCGTGCACTATTTGACCTCCTTGAGTTTCTTTTTCATGATGAACCCGTAGATCGCGAAATCAGGACAGACCATGCCGCAGATGTCGCATCCGGTGCAGCCATCCTTGTTCACCAAAATGGGAGGGTGATATCCCTTCGCATTATACTGGCTGGAAAGCTCAAGGACCTCCGGCGGGCAGAACTCTACGCAGAAGCCGCATCCCTTGCATCGCTCCGCTATGATGATGACGCCGCCGACTGATTTCTTCGGTTTTTCAACGACTTGGGCCATGTCCACTTTCCTGTTCGGTCATAGGTGTCAAGAATGACACAAATATTGTGCCGACCGGACGTACCCACCTTTATGAACGGTTTTCCGGCTTCGGTCTGCTGGAAATCACACAGAATTCCGAATTCTGGTAATTGTGGAGGATTAAGGAAAATGGTGGGGGCAACCTGAGCGTCTGAATCGTGAGAGGGGCAGAGGATCTTAGGGAGATCACAAGCGCAGATTTCTCTCTCCGCCACTGAGTACGAGACTGCTGTGAGGGGTGCGCCTAAGAAGCGAACAGCAGGGCGCGGAGTTCGATTTCGCTCACGGACACGCGTCATGCACCATTCATCCTCTGAAAAAGTTGCTCCGGATCTTTCCGCCCTTCCGTAATGAGCCATTGAGCCCTCCCCACCGCAACCTCATACTTATCCGCCTCCAGGGACTGCACCGTTGCCGCGGCCACGTCTCCAGGTTTGATCCCTCTATCCTCTTGACCTCTTCGCGCTCTTGCCCCTCTGTCAGGTTCCGTGTCAACGGTGGGCGGAATGATCTCGAACACTTTGATGGGTGTCTCCCTCAGCTGGTGCCGTAAGGAGAGACTGAATGAATGCATAGCGGCTTTCGTTGCACAGTACAGGGGCATGATCGCCAGGGGCGCGAAAGCCAATCCCGAGGAGACGTTGACGATCGCAGCTGACTCTTGTTTGATGAGATGCGGAATGAACAAAGCGGTGAGGTGAACGGGCGCTCGAAGATTCGTCTCGATCTCGTCCTCCCCTTGCAGGAGGTCCCTCGCTCCTGTGCGGAGATCAATCTGTCGCTGGATCCCGGCGTTGTTCACGAGGACGTTCAGGTTGGGAAAGAATCATGTCGCCCAGTCGAACAAAGCTTGCCTCCCTTCGCTCTCCGTAAGATCGCACGGGAGGGCGTGGACCTCGGGTAATTGACGCTTCGCCTCGTCCAGCCTTTCGGTTCGTCTGCCGCAGATGAGGACTTCGTTGCCCGCTCTCGAAAACGCCTCGGCGAGAGCGAATCCTATGCCCGTGCCGCCGCCGGTGATCAGGATCGTGTTCCCTGTAGTCTTCACGGTTTCCTCCAAACCCTAGTGCACGACGTTGCAGTCTCAGATTGAATTCCCGAGTATCTTCAGACTATCGCCGCCTCAGCATTTCACTCAACTGCCTATAACTCACCTTGCCGCCGTTGGCCTTCAGATGCCGTATTATGACGACGGCCCTGAAGAGCCTGGCATCCGTATTCTTCGCTGAGTTGATAGTGTACAAGAGCGTCCGCCGTCTCCCAGCCGTTAGGGTGTGGAACAGGCGATCACCTTCTTTGTCTTGCCGGAGCTGCTCTTCCAGTTCCAGGGGCATAGGCAAACCGTACTTGCTCTCATCCTTCCACAGACTGACACGTACCGTCATCCCGAACGATAAACCCAGCATCACGCACAGCTTCTTGTTGACGGTGACCACATACGAACCGTCGCCGCGAGGCAGCAGGGCACATTGGTGTTCTACCGAGCCGTTGAGCGAACAAACAACGCGGCGCGTGCGGGCATCAACCAGCTTCTGAGCTATTGATTTCGGTACACCGAAATGACAGCCCCACAGTCTATTGTGGGACTGTTCCAGTATTGAGGTGAATTGGTACTCTTTTTTTGAAGGCACGGGACCCGGTCAGTCAACGCAGTTCGGCAACACTAAATGCATAACGGTTCCACGGTACCCAAACGTTCCTCCTCGATTCCAAAAACGGGGGCATCGTTGCGCCGCTTGTCAGGCGGCGATTGCCTCGTTTGGGTACTGTTCGCTTGACTCTATGTCAAAAATGACATATCTTGTGTGCGGATGAAAACAATCGACAAGCCACTTGTCTGGTTGCACGGCGAGATAAAAACACCGCCGCTTTCAAGCCAGGCAAGAATCGAAGCAGGTTGTCTTTTGCGACTCCTGCAGACGGGCGTGAAGCTCTCTCTACCTCGTTCACGCCCGATGCCGACAATTGGCCCCAGATGTCACGAGCTTCGGATTGAGGATCGGAACAAGACTTGGCGGATCGTTTATCGATTGGATCGAGATGCCATTCTGATTCTCGAAGTCTTCGAGAAAAAGACTCAGAGGACGCCGAAGGAGGTAATTGACAATTGCAGACGACGGATTCGAGTTTATGACTCATAGCATTGGAGGAAACGAATGAAGACGACCAAGAAAAAACGCCTGGAAGCGAAGGGGTGGAAAGTCGGAACGCCGGCTGATTTCCTGAACCTTTCGCCTGAAGAAGCTGCCTATGTTGAACTGAAGCTAACATTGAGCAAGAATCTCCAAGAATATCGTCGTAACAAAAAACTGACTCAGGACGAGCTCGCTCGTTTGTTGAAATCGAGTCAGTCGAGAATTGCTAAGATGGAAGCCGGAGACCCATCAGTTTCTCTTGATCTGCTTGTTCGCTCGCTGCTTGCATTGGGTGCATCGAAAAAACACCTCGCGCAGATGCTTTCGTAGCCCGCGCGGCTTGCAGGATGCCACGCCCACTTTCGTTCCCGCCTGCAAAGGCGCAAATGTCGCCTACCTAGAACTTGTACGTATACTTCGTCCACAGGTCATCGCCCAGCTGCCAGTAACGAGCAACAGCATCGTCGGCAATCTTGAGGGTGTACTCTGTGAGCATCTTCCTCGCTCGCGGGGGATCAGTCTTGTGAATTTCCAGGACCTTCTTCTCGAACTCGCCTTGGTTCTCAAACGCCTTGTTCTCAATCTCCCGCCATACGGCCTCGACATCTTTCGCCATCTCCTGATAGCGCAGATAGCAGAGTTGCCCTACAGATCTGAACGCCCACCAGGCACAATCCCTTCTGAATTTTGCCCGTCCGTCGATCACGTAGCTCACCGGCATCCTCTCGATGCCGCAATAGAAAGGGGTATGAGGAGTGCTCACGGGGTTGTCATACCCTAACCACGCGACGCCTCCGATCGCGTTCGGCAACCAGTTTCTTGACTGCGTAACGTGAACATAGGTCGCCCGAGCACACGCGATCGTTCGTTCACTCTTCACATTGAACAATGCCTTGTATTCATTGTTCATGAACGGATTCGCGACAGGACTTTTGATGACTCTCCCCTCCTTGTCTTTGGACCAAATGCCGTTCGTCATATCGAACTCCGTGTCTTGATAGTAGTCGCGGAATATCTCCAGAACATCCTTCACGGATAGCTTCTTCTCAGCCTTGACGGACAAGGGGTAGTTTTCGGCGTTCGGATCGAGCTTGAGCGAGGGCGCGGCCTTGCTCAGCACGCGCCACTCTCTTCTTCTGCTATAGACGCCATTTCTGTCTGCATAGGCGTAACAGAACTCAAAAGGCTCACCGCTTTGGGGGCTCCACCACCCCTTTCCCTCGGCGAGGGAAAAGACATTCGCTGATGCCATGTAGTTGTCGGGGTCTTCCAAATTGATCTGGCGGATCCTCGACGCATTGGCCGACACGCCGACGTGGTCGTCGGGAATCCTGACGGCAGCCCAGACAGCGCCCATCTTGCCGGCTCCCGGTCCCAGGACCTCAAAGTGCCAGGTCTCATTCGGGTCGGCAAATGTGAAACACTCCCCCCAGTCGTTATACCCATAGCGCTTCGTGAGTTCATCGATGAGGTGAATTGCCTCCCGTGCCGTCTTGGCTCTCTCCAAGACGATCCGGTAGAGCTCAGGGCAGTCGAGAATGCCTTCATCGCTCTTCAGTTCTTTCTTCCCCCCGAAGGTTGTTTCCCCGATCGCGAGCTGATGCTCGTTCATAACCGGATAAGCTGTATTAATGTACGCGTACGTCTCGGGCACTTGTGGAATTTGCCCGACCGAGATCACGTCGGCGTCTTGAGGCCCCTTGCTCCGCTTCGACTCCATAAAGATCGCCGTTGAATCGCCCGGACTATGCTTTCTGTGCGGGACAATGTTCATCCACGTTCTGTCGGTCTGGGAATCACAGGAGTGAGAGGTCATCGTAGAGCCATCGAGCGAAGCGGCTTTTCCAACAATGATGCTGGTACAAGCATCATTCTGAGCGGTGTCGTCACGGACTCTCTCATAGGGACTCGAACTGCTAAAGGCCAGTGAAAGCGAGAGGATCAGGAATACATTGATCACTTGATTGACCTTTTTCATTCCTTCCTCACGCAGTTGTGAGATGATGAAGAGATTTTGGATTCCGGCATCCTATGCGGCGCGAAAAAGAACCATCCTAGCGCGGTTTTCGAAAAGTATTCTTGTACATTTTTCGGCTTCGTGAATTTGTTGTTGGCACCTTCTTTACAAAAGAAAGTGCCAGAAAGTCCCGCTTTACGGGATCCCGCCTTTCATAGTTTTGAAAGCGGGAAAAGTAGTCCCGAAATCAAACGCACGATGATCCGTCTTCCCACATGCCGAAACTTTCGTCCCGTGAGATCTTTTCCATCTCCAATCGATTGTTGATCCGGGCCGAAATCTAAACCCACGGATTGCACACCTCCCCACTTGCCGCGATTTCGGGACAAAGATATCATCTCCTCGACAGGTCGAAATCGTCAGGCAGATGTGTCGGACGGCTTCTTCGTGCGTTTCATTTCACCCCCACGTGCACGTTGGATTGGAAGTTCCTCCCGTCCTGTCGGGGGTAAAATGCCAGCACGCAAGTTGGAGGGCCCATCACGGGGAGTTACGATTTCGACCAAATTTCTTTCTGCCGCTTTCTTTCCAAAAGAAAGCGGCAAATCCATTTCAAGAATCAGCGAGTGAAAGAGCGACAGAAGCTTCAGGTCAGCGCCCGAGGGAGATCACCTGCAAAATGCAAGAAAACTTGTTTGAACCTGCATTAGTAGCCCAGCTCCTCGCCGACGAGGACGACGGTGATTCTCTCCTTTGTGCGGCTCGACTCGGTGATTGTGATCTGGCTGCAGACTCTGGCCGGCGCGTGGCAGTCGGCGTCATCGCAGAAGCCAGTCCGCGCACATGGCGTGTCGGCGCCCAGCCGGACGCAGTTCAACGGGGCTGCAATGTTCTTGATGCGAGCGATCGCATCCTCCACCGTCGGGACAATCTTGTTGACCCCCACCATGAGGATGACCCTCTTCGGACCGAAGATGAGGCCCGCGACGCGGTTCCCCCGACCGTCCTCATTCACCAGCTTGCCGTCCGCTGTGACAGCATTGCTGCTCATCAAGAGCACGTCCGCTCCGACGCCTCGCCTTAGGATCTCTTCCACCTCTTCGTTCGTAATCCCCATGCGGTACCGATCGAGCAAAGCGATGTTCATGCTTCTCAACACGTCGAGCATGCCCGATTGGATGATGGAGACTGAACCGCCGAGCGCAACCGTTGCGCCCTCCGGGATCAGCTTGCGAATCTCGCTGACCGCCTGTTTGCAGGTGCGGCAGTAGATCGCGGAGATATTGCGCTTCGCGAGATTCTCAATGACGCGTTCAGCTTTCCGTTGAAAGATGATCTCTCTGGGCTTCGTGATGATTTCGTGCGCGTCGGTCATGACGTTTGCCATGGGTACCTCCCAAGTTTTCTCCGGCAAGAGCTCCTTTGCCTTGCGATGGAAGAATGTAAGACCTTTTGCCCAAAAAAGTCCTTTCGTTGGCTTCTGCTGACTGAGAGGCTAAGACGAACCATTATCGAATTTGCGAACCGGACAGGAAGGGGATCGCGAGATCAGAACAGGTACGAAAAGGCGAAATCCTTCGACCAGCAACTCTTGCGTGAATTCCAGAAGAGCTGTCGAATCCCCAGTTGCTTTCGCCGTCGATAGTTCTTAACATCCCTGGTGCGTGAGCACCTGCGGCCGATGGAATGTATGTTCTCTCAGGAGGTTGATATGCATCGCAATCCCTATTTCTACCGTGGATCGAGGGTCTTGTTTTCCCTCTCGCTGCTTGGGATTTTCCTCTTCACGACCGTTCCTTCGGATACTCCAGAGACTCCGCATTTCAACAACGTCGGGTGCGCAGCGGAGACCGCTTCCACCCAAGGACCCGATCTCCGGTCAGTCGACAACCTCATCAAGATCTTCTATGAATCTCTCTCCTTTCCTGAGGGAAGATCCCCCGACTGGGATCGCTTCCGGAGTCTGTTCGCCTCGGCAACCAGCCCGTGCGTACGGATGACAAGCGACACGGTGATGGAAATGGATCGGGAAGGGTTCATCGCCTTCTTCGGCGGACGTGTCGAGAAGGGGACGTTGAGGAGCTTCGATGAGAAGGAGATCGGGCGGAGGACAGAGACCTACGGCAGCCTGGCTCAGCTCTTCAGCACGTACGAAAAGAGGATGAACCTTGCTGACCGCGGAAAGCCAACCCGCGGCATCAACGGCTTCCAGCTCTTCTTCAAAGACAATCGCTGGTGGATATCTTCCATTGCCTGGCAAGACGAACTACCGGAGAAGCCCATCCCGCGGAAGTACCTGAAACGCTCTTGATATCTCCGGGTGGGTCTTTCTTGCAGTCGGCCGCAGGCGGAAGTGAGAGAATCTACACCTTCGATTCGGAATGATGTTAAGTCCGGCCGGGACAGATGAGAAGGCGGGTTACCTGGAGCCCGGTGCGACTTCCTCAACGAAGAGAACTCTGACGACGTCAGTGAGTGCTCTTCCCATGTGCTTGTGTTCCGGACCAGCGGGAATGAAGACGCCATCGCCTGCAGTGTAGGTACAGACCTCCCCGGGGAATCGAATCTCAAGCTGTCCTTCAAGGACGTACCCGATGTGCCCCTTCTCGCACCAGTGGGGTTCCATCTCATTTGTATACTCCACAAGCCGCAGCTGCCGGCCCCCCTGCCGCACCGCTTTGAAGCGAAGGCCCTTCATCGGTGCTTCCCAGGGGACACGGTCAAAATCTACTCGATAGGTGTCCATTTCTAACGCAGATAACTGTTTGTGCCTTGTCCATGTGAAACCTTGTGCTTCATCCGGGGCCATCTATGCCAGTTGCAGTTCGTACCGTTGCTCAGTCACCACCGTGCCCCACAATTCGCGCGTCTTCTCCTGCGCCAATTGGAATCCGTTCGCCCCGTAGAGCTTGTCGGCAGCGGACAGCTTGGACTCGGTCCACAGATACATTGCATGATAGCCGTTCTTCCTGCAGAAACTCATGGCGTCCTCCAGCAAGGTCCGTCCGAGCCCTAGGCCGCGAAGGTCGGGGTGAAGAAGCAGCCAGCGCAGCTGCGCGGTATCCTGTGCTGCCTGAACGATGGCGATGGAGCCGACAAGGGCCCCCTCCTTTTCCACCAGCCAAATCTGTTCACGATCGGTGTGTGACTTGGCGAACTCAGAGAGAGGGCCGGCCACGTAAGCTTCGAAGGTGTGATCCCATCCGCAGTCCATGGCATACAACGTGCCGTGCAGATAGGTCAGGTAGCCGATATCCCCCGGCTTGAGTTCGTGTCGTATGCTGACGCCAGCTGGAAGCTTGGTCTGATTGATATCGGTCTCGCTCATGATTGAGTGGGGTCCTATGATGCCGCCGACCTTCCGCTCTCTCCCCTGAAAGAGGGGGGGGTGTCTGGGGGTTGGGACGCGCCGCTGGCCAGTTCTATGGTTTCAGTGCCCCACAATGACACCGATGACGATTCCACCCAGAATCCCAAAGGTCATGATGGGAATCCACGACTTGGTGATGATGGCGCACGGGACGCTGAGCAAGGCTCCAAAGATCAGACCGTTCAACCAGCCCGCGACCGGAAGAGATGAATTGCAGATGACAAATGCGATAGCAAATCGGTCTGCAAAGGCCCCGACCATCGCAGTTTTCCGCTCCTCCATTTTTAGAGGGATCATAGTTGCGACGGAGAAGGCTCCAAATGCCGCTCCGCTGATGATACCCGTTAGGATTGC
>Ga0315277_10001797_pt1 | contig 30439 bp, 41 predicted proteins | sample YL17G05_15_MG_FD_203695 | JGI IMG/M metagenome (GOLD analysis project Ga0315277, IMG submission 203695) | Sediment microbial communities from Yellowstone Lake, YNP, Wyoming, USA - YL17G05_15 | ecosystem: Environmental > Aquatic > Freshwater > Lake > Sediment | place: USA: Wyoming | collected...
AGGGCGTACAGTGTATGGGCGTTAGGGGATCGGGGAGGTAGTGGGGGTGTAGGGGTAAGGATGGGGCCGTGCTCGAGATGTGGTGCGATGTATTCAATCACTGGTAATCATTTAGGGTCTGAGCGATGTTATGCGCGGGTGGTACGAAACAAGGAATTAGCATTAGGGAATATAATTTTAGAGAGCGTATATCAGCCTGAGGGGAAGATACTGGAATATTTTCGTAGTGTAGGGGCTGAGGCACATGAGGACTGGGGAGGGGAGACACCGAAGGGGCGGGCGAAGCTGGTATGGTTTGGGGCTGGGTGGATGGTGAACGCGGTGGGAGGGATATTGAATTCTCGAGGGGACGGGAGTGTGAGCCATGATTTTCCGGAGGAGGTAGATTATTTGAGGGCGCGTATGGGGATAGACAATTCCAATTGGGAAACTCTGGACCGGACTCATTCGACGTTGATTCGATGTTTGGTGGCAGATTTGGGGCATGACATGGCGGTACGGGTGTTGGGGGAGGTGGTGGAGTGGTTGGCTGACCAGTGGGCACCGTCGTATGTGAGGGTGATGGGGGAGGCGGCATATGGTGGGGGGCTGGCGATTTCTGGGGTTCGGGGGAAGTTGTATTTCAAGGCCCTCGAATTTGGAAGACAGAATGGTTTGTCGTTGTATTTTGCGAAACGATTCAACAAGGGCGGTGTACGGAACTATCTAACGATGTGCGCTACGAAAAGCACAAGTGACGTTTCGATGTACTGAGGAGGGATCGGGAAGTGTGGAGGGATCGGATCGGATGTGGAGAAGTTGAGTTTAGAGTGAGAGATGGTCGAAGACCTGATGACCATCGTCCACTGCTTCTCGTCGAGGCTCTACGGATTGCGTAACTACCGCAAGACGCTCAAGGCGGCACTGGCCTCATGATTCGCGGACACGTCATACGCTTGGACCCAACGGTCAAGCAGGCGAACGCTCTTGCACGCGCTGCTGGCGTCTCGCGGTTTACGTACAACTGGGCGCTCGCGGAGTGGACCAGACAGTACCGTGCTGGTGAGAAGCCGTCCGCGGCCAAGCTCAAGAAGCAGTTCAACGCCGTGAAGGGCGAGCGGTTCCCTTGGGTCTACGAGAGCCCCCGTGACGCGAATAGTCAAGCGTTCGCAGACTTGAACAGCGCGTTCAGCAACTTCTTTGCATCGTGCAGCGGGAAGCGTAAGGGCAAGAAGCTAGGCTACCCGCAGTTCCGCAGGCGGGGCCAGCACGATGCGTTCTACGTGTCGAACGACAAGTTCTCGCTTCGTCGCAGAGGCAAGCGTGGTGTCGTTCGTCTGCCGGTCATCGGCGACGTGAAGACGTTCGAGCATCTTCGCTTCCAGGGTAAGATCATGTCTGGCCATGTGTATCGCCAAGCCGATCACTGGTTCATTGCAGTCAACGTCGAGGTCGCGGTCGAACCCGTGCAACACACGCACCCGCACGCGATCGTCGGCGTCGACCTCGGGCTTAAGACGGCCGTCGTCACCTCCCACGGCGAGGCAATCGACGCGCCCAAACCGTTGAAGCGTTGCTTGCAGCGGCTCAAGCGAGCGGCCCGTGTGGTGTCCCGGCGTGAGAAGGGCGGCAAGAACCGGGCGAAGGCTCGTGCTCGTCTTGCTCGCCTGCATCAGCGAATCGCGAACGTGCGCAAGAACTTTTGGCATCAAGTCACGACCGATCTCTGCCGCGAGAACCAAACGGTGGTGATCGAGGACTTGAGCATGGCCTTCATGTTGCGCAACAGGAAGCTGGCGAGAGCGGCATCGGATGTCGGTCTAGGCATGTTCAATCCGTTGATGCTGTACAAGGCGAAGGCGCTTGGCGGGCAGGTCGTTGTCGCTGATCGCCTCTTCCCGAGCACACAGCGGTGTTCACGGTGCGGCAACGTCAAGACGGGTGACGGCCGCCTTGGCCTTGCCGACAGAGTGTATCGGTGCGCGGCGTGTGAAGCGAGTGAAGATCGCGATCTGAACGCCGCAGTGAACTTGGAACAGTACCCAGGGCTTCTGGGGAACTGGGGCCGGCAGGCCCGAACGCCCATGGATGATCACGCCTCTACTCGGTTGGCCCCTGCCAGTCGAGCAAGCGAGATCGCTGAAGTGGGAACTAAACCGTGCGCACGTTTGCGCACAAATTAGAGAGCAGGGATTGATGCCTGAGGTGTTTGGATGTCGACGGTGTGGGTACTGCTGCGTTTATATGTCGGTCGTCATACCTCGAGTTCTTTCGGACGGCACGATGGATTACGTGTACAAGTCGAACGATGTGCTATGCCCCTACCTTCTCTTGGAGGAGGGGCAGGCGAGCTGCACAATTCACGACGAGGAGTTCTTCGAGGAGTCCCCATGCCATTTACACAACAATCCAAATTACGACCCGGATTTGGGTTGCTGGCGTGGGGTATGGCGGTGCATAGGACCGAAGCTGGTCGAGCAGGGAATTTTCATGAAGAGGCCCCCGGAGGAATACGTCTGGGAAGAGGAATACAAACACAATGACTGACATTGTAGAGAAAGTTGTAATTCACCAGCCGCTTGTCGTGTGCCTGACGCCGCTACGAGAAATCCATCGGCAGTTGGCGATTTGCGAGTTCGCTGGCCGTCGGTCTCATCACCTGCTGTGGGAGCAGCCCGAGATTGATAGGCTGCTGTCGGGGAGGGATGAGGGTCATGTGGAGACGTTGGAATTCCTGAGGCGACGACTTGCTGCGCGGCCGCCGCATGCGACGGTCATCGAGCACGCCAACGTGACCTTTGCGTTTTTGATGTCGAGGGTAGCCTCCCACGAATTCGTGCGGCATCGAATTGGGTCGCCGACACAGTCGAGCACGCGTTTTATCGAGCAGGAGAGGACGCTCCACCTCGTCTCGCCAACCATGAACGAGACAAAGATGTTTGACGTGAGGGGCGAGCAATTCCCAGATGGCTTTCCTTCCTGGGCTTTCACCTGCTTTTCCTCTGTGCGTGCCTACCATGACCTGCGGGCTGCCGGTGTCAAGCGTGAGCAGGCTCGCTATGTGCTGCCCCATGCGCTTGCCACTTCGCTCGTCCACACCACCAATCTTCGACAGTGGATCCACATGATCCACCTGCGTACGGGCAAGGCGGCGGCGCCCGAGATGCAGTTCATCTTTGGCAAGGTACGCTCCATGCTCGCCGAGGCGACGGACAATCTACTCGAGGGGCTGTGCGAGTGATATGTAACGAGAAGGTACTCGCCCCTGGCCACGGATTTAACAGCGAGAGAAAAACGGAGCGAGGTTAATAGATGAAACAGAACTCAGAACTGGGGTCCAGCGATACCATATTATTATATTGGCACTGCCTCCAATGTGGGGCTCACGATCCTGTCGAGCCGACTGGCGGAACAGAGCAGGAGCAATACGCTCTTGGAGATCACGAGCCTTGCATCAAATGCGGCTACGGGACCGCTCACGTAGTCACGCTTCGCATGGGCGCACACTACGAGCAGGGCCTCGCGCTCGGTATGGATATTAGCGATGCATGGGAGCGCGCTCGCAAGCCTAGCCGATCACACGCTCACGAAGAAGGCTCTCCTGATCCAGATCCATCGAACGGATATGGCTTTGACAGAGACTTCTAGGGGAAAATAATGAGCGCAATTGAAATTACAGAAGCATATCCGCGATGCCGTAGGAGCAGTCGATACACAGCGGAGTCTTCCGACATGCCCTTATCCGTCGATGAAATCAAGACACACCTGCGCTCAGGGTATGACGTTTCCATTTTTGTTGACGGCTGGAGCAAGCCGTGGCTCTGCTATTTGGATGTGAACAACCAATTGCGCGCCGAGTGTCCGACTGCCCCAAAGGTCGTCCCGCTAGTTGTGAGCGTGTCGAGGGAGGGTGCCGTCTATACCGGATGCGACTGCGCGTGCCATGGAGAGGTGAAAGATGCGTCCAGAGATCACAAATAGGCCCTGTCCGTGCAGCGGGGGCAGTTGCGAACCCAAATTCTATACGTACGACGATAAGGCCGAGACACACTTTCATCGAACTCTGGATGATGCGATTCAAGAGGTCGTAGCTTTTCGACACCCGGCTTTCGCATAGAAGATCACGATCTATGGTTTTGCTCCGAAGGAAATTTCGGATACCTGCCGCGAGGATCTTGCTGTTGATATGCTGGACTGTATTCTCGAAAAACTTGATGACGATTACGGGAATTTTTACGAGAGTACAGATCGTAAACCGTCTGGCGTCGCGGCTGCTCGGGAATTCGTTCGCGCTGTCGTAAATGAGTACGAGGTTTTTGTTTGTGAAAAGGTGGCCACTATCGAAGTCAACGTCGTGGAGTGGCTTGCAGCACATTTTAGAGGAGATAGTCTATGAGTATGTCAACACACGTATACGGATTTCATCCTCCGGACGAGAGGTGGGTGAAGATGAAGGCAATTTACGACGCCTATGTGGCGGCCGATCTACCCGTACCAGAAAAAATCCAAGAGTTTTTTGATTGGAGAGCGCCGTCTGAAGCCGGGACCTTGATAGAGATCCCTCCAGAATGCCGACGAGGGTATCACGATGGCAACGGAGCAGAAGATGGGATTGAGGTTATTCTGGAGAAACTCCCAGAGAATATAACGGTCATTCGTTTTGTGAATTCGTGGTGAGGAAGTCAAGAAGTGCCAGTCAAAAAAGAAAAGCCTTCCGATAGAGGAGATTGAATGTATATCGTAACTCTCAATGGGAAAGTAATGTGTGAAGGAACGCCGGACGAGGACTGCGACTTTCATATCGATCATGATCATCCAGTGTTCCACGACTCGTCCCGTGTTCATCCGGAGTCCGTCATACAGCTTTGGAGCTTTGGTGGGATTCCGCTATTCAAGCATCTTGTGTACGTCGCTAAACTTGACGACGAAGGAAAACTTCAACTCGTGGCGAGGAAGGTTTGAGATGAAGGGGCTCCTTCGACGTGGAAGGTAGGTAACAATCTATGTCAACACACCTGCGAGTCGAGGAAACTCGGATAATGTAAGGAGTAGGCATGCAGAAATTTTTGGGGTTTGAGATAGTTTATTTTACGTACACCTGTACAAGCCCCTGTATACCATCCGGTTGTCCAGGGCATACTACCAATGACCCTGTGGCAATCGTAGTTGATAATGTTCTTTTCCTGCCATCGGGGGTGTTGAATGGCACCCCGATATTTGGGTCCGAAGAGGAAACGAAAAGCGTTAGACGAGCTATTGAGCGGTTGCAAAATGCTGTAGCCCTCGCCGCGGTCAGCGGTGGCGAATTTTGTGCAGAGGCCCGTGCTGCCGGTCGTGGTCCTTGTGGTGCCTGTTCGTGGTGTGTGAAGCAAGCTCAGGAGCGTGCGGAGCGTGCGGAGGCTGAGGTCGAGCGACTGAGGAAGTTGCATCCAACGCATTTGACGGTGGAAGATTAGAGGAGGAGATATGGGAAAGGGAAGAGGAGTATTTAGGCATAAGCCAAGGGGCCTCAATCCCAGCTCTCTCAACAAGGGGAGTTTCAATATACCTTGTTTGGGACGGTGGACTCACACGATAGACGGAAGCGACTTCGACTGTGAGTATGAGAATGCTGGGAACATCGAATGCGACGAGTGCATCTCAACTGGAGGCTGCGGGGATCCTCGAACAGGGGTGAGACTTGGGGAAGAAACAATGCGCAAACTTGGACGTTTGCCGTACCAAAAATATCACCTCGTTTTCGTTGGAGGGTCGAATGGAACCGCCTGACGAGTGGCCCGAGCAACTATCCCTACAGTGGTTTGAAGAGTGGCATAGACGACAGCACGAGGGACCGCCTCAGGAGCCTCCCGGTATTCCTCAGAGTTTGCTGCCAGGTCTTGGAACAATTCGGGAATGTCGTGACTGTTCCTGCCTCGTGGCTGGCGGACCTACTCGTTGTGTACGCTGTGCAGATTTAGAGGATCTATGACTTTTGGTGGTGTCCGGATCCCAGTCGGTTTCCATAGTTGTCTAACTTGGAAAGAAGGTGCTAAGTGTCCCCAAATGTACAGCGAACTTTTGGAGTTTGGTTGGCAGAGCAGCGGCGGCTTGCGAAGATAACTACGCGTGAGCTGGCTCGGAGGGCTGGTGTTTCTGCTGCTTTGATTTCCAGGTTTGAGTTGCACCCAGAGATTTCATCTCCAAGGGTTGAGACGATACTGAGGATTACAGAGGCTTTGGGGGCGGACCAAAAAGCTGGACTATCTGCTGCAGGGCGCCTTCCTTCGGATATTTTTCAATGGATCCTCTGTGACTTCGTCAGTTGGGATATGATTCGAGAGGCAATCAAGGTTGGGGTTGCCCCTCGAGATGTGATTCGAGGATGGTTGATTTCGGATGTGGCGAAGAATGCGTCAGGGCGGTCTGCGTGTGAGAAGCTGTTTTGGACGAAATATTCCGATTTCGTAACACGCGAGTCGCGGGTTTTGGTATCGGCCCAAAAGGTCAGCATTGGGGCGCTTCGAGGGCTCAACGGAAAGATTCCTTCGTTCAATGCGGAGTGTGCGTTTCCATCAGACGATTGTTTTTTATTTCTTGTCGTGGATACCGCTCCAGTAATTGAAAATGGTATTGAATGTTTGTGGATTCCAATATGGGAAGTTGGAATTCATACATGGGTTGCGCTCGAGTTTCTTCCAGAGGGGGAGTTTGTAGAGTTGAAATTGAGTTCGCATTAGGGGTTGAGCGAGCTGAGCGAAATATGTAGGTTATTGTGTTGCTGTAAACAGTGTGTAGTATTGTTTGAGCATATTGGCTACATATTCCCACAAAAATAAATTCATGGGGTTGCTTTTTGCAGCATTTTGACTGTACTACTTTATTTGTTGTCGTTTTTTGAATTAATATGGAAGGGGAAGGACTGTGACAGATTGCGGTATTGAAGCCAAAATCATTTCAGCGTTGCAGCATGGGGATCATTTGACCGTGTCCCAGCTTCGAGAACGAACTGGGGCGTCAAATGGAACCCTCTGGTATCACCTAGCCAGGCTTCGAGGGCGTGGCACGGTGCTCCGGAAAGGTGCTGTAAGAAATGGTGAGTATTTGCTCGCTGTCACTGGAAAGGATAAATAATCGAAGCATCAATTTTTTTACATTGCACACTTGTTTGTGAGATGCTAGGCTTTTTTGTAGGAGGGCTAGCATATGGGAGCGGTCACATCTGCATACATAAAATTGGCGCCCAGTGTTCAACCATGGACTGGAGATGGGTTTGAGTCGGTTCGGAAGAACATTTTACAATGGGCGTGCAACGAATATAAGAGTGACGACGGTCTTCGAGACCTAGTCATTCTCATACCCCAAAAGAATAACGATCCAAGTCATGCGTTGTGTGACGTCGTGGTGTTGAACGTTCCAGAGGAAGGCACCGGGCTCGCTACCCTTCTGAAGTATTCCGAGAAAATGGCGGATGAGCTTCATGCAGTTGGCGCTATTATTTTCACGTTGGCTGTCAAGACTGACATGGTTCCAATTGCCATTGAGGACGCTGTGAAGAATGGTCTATGTCTTGTGACTGTTTGCCAGCATAAGGATTTTGACACACAGCGAGTATACACGGCCAACATGAAGACGGGGCGATTGACCCCGTGGAGACGTGTTCAAAGTCAGGTTGAGATTCCCGAGGGGTTCCCAAACTTCTTGCGATGGCAGGCGACGAATTGACTTGCTTTCGGACGATTATGATAGACCCGCCGTGGCACGAAAAGGGTGCTGGGGTTTGTAAACGTGGAGCTGATAGACACTACACATTGATCAAGACAGTGGAGGAGATCGAGCGGGTAATCCTTCGAAGCGGTGTGTTCAATCCGGACTTGGATGGGGCGCATCTTTATTTGTGGGTAACCAATAACCATCTGCCCGACGGGCTCGTTTTGATGGGCAGGCTCGGATTTCGGTACGTTACGAATTTGTGCTGGGCGAAGCCGAGTTATGGACTCGGTCGATATTTTCGTGGGCAACATGAGCTGTGCTTGTTTGGTGTAGTTGGGAAATTTATGCAGCCTACGCTTCGCACGCTGGGCACTTTGATTCATGCACCGAAACGTCGTCATTCTGAAAAGCCGGTTGAGGTGATTCGGATTATTGAGCAAGCATCCCCGGAACCACGCCTCGAAATGTTTGCAAGTGGGCCTCGGGTTGGGTGGACCACATGGGGAAAGGTTGGAGAGAATGAAGTTACTATCGACGGAGGAGTACAACAGACAGCTTTGTGAGGCGGCCGAGCGTGCTTTTCTTGAGCACGACCAGGCTGTGGCGTATCACGAAGGGCACTGGGGGATTCGCAGCTCGCGGCATTCATCGTACTGGGCGGAGGTCGTTGTCTTTCGTGCTGGTGCAGTAGGGGTATGGGGCGACCTTGCCTCGGTGACTTTCGCGTATGCACCAATGGATCTACTCCGGCGTGCCGAAGGCGCTCTAGAATGGGTGGCTACGAGTGAGGTGGACTACGCCGTGAGCAAAGCCAAGATAGGTTGTGGGATCGCAGACGAGCGGTATTACGGGACTGCCGCCTACCAACTCGAGCAATATCGGGCTGACTGTGACTTGGATCAAGATATGCTTCGTATCGCAATAGGGTTGGTTCGGGAGTGTGCAGCGTGGGAGTATATTGACGAAGCTTGTCATACACTCGGGATAGAGCGGGTTGGGGTTGTGTTTCCGAGCAAAGTCGTTTATGCAAGGGCCGCGATTCAAAAGCTCTGCTCGCTTTTGGTGAAGATGAAGAATGGATCGACAAACCTCACGTTGAAAATCGGAAGGGTTTCCCCGGCTCCATGAATTGGGACACGTACTTTTTTCGAATGTGCGAATGGATTTCAGCCAAGAGTCGAGATCCGTCGACAAAGGTCGGTTGCGTCGTCGTAGGTCCGGATAATGAAGTACGTACGACAGGATTCAACGGGTTTCCGAGGGGAGTCGACGACCTGCCAGACAGATACGCCAACCGACCTGTGAAATATTCCATGATTGTGCATGCCGAGGCCAACGCGATTTTTCATGCTGCTCGGGTGGGGGTAGCGTTGAAGGGTTGCACCATCTACACCATGCGCCCTCCTTGTTCGGTTTGTGCAGCGGGGTTAATCCAATCAGGAATTTCGAGGGTTTGCTGTTTCGAGCCGTCCTTCGATTGGTTGCAGTCTGAAAAATGGGGACCAGATCTGATTCTTGCGCTGGCCCTATTTTCCGAGGCGGGCGTGTCCGTCGTTTACTTCAAGCTTGGCGAGGGGGAGGAATTTATCCAGTCTAGCCCGAAGTCCGGCTAAAGCGATTTTTTTGAGGCTGTTCGTTTTGCTGGAGGTCGCCGGCGAGATGGGGGCTGGTAGCCTTGGAGGGTGGGCAGCTCTGGTTTGATTTCCTGGTCTGGGACGATGGCGTCCTTGTTCACAGGCTCCACGCTTATCAGCTCTACAACACGGTAGCGCACGCCTCTGGATACGGTTCCAAGTTGTATTTGGAGTGTCTTTTTTGATCGGTCGACCATGAACGTCGCGATGACACCGCCAGCGGTGATGCGCAGCCAGTTTGCGTCTTCGAGTGGCTTTAGAAGATTTGGTGCGGTGTTGGTCATAACGTGGTGGACTTCAATCGTGAGGGTCTCGCCGTTGTAGTATACGGTCGTGTGGACGGGGAGCAGTAGCGTTTTCGCTTTCTGCGCATCGTCTAGGTCGTCTTCAAAGTAGGCGTAGATGATTTCCATTTCCCAAGGTTTCACTCTAGGTTATTGCGCTTGTTGTCGCATTTTCTTAGAGATTTTCGTAACTGTTTCGTATTTTCTTTTCTTTATCTGGTGGGTGAGCTAAACTTGGGAGTATGCAGGTGTACGCCGCCTCCATGCAAGAGCCGTATAGAGGGTCTCGCAGAAAACGCGTGTTGACGTTTTCCGAGATGGTCGACGAATACCGTTCGTGCTTTTCATTCGACGACGCCATGTCTTCGTATGACACGTTCATGCTTCAAGGCGCCGTGCCGGATGTCGCGCTCAAAGCTCTACGTCATGTCTCCATAGAGCGTGGCTGGCAGCGTATCGTCGAGCTGGAAGAGTAGCCTAACCCTCTGCATTTCAAATCCTTCTTGAATCCACTTGCCAGGTCGAGCTATGGGGCGGCAGGGTAGCTCTATTGCCTTGTAGCTCTTCGTCTTATAGGAGGAATTGTATGCAAAGGTGCTCAAAAGTAGAACGTGGCGTGACCTGCTTTGATTGTGGTGCGTCGGAGATGGACGGCGACCTTCGTGTTTCTGGTTTTGGGGGGGACCACGTTTGCTTGGACTGTGAGTCTACCCGTACGAATCAGGTCAAATTGCACGGATTGCTGGCTGTTGTGTGCGATCCAGCAGATCTGATGACGATGCATTCCTATCGTCCATCTGTTCCTTTTTAGGGAACAGCCCTGGGTCTTTCGTGTTGGCTTTGATAAGGTAGACGCATGTCAGTTGGGCTTGACCTGTCGGAAGACCTGCATCCTCTGCTGGCCGCGTCGGCGTCAGCGTACTCCTCGCTTCTTCAGTGTGCCCGTGTGGATTTTCCGACTTTTTGCTCCCTTGTATTGCGGGACGAAGAGAAGGGGGAGCCGATTACGCTCATGCCGTTCCATTTCGAGTGGAGCGACGTGCTCGAGAAGAATCGGAACGTGGTGCTCTGGACGCATCCAGATGCCGGGAAGACCTCGTTGATGGCTATCGCCCGGCCGTTGTGGGTTCTGGGGCGGGATCCTCGACAGCGAATCGCCGTGTTGAGCGCCACGCAGAATGCTGCGAAGAAGGTCATCCGTACGATTCAAGGCTACATCATAAACAGCAAAACTCTTCGTGACGTGTTCCCAAATCTCCGCCGAGGATTGTTTTGGACCGATTCGGCTATCGAAGTGCGGCGTCCGAGCGGCATAAAGGATCCATCGGTGCAGGCCTACTCTCCTGAGGGTGGGAATATGCAGGGGGCCAGGCTGGACGGTCTCATCGTTGACGACGTCCTCAACGAGAACAACACGCGGACGAGGTATCAGCGGGAGAAGATAGAGGAGTGGATCCGCTCATCGGCGTTTACGCGACTGTCGGAGGATGCGTGGATCGCGTTCCTTACGAACGCCTGGCATCCGGATGACATGGCGCATGTTCTCGAGCGGCAAGGGTGGTGGGCAAAACGGTATCCCGTGATCGACGACGCTGGGCGCTCGACGTGGCCGGAACGCTGGCCGTTGTCTCGCATCGAGCATGTGCGCACGAAGACGCTGGGGCCGGTGGAGTTCTCGAGGCAGATGCTTTGTCAGCCACGGGACGAGAGCACGGCGAGGTTCAAGCGTGAATGGATTGAGACGTGCCTAGCTCGTGGTGAGGGTCATCCGCTGGTGCAGGACCTGAACGACTTGGCGGCTCGGTATCCGATGCTTGCAGAGGCATTTCAGATCAATGATTCGATCCTCGCCATGGGAGGTTTGCCCGATAACGTGATGGTTGTTTCTGGCGTGGACGTGTCGACCGGGCGAGAGAAGTCGGATTTGTCAGTGATTTTTACGCTGTTGACCTGGCCGGATGGGTCTCGACAGATTCTTGAAATTCAGTCTGGTAGGTGGCAGGGACCGGAGATCATCGACCGGCTTGCTTCGGTGCACGACCGGTTTCGATCAGTAATGGTTGTAGAAAATAATGCGGCCCAAGAGTTTATTTTACAGTGGACCAGGGAGAAATATCCTGGTCTCCGCGTTCGGTCGTTCACGACAGGGAGGAACAAGCTCTCGCCCGAGTATGGTGTGGAGAGTCTCGCGGGGGAGCTTGCGGCCGGTCGGTGGATCATTCCATGTCAGCAAGGAAACCGTATTGTAGACCCTCAGGTTGGGAAATGGATTTCTGACCTCGTTGGGTACGATCCTGGCAGGCATACCGGCGACCTGCTTATGGCATGCATCGCACCTGGGTATCTCGTGGTGACGAAGCGCGGCCTCGTCCCGATTGAACAAGTGGTTCGAGGGGACTTCGTCCTCACCCACAAGTCGAGGTGGCAGGAGGTCACTGGGACGACGTGCACATGGTATCGAGGGGACGCGGTCCGGTTGCGCGCCTGCGGGTTTGTAGAGATTCTCATGACCGCGGAGCATCCGGTATGGTCGGCGTTGCCATGGGTCAACCCTGAGCATGAGACGATGGCGGTTCCTCATGCATGGGATTTCCGTTCAGCCGTGTCACTTCGTGCTGGAGAAGGACCGCAGAGTGATTTCGTCTTTGCCCCGGAGGTTCCAGACGGCATGCAGGAGGATGGCGCTGGTGACGTTGTGCGTATTGAGTACGCACGTCATGTGATGTACGAGGGGCTTGTCTACAATTTGCACGTCAAGCATGATGAATCTTTTGTGGTCGAGGGGATTGCCGTGCATAACAGTTGGTTTGCGCGAGAAGCATCGCGCATGTACGAGACGCATCGTCGAAAGCGTAAGGAACGACAGGCGGCGCAGAGCAATGTAAGAATCTTGGGGAAATAGTTGGAGACCCGCCCAAACGCGGGGGGGATGACATCTGGGCGGGTCTCCTGGCTACCACGTCATGGTAGCTCAGCGACGAGCCAGGGGTGACCGGTGCCGAGAGGACGGTCACATGGCAGGCTGCCAGCCTTCCATCGAAGCGGTAGCTCGGGTGCAGAGTCTATAGAGTTTTTGGGCGTCATGTCAAATGCAACGTCTGTAACTTTGATCTGTGACGTTTGTGGGCATCGCCTCGGTGACCTTTCGGCCGGGTACTGTCGTCAGCTTCCGTTCCCCTGGAAGGGATTCGAAGTTGCTTCGGTTGTGGGCCAGTTTCACGTGTGCTCGGCGGTTTGCGAGGCGCAGCTTCGGATACGTTTTTGCGGGTTGGAGCCGTCTGTATCATGGGGTGTTCTGGAGGAGGAGCCTGAAAATGGAGCTGGAGAGCTATAGACGTCGACGTACGTCTGAACCTTGGGACCTGGCGCGTTCGAGGTGGACTGTAGATATTTTTGCACTCGTTATTGCTGTAGCTGTCGTTTGTTGTTTCCTGGTGGGATCGGAAATATTTGGGGGTGACGAGGTGGTGATCGATGACAGCTTGCAGGATAGTTTGTGGGATGATACGTGCGATTCGGAGATCTTCGTGATAGCGTCGCCAGCATGACTGATACGTCGCGAGAGTTTCCGAGGCACACGACGGTGAAGGCTCGGATTGCCGGCGCTGACGTCCATGCGCCAGCGTCAATACAGGACGAGCAGGCGGACATCCTTGGGGGACTTTTTCGTCAAGCCCAGGTTCTTGCGCCAGTTTACGATCCGTTGGTTCTCATTCGGTGGTACGAGAATTCTGGGGCGCTCGGCCCAAATGTGCAGGCGTACGTTACGAACATTGATGGTCTTGGGCATCGGTTTGCGCCACGAATTGATTTGAACTCTGACGCTTCGTTTGAGCGCGTTCGCGACGCTATGTGGCTTGAGCGCGTTTCAGAAGCGGAGGAGCATGTCAGTCTTCCTGGGGCATCCCTTCAGCCAAACGCAAATGACCCTGTGCATTTGCGACCCTCCGATGCGGAGGTCGCCCTGGCTATCGAGGGTCTCAAAATTCGGGCACGGCTTGAGTATGGAAAGCTCGTGTCATTTTTTGAGCATGTCAGCCCGTCGAGTTCGTTCGTTACGCTTCGGAGAATAACCCGGCAGGATATTGAGATAACTGGAAATGGTTACTGGGAATGTTTGAGGGATCGGCAAGGACGGCTTGCTCGATTTGTACACGTACCGCCCTCATACATGCGTTGTACAGGCTTGGATGTCGATCCGATTATTGTGACGGAGCGGGTTCGCCATGGGCTGAGTTGGGAAACAATTCGACAACCTCGTTTTTTCAGGCGATATGTTCAAGCCATCGGGGCAAAGCTTGTTTGGTTCAAGGAACTCGGAGATCCGAGGGTTGTATCGAGGGATACAGGCTACGTCTATTCGGATATTGCCACGTTTACGAAGCATGCCGGACAGCACGATCAACCTGCAACGGAAATTGCGCACTTCAAAATATACGCCACGGGCGAGCCGTACGGGCAACCTCGTTGGATTGGAAGTTTGTTGTCGGTGTTGGGGTCGCGAGCCTCAGAGGAAGTGAACTACAATTATTTTGACAACAAATCCGTTCCTCCTCTGGCCTTGCTCGTGTCAGGTGGCCGGCTTGCGGCGGAATCCGTCGCCACGATTGAGACATACATTCGAGACAATTTGCGTGGCAGAGAGAATTTTCACAAGATTCTCGTGATAGAGGCTGAGACAGATAACGATCCGTTGTCCCCTCGAGAAAACCCAGTGATAAAGATGGAACGGCTCACCGACGCACAGCAAGGCGATGCGCTGTTTCAAAAATACGACGAGAGAAATACCGACAAGGTTGGATCTTCTTTTCGACTGCCTAGGTTGTTGAGAGGAGACGTTCGTGATTTCAACCGCGGGACGGCTGAAATGGCTCTACGTTTTTCAGACGAGCAAGTGTTCAATCCGGAACGTACAGAGTTCGATTCGTGGGTAAATCGAGTTGTATTTTCCGAGCTTGGAATTTTGTTGTGGCTATTTCGGACGAACGGACCCCAATCTCGAGATCAGAGCACAGGGGCTGAGGTTATTTCGAGTTTGTCAAAGGTTGGAGTTATTACTCCAAATGAAGGTCGGGAGTTGGCGAGTGACATCATGGGATGCGCGTTTGCACCCATCGAAAAGGACTGGGCAAAGCAACCGCTGCAGTTGACCATGGTGGAGCTGACCATGGGTGACACGAATTCGTCGCTGCCGGGGGTGCAACGACAGCCGGCCCAACCGTTTGTCGGAATTGCTGGTCCAGCATTGCCACAGGTGGCGGATACGACGCTTCAGGATCTTGACGAGGCTGTCGGGAGGCTTTCTCGAAAATCGAGTGAGGAGGATGCTCAGTGAAAAAGAGGCTTTACAGCCAAGACGCTGCGGTAGTCGTTCGGCCAAATCGAGCTGCTTCGGATGCTGCAGATTGGACGCCTGACAATTTGAGCGCCGGGGAGATTTCTGCGGGGGTTATCGCCGAGGCAGTGACCTTGGACGCTCGAGAGTGGGACGACGTCCAGCTTGTAGCTGACTGGGAAAAGTTGGGGGTGGCCGATGTTGGAGGGGCGCTGACCATTGAAATTCTCATCGCGACGCCCGATGCTATTTCGACGGCTGGGCGAAGATGGAGAATTCTTTCGACGGTGGCCTCGTTGACCACAGGTATCACTGCGTTGGCAGCCGTTCGAGGGTATGACGCTGCCTTCCGTATCACAGCGTTGACGCTGGGAACAGCGGACAAGGTGCAGCTCAAGGTCACAGGTGGTACTCGAGCGCGGAGGGAAAAGTCTTGACGGTTGGGATGTCACGGCAGGCATTGGTGTACAGTCTTGCTTCGGATCAGGCGCAGCGAGATCTGATAACGATGAGGATTGCTGCGATTGTTCAGGCGTCGTTTGAGAACGATCGCCAGCCTGCGGGGCGGATCATTCTGCTGCAGGCTCCTGCAACGCGGGCTGAAATTCAGGAACGCACCAATATTTGCTTGGATTGGTTTCTGAGAATGCGTGGTGACATGCATTTTTCAATACAAAAAACGTTCGACCTGCTTCCGAGAGCGTTGCGGACGACTCTGCGAAAGGAATCATGGACTCCTCCAGCGGCGGATAGAGGCTGGAGCCCAGATAGGTGTGACCCAGACAGCAAAACGGCGTCCGGCGTAGAGTGATATGGAAGATTCTTTTTCAGCGGTGGTGGCGAGTTTTACCACGGAAACTATCTCAGGACAGGGAGCGTTTCGAGTGAGCAAATTTGAGCCGCCTCGTGGCGTGTTGCCGGCGCTCAAAGTTCCGGATCCACAATTCCTTGTAAGACGGCTGCGCCAGGGGGAGTCTGCAGCGTTGCTCTCTCGTCGCCAGCGTACCGAACGAATCGGAGATCCCCAGGCGCTCGTGAACGAGCTTTCCCAGAGCAACCCAAAGAGCGTGTTCGTATGGGCCGTTGTCGCTCAAGACGCCCCGATAGCCATGGCTTCAATGGTTGAACTGTCCAAGGAGCAGCGAGCTGGAATAGACCCGCTGACGGCTGAGGAATTTTCAACCGAGAAGAACATTTGGTATTTGCCGCTGCAGCTCGTGGTGGTGTTCGATCCTCCGTTGCAGCTTCGGCAAGCTCCAGAAGGACGACGCTTTGGCGGCGAGGTTGACTTTGACCAGGATGTAGTCAAAGCCGTTGCGTTTGACGTGATGCAGTTTGTTGCTGCACCAGATCCTGAGCGACTACGCTCTCTCTCAGATGAGGACTTGAGGACTGCCCAGAAAGATTTGATCCTGTGGTTTACGGAATATTTTGCTGGGAATTCATCTAACAGCGGAGGCGGCGCTTCACGAGAAGACGTTGTCAACGCCTATATTTTCGTAATGGAGGAAGGTCGTCGGAGGGGGCTCGAGTTGACGTCCGATCCTGGATTGGATGGGGCGGCTGCAGTTCTCAAGTCTGTTATAGCCCCAAAGTTTGCGGTGATTCATCCGAGCGGACTCGGGAAGCATCATGACGATCCGGCGACCTTGGACGAGGTGTTGGCGCATTGGTCCCAACCGATGGCCCTGCGAATGCCGGCGGTCTTTTTGGTGGGGTCGCTGTGCAACCATCGGAAGTCGGACAACGACATTGACGTGCTCATTCGGGGTCCGTTGGATGAAGAGACCCGGCATGTGATCAAGTTTCGGCTTGGCCGCGCCTTGCCCCCTCGGCTGTCTTCCAGGGTTCAGTTTCATGACGATTCGCAGGGGGGTCCGTTCACGACCCACGTTCCGTTGTACGATTTGGTGCTGGTTCCGCATGCCAGAAAAGTCCAAATCGAGATGGTAGCAAAGCAAGACGATCCGCTTCTAGACTGGCCGAAGAAGCTTGGGGAGCGGTCCGGAGTTCTACAGGCTCATTTTAGGGGGTCAGGCTACCATCTCGACCTACGTATGCAGGTCGCCGACTATCTGGTTGGATGGACGATTGCGGCGATGAAGCCTGGAATCACTGGGAAAGTGGACACGATTGAGGAAGCCAATCGTGTCATGGCTCCATTTGATATGGAGGGGTCTGCGGCCAACAAGGTGATGATTCTTCCGAGCCGCGTCTACGCCGTTCCGAAGTCGAGGCAGTCCCTCGAGTGGCTGACGATTGGGGACGTGGTGTTCGAGCCAGGGTCTGTGGGAGCGACGCGATTTGAGGCAGGCGTTTACGTCGAGCTGGCGAAGCTCAAAGTTGAATGGGGCAAACAGGATCCCCATTTTCATGAATATTTTGTGTTTGGCACGCCAGAGTTTGAGGGGACCTTGACGTTCCGCATGCTCGAAGGCGGCGCTAGCCGGTCTACTGAAGATCTCACTGGCACGGGCGAGATGTTCTGGACGTCCGGATTTGCCAAGGTTGCGCTGCCTTCGATCCTTCGCAGTCGTTCGGTGGAGACTGGCGCGATGCCTCCGCTTGGGCAGTCGGCGATGCCCTCGTCGTTGATGGCGATTACGCCACGCGAGTTTCGGTTTTGGGAGGCTGACGGGGAGGCTGAGGCCCGAAAAATTCGAGATACATTGGTGTCCTCCAAGTTTTTCACTGAGGAGAACGTTCGGTTCGTTGACGGGGATTACACGAGAATTTCCACCAAGGTGCGTTCCGACGCCATCGACGTCGAGCAGTTTGATAAGCAGGTTCGTGTTTCGGACTTTGTGCTGTCCTGGCAATATTGGAAGGGGCAGACCGTTGTTCGTGGGACACCCAGCAGGCAGATTTTTCATCTGATGCTCCCGATTTCAGCGGGAGGGCGTGTACAAGATTTTCAACTGCAAATTGATCCTCTATCAGGTGAGGAATCCATTTTGGCGGCCTTGGTTGAGGGCAGCGATGAGCTTCTGACGTTTGAGGGGGATGTCTCCCCAGGGCTGGAAGTTGGCGGAATTCACCTGAACAATACAAAGGCAACACCTTCGACACTGAAGATAATCGACCAGGGAAAGGTCGACGTGTTGGATGACCAGCCAAACTTCAAGAAGCTTCGGTTTAGGGGATCGAAACTGAAAGGCTTGTTTACGCTGGTCCTGGAAGAAGTCGGAAGCGACTTTTGGGTTTTTTCGCCTGGAGGTGTCCCCTCTCGGAATGCGCCCTCGATAGAAAAGTCCGTTCGTGTGCGGGAGGACGGAATGCAAATGTGGGACATCGCATCGAGGTCTGAAACTGACGACCGGGGTGGAGACCGCGAGAAACTTCGGCCTCCCGCTCTGTTTCAGCCGATGAAGCCTGCGCCGCGTCCATCCAATCGATTCACAGATCCCGAGACGGCAGCTCGCGAAGCCTTTACCGACGCCCTCCTTGCGGATGGCGTTCGAGTTGAGCCAAAATACAACGGCTTTCGAGCAATCGCGGAACGATGGGAGGCCGGACTCGACGATGGTGCTTTGGATGATGGTGTGATGATTTATACGGAAGATGCGCAGCGCGACCTTGCTAAGATCCTGCCTGGCCTGACAAAGGATTTGGAAGGCCTCGGGGGGAGCTTCATTCTTGACGGCGAGATCATGGCGCTTGTGCCAGGTACCACTGATGAGTTTCTCCCCCGTGCAGATTTGGCGCAGTTCCGAGGGTCAGTGCCCGCTGACGATGAGCAGCTCCGGTTTGTTGTGTTTGACATGCTGTATCACCCCACGTTGGGGAACCTCCTTGCGCAACCGCTTGCAAAACGAGAGGCGAGTTTGGGTTCTTGGTGGCTCGAGCATAAGGGTTCGGCCCCACATATTTTGAAGGCCCCAGGGTTGCTTGCAGTTTCTCGGGAGGAACTCCTTCAGCGGATGAAGGTGATGAGTGCAAAGCCAGGGTCTGAGGGGGCGATGCTCAAACAGATCGGCTCCACCTACTCGCTCGGTGGGGAGCAGGATTTGTGGGTGAAGGTGAAAGTCGTCCGTGAAATTCTCGCGATGGTTGTAGAACGACACGAGGTGAAAGGGTCGCCTGGCGTTTACAATTTTGTTGGTGCCATCGGTCCAATTCCAGAGGGGGAGCTGTCTCAGTGGGCTGAGCCTGTCGAACTGAACGGGAAGCATTGGGCGATGGTCGGTCGGACGGGAAACCGCAAACTAGATGCAAATGTCGGAGACGTTATCGCAACGACAACGACCGAAATATTTTTCGAGGAGGGGCCTCCGATTCGCGTTAGGTGGTTTGGGCCGGCGCAGGCACTTGCGAAGGTTGATATGCCTCCGACAACGATTTCAGAATTGAAGGCGTTGCTTCGTCCAGGAGAGATCTCCTCTGGTTCAAAGGACGCCTTAGCGGTTGACAAGTCAGACATGAAAAACGTTCGCAAGGATGGCCGTGCAGTGCGTATCGTGAAGGCTGTGGAGCCTACCAAGGACACCTCCGAGCGATATGTGTTTGGCGTGGTGCTGATTCCAGATGAGACTGATGCGCAGGGCGACGTGTACACGGCTGCGGACGTACGCAAAGCTGCTCATTCGTTTTTGGAATTTTTCGGTGGAAAGTTTCGGGTTATGCACCAAGGTGAGCCGATCGAGGGTATACAGGTTTTGGAGTCCTACCTCGCCAAGCAACCAGAGACGCACGGGGAAGAAACGTTTCCGATTGGGACATGGTTCTTGGCTTCCAGAGTTAGAGACGACAAAATATGGGCGGCCATTCAGGCGGGTGAGTTTACTGGATTTTCAATGGGCGGCACAGCATTGCGAGAAAAGCTTTCGTCCTGTAACAATCGCGAGATATAGTCAACAACGTGGAAATCAGAAAACTGGATAGCGTGCTAGCTGTTGCGAGAGCGTTCCTCGGAGGGAGTCCCGACGAGGACGAAGCCGCGTTTCGGTTGCACGACATCCTCGTGGAAGAGGTTTCAATCGTTGACCAAGCCGCCAATCGACGCCGTTTCCTTGTGGTCAAGCAACGAGGTGGATCCGTGGACAATATCAATAAGGCAGAAGAAGTTGGTCAGCCAGCTACGTCTCCGGAAGGAAATTCGGCTGAGGGGAGTAGTTCGGCGGGGATGCCCTCGACGGTGAAGGAGGGCATCTTGCGCATTTTGACCGAGGTGTTGGAGCGTACCGTATCCGTTGCCAACATGGTGAAGGATTCGGAAGAGACAACGGCAGCCTCGGACGCCCCGCTGGACAACGCTCTTGGGGTGGAGATCAAAGCAATCGCCGATTTGCTGGGGAGTGTGATTTCTCGGTATCCTTCGCCGGTTGCAAAGGCGGAGGGCGTCGTCGCCACAACCCTAGCCGCCATTGGCGAGCAGGCGTTGGAGCTGTCTAAGCAGGCGGCTCAGGAAGATTCACTCGCGTCAGACTGCATCACGAAAATTCGGCAGCTTGCAATAGCTCTGAATACGTTGGTTGAGAAATATCCATCGCCGACCTCAGGTGCTGAGGTTGCCAAGGTCGAGGAGAATGTCATGGAAGGAACTCCTGTGGCCCTGGAGCAAAAGGCAGAGGAGACCCAAGCGAGTCCTCCGGATGCGCCTGTGGTCGCTTCCCTTTCCGCTCTGGGAACGGAATTCGCAGACAAAATGAAAGTGCTGGCTTCGGTGATTCAGAGAATCGCTGAGGCGCCGGATCCCGATGCATTGGCCGCCTTGCAGGTCGAGATGTGTGGCGTCACGAAGGCGCTTTTGCCTGAATCGGCGAGCGCAGAAGAGCTGACGGCTGCCCAAACCCTGCTGGTGGATCAGTTGACAAAGGTTGTGGAAGAGCTGAAGAAGCGTGTCGATGCGCTGACCACGACGGCTGAGAAGCGTGCCATGGTGGACCAGCCGATACCACCGGCGGTCGAGTCGGGGGTTCTTCCCAACGTTGGGGTGGGTCCGACCGGAGATGCTCCAGCGAGCGAGGGCGAAGGTGTGCTTGCATCGGTGATGAAGCGGCTTGATGCATTGGTGTCTACGGTGGAGAAGATCGCGTCCACACCGCAGATTCCAGCGAGTCGTCCCGAGGGCAAGCCTGAGGCAAATGCGGATCGCCGTGGCGTTCTCAAATCGCCATGGATTATGTAGAGGAGCGCGTGAAATGGAAGACAACAGGTTCATAGTCCAAAAGGCAGATCTTCTTCTGTCGAATTTCGCGCCCGGCGGCCTTCTTCAGTCGGCGCAGCGAGATCGGTTCATTCAACTGCTCATCGATCAGGCAGTTGTGATTCCAATGATGACGCGAGTTGACATGACGTCGCCAAAGGAATTGAGGGAGAAGATTCGGTATGAGGGTCGGACGCTGAGAAAGGGCACCGAAGCAACGGCACTTCCCTACGCACAGCGTTCTGTTCCGACCACCAGCAAGGTGGAGCTGGACGCCCAACTCGTGAAGGCGGAGACGAGAATTTCGTTTGAGGCGTTGGAGGATTCGATCGAGCGGCAGCGATTCGAGCAAACCGTACAGGAGACGATGGCCGCAAAGATCGCGTTGGAGCTGGAGGAGCTGGCATTCAACGGGATCACCTCGTCCAGCGATGAACTGCTCAAGACGTTGGACGGGTTCATCACGAAGGCGACCACGAACACTGTCGCGGCTGGTGGCGCTACGCTTCAGCGGTCGGTGCTGAAGGACGCGTTGAAGACCATGCCGTCGGCGTTTCGACGTGATCGACGAAGTCTGCGTTTCTTCACCGCAGACGAATCCAACATTGATTATCAGGAGAGCCTCGGCGATCGCGCGACGCCTCTGGGTGATGAGCAAGTTCAGGCTTCGGAATCTCGTCCGTTCCAGGGAATTCCTGTGATTGGCGTTCCGATTTTCCCGGTGAATCTCGGCGGAAGCACCAACGAGACAGTGGTGCTTTTCACGGATCCCGCGAACATGCTTTTCGGCATTTGGAGGAATATCCGAATCGACACCGACAAGGACGCCTCGGCCGGCGTGTACATCATCGTGGTGACGGCTCGGGTGGATTTCCGATTCGCTCATGAGCCCGCAGTGGTGAAGGCAACTGGAGTTCGCGCCGTCTGATAGCGCGCGTTTCCGAAGTAATTTTTTGGCACCCAGCCGTATGGTGCAAAATATTGCTACGGGGTAGAGGAGAAAAGAAAAATGGCCATTTCGATCATTGGAACTCCCGTTGATTCAGGGCGACAGCCGTCGGCACCGATGATGAGCGGGAAGATCCGAGTGACGCTTGATACGTCATACCCCACTGGTGGGTATGACATCACCGCAAGTCTGCCGCCGGGCATCACAGTCATTCCGACCGCGCCCATTCCGCACTATGACGGGTCGGCCCTTCGGTGGCTTCAGATTTCCTCGGTGGGTAAGGTGCAAGCGTTCGTCAGCACAAACGGTGCTCCCGGAGCGGAGACGACCGCAGCGGTCAACGTGTCGGGACACGCCAACGTCGACCTTTTCTGGACTGGCTACTAGGCGAGGGAAGGAAAGGGTGCTTCGTTGACATCCTCCGCCAGCTAAAGTAGGCGGATTCCTGAAGGAGAAAATGCTAGGCGCTTTGCACTCCAGGTTGGTTCACAGTTTGACGACCACCGCGTGGCTTGGCAAGGGCCTTGCTACGTCTTCTGCGGTCTTCCTGTGCGTTTATCCTGTCGGTCTGTCCGACCGCCAGTATATTCAATGCGGCGTTGTTGTCCCGGTTGTGGACGACGCCACAAACAGGGTACAGGCGAAATTGGTAGTGCATCTTCACAGGAATCATGGTAAGTCTGTAAGCAGTGAAAGTCAATCACCAAGAATGGAGCGGCACTTCCTCCGCCAGCTAAAGCAGGCGGTCTCCGTGCCGAGGAGACTATATGAGCGCGATAAAGACGACTTTCGGAGAAGGCGGAGTTGGGTTGCAGCCCGGTCACGGAACTCCAAGCTTGGCCACGGCACTGCGCGACGTGGCAGATGACATCGGAGACCTGGCGGGCGTGGCTGCTGCGTGGACGACTGGCCTCGTTGTGTCTGCCCACTCGGTGACGCTGCCTCGAGCAGGTGTCCCCGTTGCGGTGGAGGCTACTACAGCCACATCAGCCGGCGCCAAAATCATGCAATCGACTGCATCTCCGTCAGCGGGCTACGTTCGAGTGACATTCACCGCTGGTGTGGCTACGCTGTTGTTCAACGCGACCGACGCGGTGACCGCTGCCGCAGTTTTGATGGCACCTCGGCCTACAGCCATCCGAACCACAAAGGGTTAGAGGCCTATCGAACTCGGGGAAGGCGGCGAGGGGCTAGTCCCTCGCTAAGGAGAGACCATGGGTATGCTGTACATTCGGCTGCAACCTTTCGACGTGGCAAAGGGGGCCTTGTGTCGTCGATTCACGGTTGGAGGGATGTTGTTTGAGGAAGGCCGTTGGTATCAACTGGCGGCGGAACATGTGAAAATGCTGCGTCCTCTGAAGCAGGGAACTGGTACTCCCTACATGCAGATCGCGGAGACGGAAGAGGAGTGGCGGGAGATCAATCGGCGGGAGTTGGCCATGGCGATGGCCGGTCCGGCGGGGGCTGCACTCGCCGACATGTTCCAGCCGAAGACCGTTGCGCCTTCGGTCCAGCCTAAGCACGAGGGTGAGAAAATTGCCTCGTCCTTTGGCAAGATTGCTGCAAAAGAAGTCGATCATGCCACCGCGGCTCGAGCTGCTGCGCAGGATCTCGTTCCCGCAATGCAGAACATCGTGATGTCAGCGGGTGTCTCCCCTCAGGCGTCTCCTTCATTTGACCTTGAGAGCATGACGAGGGAGGAGCTGATTTCCATGGCGGATTCTAAGCACATAGAATTTGATCACCGAATGAAGAAGACCGGATTGATTGAGCTTCTCAAGGGAGTTGCCTAGAATTTCAGCTTGATGCTGCTCGATGCTGCCCGACTCCGCTACTTCCATGCATTGTTCCGATTGATTTTGAGCTTGGCATGATACTCTCGTTGTAGAACGGAGGCATCATGGCAAGCACGCTCACCCGCATGAGGCAAGAACATATCTGGACTTTGGGTTCAGGGATCACGGACAACCTGACCCCTACGAACCACGATGGTTCAGCCGTCAGTCTTCAGGACACCATTGACTACCTCGCTTCGCAACTCGCTGACATCACTGGCGAGACGACTTGGGAGGCGGCGCCCGATCTGTCCATCGCAACCATGGCGGCCAGGACGTGGCTGTCAGACGTGAAGCGCATCCGCAGCAGGCTGCTCCTGCACGACATCTCCATTCCAGCCGAAGTGGCGGCTGGTGGAACGTTGACTGTTGTCAGCGGCGCTGAGTTGATCGACGGAGAGCTGTTCGTCCTCAATGACGGCGTGAACGCGGCTGTGACATTTGAGTACGACAGCAACGCCAGCGTGACGGAAACCACAACTCTGCGCGCGGTTGTCTTCACCGCTGGGGATTCCGCAGCGACAGTGCACGCGGCGACCCGAGCGGCGATCAATGCGGCTCCGACGCTGGCAATCACAGCGGCGGCTGGTGGCTCGCCAGTGCTCACCCTGACGAACGACGTCAAAGGCTCCTTCGGGAACATTCCGATTTCGTCGACCATCGCAGATTCGGATTGGGCCGTGACGGGTATGACGGGCGGTGCCGGCGACATGGTCGTTCTGTCGGTGGCCGGAACTGATGTTCCCGCAACGAGGAACATTTCGCTGGCCACGACGACCTCCGGCATGGTGTGCGCTCAGTTGTCAACTTTGGTTGGGCGAGCGAGCCTGACGGAAGCAACCGGGGACAATGCGCTGACACCCTACAATATCTGCATGGTCATCAATGGAAGCACCGGCGACCCTGTGACGTCCAGCGCACGCAAAGTCTATGCGTTGCTGCAGGCGGAGTCGACAGCCACGGACGGGCTCGCCCCTGACGACGCCACAAATCAACTTCAGCTCACGTTCGTCCGACCGAACGCAACGTACGACGACCTTGAGCTGTGCCCAGCGGCAGACGTGCAGGGACTGTCCATCAACTACTCCTATCCCGATCGCGAATCCCTGCATCTGTGGTCCCAGGGTGACTTCCGACGAGATACCGTGCTGGTGGATCTCAGCGCGTCCGCCATTTCGGTAACGCTGGACACCGCCTACGATGGCGGGTCCCTGGTCAACGTCGATTCCACCGATGTTGATTTCCGCCTGACGGACGGTCGCCTGTTTGAGGTGCGCGACTCGACCGGGACGGATGAGATTTTCGCGGTGGTTGCCAAGTCGGGCACCGGCGGCGACGCCATCCGAATGCTCGCCCCAGGCGGCGTCACGATATTGGGTGACGTGGACGGCTCGACCTACGATGCGACGTGGAATGGAGTGACTGTCGGAAGCGCCGCCGGGACGGTGTCTACCGCTTCCGGGGATCTGACACTGTCGGCCGCAACGGACTTGGAGTTTGTGACGACACGACAGAGTGCGCTTCCCCTCGACGATGCCACAGCAGGTCCGATTTCCGCCTTGGCAGGACAGACCTTCGCGTCAGTTTCGGCCGCCATCAAGTACGCCATTGAGCACGGGACGTTCAATTTGGGCGTGCATGTGTGCGCAGCTCCCATCGCTCGCAACATCAACATTCCTGCGGGTACGGGTGGTCTCAGCCTGGCCTCCCCGCACAGCCTCGACATGAACACTCCGTCTGGTGTGGACACGCTTGTCTTCTGGAACCGAGGTCTCGCACTTGGCGGGAACGGAACCGACAAGAATGATGTTTACGTGGGTACGACACCCGCAAACGGAGACCTCATGGTGGATCATCCTGGGGGTGTAAGGGCCGGCGACGTGTTCATCGCGCTTCAATTCTCCACGACGTGAACCTAGTTCTTTCCCACCGAAACAAGCACGTGGTATCGTCTGCCCATGGAGGAGGCGACCATGTCGGACATGCCCATCGATGTGATCCAGGCAGACCCAATGATTTTCGGCTATACGCAGGCTTTGAAGGCTGTGGTAGAGCACGTCAAGAAGTCATCGGACTTGCTGCTGCGAGAACAAATGCCAGTAGAGCTTGGCAAGCAAGAAGCGTGCAAAACATTGAATGCCCAGATGAATGGCATAATTGCAGAAGTGAGAAGTGAGGCCGAGGCTGGGAACGTCGACGGGACAGAAGCGATGGCTCGCAGGGATATTGTTCTCAAGGCAAAGCGACTCATTGAGACGTATCACTCCAATGCGGCTACAGAATACGTGATGCTCAAGGGGGAATCCAGGGCGGTTCAGAAGCAGGTCGATCTAGTTTCAAAGCTGCTGGCAAACAAGTTGAACGAAGAGAGCAGGAAGATTCGGCAGAAAGTTGAAATGGATGCCGAGCGAGCTTTGAGAAGGAATGGAGACGATGTCGTCTCAAGCGTTCAACCTGCGGATGTTCCAGTGAACGCGAAAGAAGTGGGGATGCCGACTGTAGGTGGGGGTGTCGTCAATGCAGAGGTAAGCACTCAAGTACATTCGATAGAGTCAGATCTTGAAGTGAGTGTGGCTGAGTCGAGTATTCCTGATAGTGTAGTAGCGGTTGAAGATTCGTGTGAGGAAGAGGTTGCAGAGGAGACAACAGAAGCATCCCTTGCTGACCAAATTGTCGAGGCTGTTTCTAAGAACGAATTCCTGACTGAGAGCGTGGAACCAGTTGACAGGGCCGCTTCGATTTCCCAGCCGAGCGTATCGGTGCAGAAGGTTGTGCAGTTTGGAGGAAAGCGTGGGAGACGTCGATAGATGACTCGTACACCAGACAGGACTCCTGGAGAACTTCAAGAGGATGAAGGAATTATTCTTGGAGGGGATTCAGATCCAACTGCGTTTGGGGGGATGAGATATGTTTCTGGAGCTTTTCGATTCAAGGATGGCACAGAGGTATTCAACCCAAAGAGTTTCGTATCTACACACGCTTCAACCCACAATAAAAGCCAATCTGACGAACTGACGGCGCAGTCTTTGTCGAGCGGGGCCGCTCCAGCAAACAAGACATTTCAGACAGATGGCGCTGGAGGGATAGCCCTTGTAGATTACGTCGAGGCATACCCGCCGAATCTGCAATCTGGGGAATATCTAATTCCATTTTCTACCTCGGCGGCAGCCTATCAGCAGGTCTATCGGTATACGACTACTTCAATCCCCGCAGGTAAGTATTTTTTTGTTTCTCTTGCAAACCTAGACTGCACCAACGCCGGAAATGTGACGGACGCTCGGGTACAGATTGACGACACGACAACCTTTGCTCGGTTTGTGGGGCCTGTGGCGTACGTCGGTGGTGTTTCTCAACTCATAGGAGTTCGTACAATAACTCTAACCGCTGGAGTGCATAATGTTGATTTTGACATACTCAAGGCCAGCGGAAACGGAAACGTGATTATGCTTTCTGCCTACGTAACACTTTGGAGGGTTTCTTAGATGTCTCAAAGCTACGTCTACAGCATAGCGACTGACTTCCCAAATAATCGAATCTGTCCAGAAACACTTGAAGATTCGATTCAGACAAACATACTATCTGCTGCTTACGAGTACATGAATATCGTCAACGACGCGTGTATGTTGTTTTTCAGCTCTTTGTTGTCGGAGTCGGATGCCACCTTGCTGCTTGCGATCGTCAATACGCATACTGGGAATCCTCCACCAATGCCACCATCTGAGGTTATTCTTGTTGGAGACTCAGACGCTGGAATTCCTAGGGTTGCGGTTCAGCCATCGGCAATACCGAGTGTTGGGGTTGAGTTCTGTCTTGGTGTGACCTCAGAAATGTATCCTACAGGATCGCCTCCGGTAGACACATCGGAGACAGAGTCAGACATAATTCCGATCGGGAAGACGTTGCACATGCTATTTGCACGAGCCTCATGTGCGCCAAAATTTGATTCGGTAAACGTTCCGATTTACATGCTCGTTGAGTTGATTTGGCGCGAGGTATTCGAAGCAGAAACGTACGATCATTTGTTTGGAAAATCTTACCTTTTTGTTGAGTGTCAGGCGGACTTCCCATCAAGCTCGGTGTGCTTCGACGGCACATCGATGGTCGGAGATGGTGCAACAACAAGATTCGTCATTCGACGTACTGTGTTTGGTGCTGTTGACATCATAGATACTATCGTTGCTGTTCGAGGATACTACATATAGGAGGAATCATGAGAGTAAGTCCAGCAGACGCAAATCTTCCTGATGGCGTGGAAGAGTTTTGTCTTTCCGTCACCTCTGAGATGAGTCCAGAAGACAAAGTGTTTGAAACAGTGTCGGAACCTATACCGGCTGGAAAGGAACTTCATTTGTTTTCCATGAAGGCCTCTCGGGCTCCTATTGCGGAATCAGAGAGCATCCCTGACTATCTTCGAGTCGAACTTCTTTGGCGCGTGTCCGATGGGATTGACGTCATTGATCATGCTGTTGATAAGACGTATGCGACAATCTTCGAGGAAGTGAATCTTCAGGGAACGTTCACGTGTCTTGACGGGGTCAAAATGTTTGGAGATGGGGTGTCAGCGAGTCTTGTCATTCGGCGTTCGATCGTTGGGGACGGAAGCGTGCAGGACACCACGGTCACCGTACGTGGGTATGTGGCCTGAAGAGAGGAGATAGAATAGCATGTTGTTTGCAAATAGAGCGGCTCAAGTTTTGTATATGATTACTGGAAATGGAGGAGACCCCCTAGTTCCAGGAACCACACTGTCCTTCAGAATTTCCTCGACGACGAATGCAGTAATTCTTGTGCTCGGCGATACTGAGGCGACTGGATATTCTGTGACTGCGCCACGGGCTGGTACGACTTCCTACACACTTGAAAACGATGGCGATTTGGAATCCTGCGCAACTAAGGCATCGTCACAGGTAGACGGTATTTTCGGTCGGTCGGCGACGGCTCCTAGGACCGCGACGGTGGTTTCGCCCTAGGGCTACCATTTTTCAAGGGTCATCTGCTAGAATCATAGGGTGACCGACCGTACAAGCAGAATTCCTAGTCGGCGTCGGCTTACACTTACGCCTCCGCCCGCCATAACTCCAATTGAGGATTGGGGGCAGGCCTGGGAGCAGATTGTGCGTATTGCGGCTGCCGTCAATCGCGTGGCGGCCGTCGCCGAGGCGTTGGACGGAGTAATTCCAGAGATGCAAGATGACACCCATGATGCGCAAATTCAATCAGCGCGTTGCACTGTGGCTGTCGAGTCCTTGGATGGCCGTTTGGCACGTATGGAATCTGCTGTATCTGCACCACATGTGTGTGTTCAAGAGAAACCCGTTATTGATCTTGTTACGCTATTACGAAATCAGGCTCAAACGTTGTCGACATTCTCGAATGAAGTTGTTGCTGTGCGAGAGCGACTTTCTGCGTCTGATACGGCTATAATGCATTTGAGTCAGAATATCGCACGGAATGCAGGCCGACGACGCGAGTTGATTTTTTATATTGTAGGTGTTCTGATTGCGTTTCTTGGAGCGGTAGGAGGTGCTATTTGGTACGTGGCCCAAATGGCTAAAACTCTGGAATTGGAAGCGAGCCAACGGCAACGAGATCAAGTTCAAATAATGGAACGATTTGACAGATTACACGCTCCGGTTTCGCGTCCAACCTTGGGACAGATCTTTCCTCCAAGAGCTAATCCAGTGGATCCCAATGAATAGGTCTATTACGGGGGATTTTCATGGACTCATATTCGAAGAGTTCCTCTGACGAAGAACTCGCGTCGCTTGAGGAAGTACAAGATGATGACGATACCAATGGTGTCACATCAGTTGTCAACATTTCAGATCAGATGTTGGCTGAGATATTAGCCCTGCGTTCTGATGTAGACCGTATGCACGCATCGATTGAGCTAATTCGAGACGCTCAGGTACATCAGGGGGTCGCCCTCGCTGAGTTGACCGGATTGTGTAGAGAACGCGGGCGTCTTTGTGGCGTAATGTCCTACGATAGGCTCCAGAAAACTTCATCTGGAAGAAACGGTAAGTAGCGTGGCTATCGGTGATGAGCACTTTGAGAGTCCTACAGAGCCTGTTGACGGCTCCAACGTTACGTTCACAACCGAGTATGTGTTTCAGAGTGAGTCGTTGTTTGTATTTCGTAACGGAACTCTCATTTTGGCGAGCGACGATGACGGATGGCTAGAAATTGGGGAACGGGAATTTGAAACTCGCATCCCATGGCGTGTTGGTGATACGTTGACCGTGAGGTATCTCGAAGCTTGAGCGATCCAATCCTATGCGAGGCGGCCGGAAGCATCGACGGCGTGAATACCGATTTCACGACGATCAGCCCTTACTATCCTGGGTCTCTGTGGGCGTACCTTGATGGTCAGCTCATTCGGAAGTCGGATGACGACGGGCCGATAGAGCTAGGCGGGAATTCCGTCCGCATGAAGCGGGCTCCCCTTACCAATTCTCGGGTACATTTCTACTACCAGGAACGTGGGTCAACGGCCGTTGCATTCCCTGTGGCGCCCGAGCTGTACATGGCTCTTGTACTGGAACCCGTGGCAGGGTCGGCGGTGAATTTGTTGCCGAGAGCGGTG
>Ga0315277_10001798_pt1 | contig 30435 bp, 23 predicted proteins | sample YL17G05_15_MG_FD_203695 | JGI IMG/M metagenome (GOLD analysis project Ga0315277, IMG submission 203695) | Sediment microbial communities from Yellowstone Lake, YNP, Wyoming, USA - YL17G05_15 | ecosystem: Environmental > Aquatic > Freshwater > Lake > Sediment | place: USA: Wyoming | collected...
GCTCGGGCTCCAGACGCCAGTTGTAATCGGTGGGATAGAACAACCAATCCTGCAGGTAAACCCCATTGACCATGATGATCTCGCCGAGTTCACCGGCCGACACCAGCGCGCGGGCATGCCGGATCAAGGGATACCCTCGGTTGTTGAAATGAATGGCGCCGACTCGTTTCGTCTCTGCGGCCAGCTTCACGAGGGCTTCCGCCTCAGCCGAGTTCATGGCCAGCGGCTTTTCACACACCACATGCTTACCCGCTTCCAGTGCCTTTTTCGCAATCGGATAATGAAGGTTGTTGGGCGTGCAAACATGCACCACGTCAATGTCGGGATCCTTCAATACCTCATCGATGTTGCTCGTGAAGCAGGAAAGTCCCAGCATTTGTGCTTTTTTCTCAGCCACCACCGGATCAATTTCCGCCAGTACCACTACATCCGCGCAACCGAGCCGGCGAACGGCTTCCACGTGTGCGGGCCCGATAAAGCCCGCGCCAATCACTGCGGTACGAATCCTACGCATGTAACTCCTCCTATCATTTTTTGTCGCAGAGTCCTTTGTGAATCTCCGTGTTCATTGTGTCATCGTGTTGTCTCTAAAGGACAACACAATGACACAAAGACCACCAAGAAGCACAAAGGAGTTCGATGTCATCCAATGCGCTTGCCGTTCTTGTCGAACTTCACTACCTCCTGACACAGGGGACGGAGTTCCGATTCGATCTTGGAAGCATCCCCCACTACTACGACTAGGGCGTTGTCTAAAGCGATGTGGTTTTCCGCCGCTTTCCTCATCTGATCGGAAGTTACGGCGTTGATGCCGGCCGCATACTTGTCCCAGTAGTCCGCCGGCATCTGATTCAACTTTAGCTCTGCGGCAGCGCTGGCCATGCCGCGAGATCCTTCGAGGACGAGACCCAGAACGCTCGACAGGAATGACTTGGAGTATTTCAGATCTTCGTCGTTTGCATCGCCTTTGCGGATCCTGTCCACCTCCTTGAGGATCTCCTTTACGGCACCTCCCGTCACCTCCGTCCGAACCTCCGCATTGATTGCGAATATGCCTGAGTTCACGAACGGCATGATCCAAGAATAGCAGCCGTAAGTCCAACCTTTCTCCTCGCGCAGGTTCAGGAACAGACGGCCCGTGCCGCCGCCGCCGATGTGACGCCCTCCGCCGAGAATCTTATTGGCGACTAGAAGAGACAGGTAGTCAGAATTCCTGCGCTCGAAGATACGGTTGCCCATGAGAATGTAGGACTGTACCGAGCCCGGCCGATCAATCAGATAGAGCACTCGCTTCGAAGGCGCAGGAGGCAGGGCCACCTGCCGAGCTTCGATTGCCGGCCCCTTTTTCCAGTTGCTGAACCGCTTGTCGATTTCATCGAAGAGCGCAGAGACAGTGAAATCGCCCACGGCAACCACCAGAGTCTGGTTAGGCACGAAAAACTTGTTGTAGTAGTCTGCCAGATCCTGCCGTTTCACCGTCTTCAAACAGTTCTCCGAAGGCAGCAACTGGAATGTGTTCACATACGGGGCGCCGGCCGGAGTGCTGATGTTGGCATACGGGTGATTTCCGAAAACCTGCTGGTAGAGCATCTGAGAAGCCAGATACAGAGGAGACGAGCGTTGCTGGAGCAAGCGTGTTTGAAAACGGCGGATCTGCTTCTGAAGCTCGTCCTCCGGGAAGGCCGGGTTCAGGATCACGTCGGCTGCGAGGTCGAGCACTGTGCCCAGATATTCCTTCAGGGTCGAAACCGTCACGACGATGCTGTCCGGTCCGGAAGAAACGTCCACGGATGCGCCGAGCGCATCGAGCTTCTCCTGGATGACCTTGCCGGCCGCGTTCCTGGTTCCTTCCTTCATAAGGCCAGCCACCAGAGTCGAAATTCCCGGCTTGTCCTGAGATTCGAAGTAAGCGCCGCCTTTCAGATAAAACTGGATGGTTACCTTCGGCAGCGAGCGGTCCTCGAACGCCTGAATCAAGAGCCCGTTCTCGAGGGACTTCTCCTTGGAAGCAGGGATCTTGTAGCTCGGCACCTTTTCGCTGAAGGGAACCGTTTTGCGGAAGGATTCATCGGCGAGTTTCGCCGCTGCCGGAAGCACAGTTACCGAAGACCGGTTCACCACAGTGAAATACTTCTTGGCGACTCGCTGGATGTCCTCTGGAGTCACCGCCATGTATTGGTCGGTCTGTGTATTGATGCGGTTCGGGTCGCCGTCGAGCTCGTATTCGCACAGCTGCATGGCTCGGTTCAGAGCTCGTTCCAGGCCGCTGATAGTTGTGGACCGATAGCGGTTCTTGGCTTTCTGCAATTCAGCAGATGAGACGGGCTCCTTCTTGACTCTTTCGAATTCATCGATTGCCATCTGAAAAACATCCGCCGGATCGCGCTCCGGCTTGACCATGAGATTGAGCATGAAAACTCCGGCGTCCCTCATGGCATTGGAGCCGCCGGAAACGCTGGCAGCCACTTCCTTCTCCTTGACAAGCTTCTGATTGAGTCGCGAGCTATCGCCGGCAAGGAGGATGTCTGACAGGAGGTCGAGCGCGTAGACGTCGGGATGGCCGCGCTTTGGAATACCGAACCCGGCATAGACCGCCGGTAGATTTGCGTATTTGTCCGTAACGGTAATTTTCTTTTCCCGGATCCTCTCCGGTTCGTTGATGACAACCTGCGGCGGTGGTACGCGCGCCGGAACCGGACCGAAGTACTTCTCGACCAGCTTTCTGGCCTGGGCCGGGTCGATGTCGCCCACGACTGCGAGGACCGCATTGTTGGGAGCGTAATAGGTGTTGAAGAAGGCCTGGACGTCCTTCAGCTCTGCGGCATCGAGGTCCTCCATGCTGCCTATAACCGTGTGCTGATAAGGGAAGCTCTCGAAGACCAGCTCCATCAAACGGGACCGGCCTTCGGAGTAAGGCTGATTGTCGTAGCTCTGCCGCTTCTCCTCCTTGACCGTGGCGCGCTGATTCTCAAAATTCTCCTTTGTGATGTTCACCGCCTTCATCCGGTCGGATTCCAGCCACAGCGCGATCTCCAATTGATTTGAGGGAAGCGTTGCGAAGTAGTTGGTGCGGTCCTGGTTGGTGGAGCCGTTGTCGTTGCCGCCGGCCCTTCCGATCCACATGCTGTGCATGTTCCGGGGCACGTTCTGCGATCCCTGAAACATCATGTGCTCGAAAAGATGGGCGAAACCGGTTCTTCCCCTCACCTCGTTTCTGGAACCCACGTTGTAGTAGATCGCATAGCCGACCACGGGATTGGAGTGGTCCTCAGACAGAATGACGCGCAAACCATTGGTCAATTCAAACTTCTCGAACTTCACCAGCGGCTCAGCCGCCATAAGCGCAGACGAGAAGAACAGACAAGTAATAAGAATCGAATGAAAGCGTCTCATGGGTGTTTCTCCTCTTGTGTATTCAAGCGCGCATTGTATTACACCACAGAGGCACTAAGATCACAGAGGCAATAAGTTTCTGTTTCCGAAATTCGGCGACAGGCTACGCTTTTACCAATATCCCGTTTCCCTCTGATCAGCAGCATGCACTAACACGCACGGCGAAATAAATTCAAGTGAAGGCTGCTTTGAAAAGGGCATCCTGGGAGACAAGTCAAACCATTCCTTCACCAACACCGGCGTAACCGCGCCACCATTTTCATGCACTTGGGTGCGCGTATCGGGAACGGGATACTGTCACCCATTTCTCGCCTGCGCCGGCCCTGCGCCCCGGAGATCCAAGTTTCAACTTTGTCTGTGGCTATTCCCTGAAATGGATCGGAGTTCTATACCTTCTTTACAGAGCTTCGCGAAATAGGGAGGAACGTAGGGGCACGGCGCGCCGTGCCCCTACCCAATCCGGGATTGTCACCATATTACGCAAGGCTCATTAAGTGCCATTCGGGACTGTCCCCGGTTCCTGGTTATTCGCTTTCCCGGCCCTGCGCCTCGGAGGGCCGGCTACGCTTCGGCCTCCTCCGGGGCGCAGGGCCGGAAAAGGGAAAAAGGGTCAAAGGGAAGAGGGTAAGGTCCTCGCGGGACGAAAGCCGATGATGATGTAGCGGTAGGACGGGAGGAGCGCAGGGCGAAAGGTCGGCCGGCACTGCTCGGCGCCGCCGCTCCAGCCGCCGCCGCGCAGAACACGGCTCGTGTCGATATCCTTATGGCCCGGCGTATATAACGAGCTGGTCCATTCCCATACATTTCCTGCCATATCTTCCAACTCAAAAGCCTTGGATTTCGAGCGTGGAAAGAGACCAACTGGCGAGCTGACACCCAGTTTTGCTTCCACGCTATTGGCGATACCATCAGTCCATTCATCACCCCAAGGGTATTCGAATCCTTCCGGCCCTCGGGCTGCCCCTTCCCACTCCTCCTCTGCCGGCAATCGTCCGCCAGCCCAATTACAGAATGCCTCCGCTTCCCAGAAGGAAACGCCGACCACCGGTTGATTGGTCCCGTTCCACTTGCTGTTTCGCCAATACTCCGGCTCCCTGATGCCTGACTCCTTCAGCCATTTCTTGCCATCGTCGGACCACCATCTCAGATTCTCGTATCCTCCTGCTTCGAAAAACAGGCTGTACTGCCCGTTGGTAACCGGATAGCGTGCCAGCAAAAAAGGCTCTCTGAGCCTGCTTGGCCTTTTCTCATCGCCGATGAGGAAATCTCCTGCGGGAATCTTGACGTAGCCTCCCGGCTCCCGCAGGTCAAGAGTGATTCTAGGATCGCCAAGCTGTCCAAGGGCAAGTCCGAGCACCATGCGCTCCCTCAGCGGAACCTCACGCTCGATCGCCTCGAGGCAGATCCGCTCGAACTTTTCGGCCAAGTCCGGGGCGGGATGGCTTCCCTTCCCCAACACGATCCCGACGCAATCGGCTACGACAACTTGCAGGCCGAGCGGACTATCCGATGTAATCGACTCGATGAGCCGCTCGAGCATCTGCTGAGCGCGCGTGCGGGATGAGGATTGCCCAAACATGCTCGAGAAGGCAAATGACAAGGTATTGCGCCATTCCGGCAACACGGCCCGTGCCAGGAATGTTTCGAAGAGCCTGTCACCTTCCAAATCCAGCATGCGCTGGGCTGCCAGATATTCCTGAAATGAGAAGTGATAAAAACCAGCCCGCTTGTTCCCGCGCGGCAGCAGCAGGCCCGACCGTGACAGCAGGCCCTCGCGAGTTTCGACAATATTCCTGAAACCCGGTTCGGAAAAACGGCTCTGACCCTGATAGCTGCCGAGCATGCGGTCGATTTCAGAGTAGGTCACCTCGGCCTGGGGAGTTGTGCGTTCTTCGCCCAGGCCCGCGCCCGTGTGCATCCCGTAGGCCAGGACGCTGAGCCGGGTTCGAACGGGTTCTATGAGCCTGGGCTCGTTGGGGTATCGGTTATACAACACTTTATCCACTGTTCGTGCGTACAAGTCCGACTTATCCTGGGGCAGGCGCTTTCCTTCGTGATAGACGATGCACATGGCCGTCAGGAGCATGGGATTACCGGAGAGCGGCCCGAGATCCTCGCGCCCCCGAATGTGCTCGATCATTTCCCGCGCCGTGTCTTCGCCCTGCTGCGCGTTCACCGCAAGGACGTGAAACCAGCGCCGGATCAGAAGTCGCTGCAACGGTTCCGCCAGCTCTTCGATGGGAGCGTGCAGCATTCCCAGCGTCTTGACCTCAGTTTCCGCAATCCCGTAAGGCCGGCTGGTAAGAAGGACTCGGTTTTTCCTTTTGATCCATGCAGGAATCGCGTCGATCAAACCCGATATCAGCATCTCCCGCGGACAGGAAAACGACTCCTCGCCGCCCCGCGTTAACGGAACCTCGTCGAGTCCATCCAGAATCAGGAATGCGGATCCTCGAAGGAGGTGAGATGCAAATTCGGACCAGCTCAAGCCGCCGGGCCGGCTCGTTTCCATCCACACCGACAGGGCGGATTCCAATTCACTGCGAGACATGCGCCTGCGATCCGGTGTTTCAGGCAGATAGGACCAGAACTCGCGCAACCGCACCAGCACCGGCAGCGTGTTCTGCAAGGATTTCGGAAAGCTCTCCAGGTATCGGTCCTCCGGTTTAATCGACTGGTCAGGCATCGATCCGGAGCAGGTCAGCCAGGCGACCCAACGTGAAAACGTGGACTTCCCAGACCCAGGCGCGCCCGAGACAAACAGTGACCCTCGGCCGGCAAGATCCAGAAGCAGCTGAGGCTTCTCGCGTTCGCGCGGTGCGGAGCGGGGGCTCCGTCCTTCGAGAAGTATCGTGCCCTTCACTCCGGTGGAAGTGGTAAGCGGCACGTATACATTGTTGAGTCGAGCAGTCTGGCCCTGCTTTAATTCCAAACCGAGGAGATCCACATCCGCGCACTGATCTTTGAGCCACTCCAGGTAGCTCTTTGCGATTGCCGGTTTCTTCGCTGCTGTTTGGGTTGCCTTCGTGACGGTTCTCTTCCGCGGACGTTCGGATTTGTCGCGATCTTCGATCTTCCCCAATATCAGCCGAAGATGCTGTCCCGCTTGTTCGTAGAATCCCCTTTCGCTGCCTCGTACGCCCTCATAGGTTCCGACCAGACCAAGCTTCTGCAGCTCGCTGCGGAATTTCCAAACGCGGTTATACTCCTTCAGCTCCTTTTCAGTGCCGAAACTCATTGGTGCGGCATTGAAGTAGAAGAGTATCCAAGGCGCACCGGTCTTGCCCCAGCGCTCGAGTGCGTCACGAAACTCCTTCTCGGTACCCGAGCCATAGAGCCCGGATGGGGTCCCGAATCGCTTGGACATGATCCCGAGATAGATTCCGTAAGCCGGCGTTTGATCGTCCACTACTTTCTGGGCAGATGGTCCAATCTGCGGAACAACGTTTCGCTCCCAACGAAAGAGCTCCAATCGAATCGATTTGTCCTGGCCGTCTGTTTCGTTAACTTGTCGGACAACCTCGTCCAAAACTCTCCGTTCTTCCGCAACATCGCTGGGCGAGGAGACGAAGATTCGAATGATCCGCACCATCTCAGGACCCTTGGTCATAGCGGTCCTCCCGGGGAGGGTAAGGACCTCGCGGGACGAAAGCCGATGCTGCCGCGGCGGTTGGCCGAGCGGTATGCGTTGCGAACGGTCGACCGGCAGTACCTGGCGCCGTAGGCCCAGCCGCCGCCGCGCAGAACACGGCTCGTGCCGGTATTAGGACCACGCGGATTTGAGATTTTGTGCTTGCCATACTTCCCATACCAATCTATGACCCATTCCCAGACATTTCCAGCCATGTCGAGGATACCATCCGGTGTCGCCCCGAGCGGGTACAAACCAATCGGCGTCGGATGCCCAATACTGTTGTCAAAATTGAGGCGGGAGGGATCCGCTGATTCGTTTCCCCAGGGGTACACTCTGGCTTCGGTCCCTCGCGCAGCGCGCTCCCACTCGGCCTCGGTGGGCAGGCGCACTCCCGCCCACGAGCAATATGCAGCCGCCTCAAACCAACTGACACCCACCAGGGGCCGATTTGGAAAAGCCTGTTGCTCCGCCCATTGCTCGGGTTCCTTTGTTACGCCAAAGGCACCGGCGGCCCACCACCGCTTAATGTCATAACCGCCTTGCTCAACGAAACTTCGGTACTCCGAAACTGTCAGGGGATACCGGGAAACCTGATATGCATCCAGATACACCCCATGAACCGGCGATTCGTCGTCCTCCGCCTCCTTATCGTAATCTGGTCTTGACGGACTCTTGCGCTGAGCCCCCATCCGGAAGGTTCCATTCTCGATGGTTATCCAGTTGTTTTCATCCAGGCGCGGATCACTAACCTGCCCCAGAGCCTCGGCCGCCTCGATGCGGACTTTGATCGGAATCGACTTCGACTGGACGGGATCGAATATACCCAGCACTGCATCCAAAACGGTTCTATATCGTGAGTCTGCCGCCTCGTAGCGCTGCGGCGCCAGATCATGCAGCACCGCTCCCAGCAAGCCTGCGCAGCGCGCCCGCTCGGCCAGCGACGGCTTGTTCCCAAGCTGGTCGAGAATCACCGAAACCAGGCCGTCCACCTTCTCCACTCCCTGCCGGTGCAGTACGCCGGCAAGAAGCAAAACCACCTCACGCCACTCCGGCAAATAGTGTTTCTTAGGAACCACCAGGAGCGTCCGTTGGTCTTCATCCGGCCGCGCCGCAATCGCCCGCGCTGACAAGTACTCCTGAAAGGTCGGGTGCCAGAATCGAACCTGGTTGCCGTCCCCGACGATGATGCCGCTGTCGACTTCCTCTTCGTCCACGAAGCCTTCTGCCCGAAAAGCGCGCTCCTCAGCCGGGAACTCCCGAAGTCCCGGAGAAATAGCCTCGGCAGCCCAATGCTTCGTCGCCTGTACCTGCCTTCCCTTGGGATGGTCCTGCATGGCCAATGCGAGGTTCTGCAGCAGCGTGACCGTGCGCTCAGCCGGAAGTCGTCCCAGACGCTGTTCCCGGGAACGCGAAAGCCAGGTGATGACCGATTCGTACAGATCCGCCCGCTGCTCCGGGAGCCGGCGCTCGTTCCAGTGAACTACAGCCAGCGCCGTCAGCATCACCGGGTTGCGGGCCATGCGGCGAATCTCCGGCTTCTTGTGTAAAGCCTCAATCAGCTCACTGCGGTGCTGTGTCGCTTGTGCCGGGTTCTCGGCATAGAGCTGTTCGCACCAGCGGGAGAGGAAGGTCTCGATGGCTTCGTCCTCCAGAGGCTCGATCTGCACGTGAGTGAATCGCGTCAATACGACTCTTTCGGTGTACGCCGCGGGCCGGCTGGTTATCACGAATCGGCACCTGCTGTACGCTGTCGCCGCATTCTCGACCAGCGCCGAAAGCCCCTCGCGCACCGTCCGGCTTGGCGCCTCATCCATGCCGTCCAGGAATAAGGTGCACGACCCGGATTCCAGCTTCTCCTGGAAGTACGCCTCGTCCAGCCCCCAATTCGATCCCTCTGCCAACGCACCGAGGAAGTGCTTCAGCCAGGCCGGTGAAGTTGCCGTAGTCGGCCTTGAAGCAAGGTTGCTGCGGGTGGACACGTCGATGTGCTCCGCAAGTCGGGCAAGCTCTATCAGTATTGGGAAGGGGCTGTCAGACAAAGGATTGGCTTGGTCGAGTCCGGAATGCTCGCCGAGCAAGGCTTTGCACAACAAAAAAGCGATGCGGCGCAGAAATGTGGATTTACCGGCTCCCGGGTCGCCCACGATGACGAGACGGTTGTGGGCCAAAGCCTCTTGAAGTTGAACCCGACCCCGAGTCGTCAAGTCCAGACTCTCTCGATCCTTGCCTGGTTTCCTGGAGCCGCGCTGAGCGGTCTCAACATCAGCCCGGTCACCCATCATCGTCGTCAGAGGGATGAACAGCTCCTCGATCGGGAAGCGATGAGCCTTGCCGCTGCCCACCGCAAGGCCACGGATGTCTATATGCGAAGTCCGCTCGTAGAGAGAGCGAAGGTAGCGTGTCGGATCTCGCGGCGCAACTCGAGTGGAGGTCGCCGGAGGATATGCTTCCTCATGGCGTTCTCTCCAGACACGCAGAGCGTCGGAGACTTTACCGCGCAGATCTTCGGATGTTGTAAACACCTGGCGGATACCGCGAGTGTTCAGCCAGGCTTTGAATTCGCGCAACTGCGCAACGTTGCGCTGCACGGTCTCGAGCAGGGCCGGAGTAGCCCTTTGCTCGCGAATCGCCCTGGTGATTTCGTATTCCTCGCGGTATTCCTCGGGCCAGGCATGCGCTTCGTCGATCAGAAAGGCGAGGACCTCCTTCTTTTCCTTTATTGCCTGCTCGCACTCCAGCCAGGTGATGCTCTTACAGCCGTTCCCGGGCTGGTCCGGCGGTATCCATCCGTAGCGCCAGGCAACGACGACCACGACGGCGTCGGTTTCCGAAACCTTCGCAAGACACCCCTCCAGCGGAGGCTTCGCCCCGCTCGCAACGAAGTACTCCATCATGCGCGGGAGGAACTCGGCGCCTACGGCCGCGTCGCGGGCGGCGGCACGGTAAGTTTTCAGATCCTCGACGGTCGAGGAGATAAGGACGATCGGTACGTCGCGGGATCCCTTTGTTCGGACCATTTTCCATCGCCTGGAAAGTCGTATTTGCTGGGGAGTCTCTTGCTGCCCGCCCGTATAATCAAGTGAAATTGATCAGAATCCAATTTTTCCCAAGAGAATCCTACTGCCGTTGCCCTCGGCCGCCTTGGAGGACTGAAAGCTGCACAGATGCGATATGCACGGTCGAGCATTCTCTTGAACTGATCCCATGAATCTGAATTCCACATCAGTCCGATCACTGCACAAAAATGCTGGGCAAGCACCTTCACTTTGCGGCATTTGACCCAAGCCAAAACCTTAAAAGCTCAGCTGTCAAGAATTCTATGTTATTTGTTGTCTGTACTTTAAAGAAATCGCTAAACTATTAGTGCATTTCTTCCGTATAATACGGCAGGAATTATAAGCGCCGAGCTTCCCACAGGAGCCCGGAAAAGAATTCCCAGGGGGCATCGCTTCGGTGGTGCCCCTCTTTTCGTTGTGGGGGAGGCAAAATGGGGCGCTGCGCAATTCTTATCGACGGTGCTTATCTTGACAAAGTCCTGGAGAATGACTTTGGCCGGATTCGTGTCGATATTGGCAAGCTGGGTGATACGCTTGCAGGTGCTTCAGAGAGACTCAGGACCTATTACTATCACTGCATGCCTTATATGAGCAATCCGCCCGACGAAGCGGAAAAGCGAAGATTCGCTTCGATGGATTCGTTTGTCTTCAATCTCAAGAAACTCCCTCGGCTCCAAGTACGACAAGGGAAACTTCAAAGAATCGGCAATCAGTTTCATCAGAAGAGAGTAGATATCTGGATGGCTGTGGATCTCGTTCGAATGAGTTCGAGCCGACAGATAGAAAAGAGCGTTTTGGTAACCGGAGATAGCGACCTTGTGCCCGCAATTGAGGTCGCCAGAGATTGTGGGGTTGTTGTCGCGCTTTATTATTCTCCGAACTCTCGACACGATGAACTGCTTCAAGCCTGCGACGAACGATACGAGATAACAAAAAGCCTCATTGACATCGTCAGACTTCCAATTAAGTAGGGATCACGTTAGATCCATCTCACGCTATTAAGTAAGATCGTTCATCTCGCCGAGATTGTCAGGGATGGTTTAGCTCGTAAATGATTCTGAGGCCGTCCAGCGTCAGCCACGGCGCGAGGATGTCAATCACCGAGGTCTCTCGAGCGATCAGTTCGGCGAGACCGCCGGTTCCAATCACCTTCATTGCAGGTCCCAGCTCGGCGCGAAAGCGGGCAACCATTCCTTCGACGAGGCCCACGTAGCCGAATAGCAAGCCGGATTGCAGGGAGTGCACGGTATTGCATCCGATCGCTGAAGGTGGGCGCTGCAAGTCAACCCTGGGCAATTTGGCGGTCCTTTGAAACAGGGCGTCCGCGGCAATTCCGATTCCGGGTGCGATAGCGCCGCCAAGATAATCCCCTTCCGACGAGATGGCGTCGAACGTGGTAGCGGTGCCGAAATCCACCACGCAGGCTGGTCCACCGTACAATTTTTGCACGGCGGCAGCGTCCACAACCCGATCTGCGCCCACCTGCTTTGGATCTTCGTATCTCACTCGAACGCCAGTCTTAGTCTCCGCATCTACGACAAGCGGAGCCAGTCCCAGATATTGAACGCAGGCTTGTTCGAACGTGCCCGTCAGCGGCGGAACAACCGACGCCATGGCGATCGCGCTGACATCCTTCACATCGATGCCTGCGTGCCTGAACAGGTTAACCACCAAGATGCCGTACTCATCCGGCATCCGGTCGTAGCTTGTGGCCAGCCGCCAGCGCGGGCCGAGCTTGTCGCCCTCATATAGGCCGAGGGTTATGTTGGTATTCCCAATGTCGATCGCGAAAAGCATAGGATTCTCTGGTCACGACAGAGACACGAAGAACGCAGAGGATCTCAGTGATCCCCGTGTCTCTGTGGTTAATTGGTGTCGGCAACTTCCGCCTTCTCAGGTGGAGCAGCGGGCTTGCCCGTCTGGTCAAAGCCGCCCAGGCCACGACAGTTCTGACATTTGCCGCTGCCATGGGGAAAACACGAGGTGCAATGCTTGCCCTTTTGCAGAGCCAGTCTTCCCGTTCCTTTGCAGGCATGGCAGACACCCGTGCCTTTGCAGTGGGAGCACTTACGATAGGATTCGGTCATGATGAAATGACTCCTTCATTGCCGCCATGTGCATTCTACACCTGGCAGCGCGGACAGTAAAAAGAGCTGCGATTTCCCTGCCGCAGGCGCTGAATATCCGATCGGCAGCGTTTGCACTTTTCTCCCTCTCTCTGGAACACGCGCAGGAACCTTTGATTTTCGCCCGGCTCGCCATCCGAGTCCATGAAATCGGAGAAGCTTGTCCCGCGGTTGCGAAGGGCCAGGCGAAGGACCTTCCGGATGGCGCGAACCAGGCGGCCCGCCTCATCACGGGTCAGCGTGAAGCAGCGCCGTGAGGGGTGAAGACCCGCGTGGTACAAGGCTTCGCAGACATAGATGTTCCCCAGCCCGGCAATCTTGCGCTGATCGAGGAGAAAGGACTTGATCTCCGCTCGGCTCGCTCGGAGCCGCGGCCAGAGCCATTGCGTGCTGAATCTTTCGCCGAGCGGATCCATTCCGAGAGCTTGCAGTTCGGGGATCTGGCCGAGCCTCGAGACCTCATACGCGGCCAGCAAACCAAAACGGCGGTGGTCCCTGTACTCCAGCTCTGTGGCATCGGAGAAGCGGATAACAGCTTGCGTGTGTTTAGCCGGACGAAACGGAGCGGGATGGCAGAAAATCCTGCCGCTCATTCCGAGGTGGACAAGCCAGAATGCGCGCGGTTCCATCTCGAGGATCAGGTACTTCCCACGGCGATGAATTTTCCGGACGGTTCGCCCCCGGAGTCTGGACGCAAAAGTCCCTACTACGGGCTTGCGCAGCGGTAATCCGGAGAGACTCACCTCGGCGACGCGCTTCCCGATCAGCGCCTTGCGCAGCTTGCGTGCGATCGTTTCCACCTCAGGCATCTCGGGCATCGGGGATCAGTTCGGCGAAGTTGGCGGTAACACGTCCATGAAGGATGAGACCGAGAAGACAGCTCTCCCCAGCCCCGGTTCTCCATAGCCGGGAGGAGCGGGCAACCGATATTTGGCTCGTGTGTCCCTGTATGCGCGCAGCAGGCGGACGTGGCACTCCAGCGGCGCGCCCTCCTGACCTTTGCCCAGGACGCTGAGCGGCTCGGGGCACCAGGTCGTAAACCGCGGTGAAACGCCGTGGCTCATGAAGAAATCCAGTCCTTCCCTGGTCGAAGCAACGGCATCGTCCACGGACGTGAAACCGTGCGGCTTCGATATTTCGATTCCGGCGACAAAATTCGGAATGACATTTTCGGGCTCGAAAACAGTCGCAGCAGCCAGAATCCGGCAGATCCATTCCTCCCGTCCGATGAACCGGGCTTTGCCGGCACAGATGATCTCGAACAGCCTCTTATCCCAAATCTCGTAGTTGGGGTGGTAGATCTGCACTCCGACATCGCGCAACCTCTGTACCTCTTCTTTGGGTAGAGCCTGCACTACGACTTTGCTGATCCACCGCCTCGGGAATCGCTTCTCGATCGCTTCGGGATAGCGCAGGTAAAACTCGACCTCCGATTTGCCCTCCAGCTTGGAGGTAACGCTGCCGCCGGTCACGGTGTAGGCCCTGCTCTCACTATCGGTGGAGGCGATGATTTCGAGGGCCTCGATGATTTCCTCTATGGTCTTCACGGAGGTGTAAGGCCTTCCCGCCTTTTTCTGCTGGCGGTAGTTCTCGTTGATGTCGCAGAACTGGCATTCCTCCTGCGCGCCGAAGTACTGGCAGAGGCGGAAGACGGTAAGGTATAGAAGATATCCCCATCCGATCGTAGGACAGATATCCATGATCGGCTTCCCGTTGGCAAACGTGCGGCGGTAGTACTCGGGCGACCTCTGCAGTTCAACGCCCGCGACGGCGTGACCGTCGAGCGCGAGGATCAGCGCACCTTCGCGCGCTTCTACGCGGTAAGGGGAAGCAGGATTAAGCCGAACCGAGACAACCACGGGATGGAAGCGGTAAGGGCCGCCCACCAATCGGATTTCTTCGGGAGCCTTGGTATTCTCCCCCTGATCCATCTGGGCGATGGGAACCATGTCGAAGGAAAAGATGAAATAGGCCTTGGGCTTGTATCGTGCTGCGACGTCTAGTGCTTCGCGAGACCAGGCCATTCCCCGGCGAAGCAGGTCTTCCTTGAAGATGGCTTCGATGTGGATGTCGGGATACCGCGTTGCGAGGCTCTCGACGCAATCGAGCGCTGAAGCTTTCTTTTCTGACATGGGAAGCATGAAGTCAATTTACCGCAGCGCGGCCGGCAGCCGCAACCAAATAGGGCGGTTTAGCCCCCGATCCGGCCGCGCTGAGCAGTCAGCCTTCAGCTATCAGCCCTCAACTGGATGTATTTCCAACAATGGCTGCGCGGTCCCGTTATGGATCATTCAGAGCCGCGCGCGAAGCAAGCGGGGATGATGAACAGTATTGTGTCACATCCCCGCTCCCGGTCGCGGCTCTGAATACTTGTTGATGAGGCAAAACCGCAATAATGGCCGCACAAAAACTCTGTCAAAACAGCAGAGTTTTACCTGTTTGTTGTACAGAGGGTGTTCTGTGATCTCTGCGTCTCCGTGGTCTGTTATGGGGAGCTAGAAGTCGATCTTCAGGGCCATCTGTATCACGCGCGCGTCACGTGTAGAGGTAATCGTGCCGAATGTCGTGCTGCCGGTGGCATAAGAAGTTCCCACACCCTGGAAGTTGGTGTGATTGAAGAGATTGAAAAATTCCGCGCGGAATTGTATCCCGCTCTGCTCGCGAATCTTTATGTTTTTGAACATCGAGAAATCCCAGCGCCCGTAACCGGGTCCGCGAACGGTGTAGCGTCCAGCGTTTCCTGGGCGGACTTGGCCAGCCGGCACATCGGCAAAAGCCGCAGTATTGAACCACTGGATAAGTGTCTTAGGACCGGCGTTGGGGTTTCCGATTTGATCAGGACGGGGAGACTGGAAGCTGGGCCCCAGGATTCCCATTCCTGCCCAATCGAGTCCCTGTCCTGAAGTGACCGTCAGCGGCATGCCGGCGTTGAAAATCGTAATGCCGGAGACCTGCCAACCACCCAGCATGTGACCGACGACTCCTCTCTGATCCCGCATGAAGGGAACGCTGTAAGTGTAGTTGATGGTCAGAATCTGCGGGCGGTCATAGGGCGCAAGGGCGTATTCCGCGGCGCGGTTGTAGAAATTCTGCGGAGCGTTAGTCTCCGAGCCCGCGTCGGTCATAGCCTTGGAGTAGGTGTAGGAAAGCCGCACGATACTATTGCCCTTGTTAACGTTAGCGTTCACCTGCAACGAGTGGTAGTTGGAATTAAACCAATTGCGCACCACGTTGACGGCAGTATAGCCGCGATAGGGTCGGATGGAGTTTACTCGGGGTGTGGTGGTGGAAGTGAGCGGCGCTGTCATGATGCCGGCGGCTACTGCTGCTCCGGGCTGAAGAGTGTTCAAATCCACCCTGCCCAGCAGATGTGTGCCCTTGCTTCCATAAGAACCCACATCCAGAAGGAAACCCTTGGTGATCTCGCGTTGCGCGTCCATGCTCCAATTCTGCACATAGGGTGTCGAAGCCTCAATCGGAGATCCGACAGGGCTCTTGGGAGTCAGGCTGATAGAAGGCGTTCCTGCAGCGGGGTTGTCCAGCTTCGTGTTGGGAACACTTACGCTGTTCACGAAGGGCGGATTGCCGAAGATGCTGTTTTCCCAGTAGGAGTAGGCTGCGAGATCACAGCTCATCCCGTAGCCGCCGCGGAGGGAGGTCCGGTTGGTGCCAAACGGGTCCCAGGCAAATCCGAAGTACTCCACACAACGACAAATAGCCGATGAAATCTTTTTCTGGCATAATCCACCGGTGCCAGTGGTAGCTTCATCCAAGGCTCCGCGGCTGTATTTTCTATGAAGGTAAAAACTCTTGTTCCCTTGATTTGTGCGGCGGCCTTTGCTGCTATCCCTTCCAGTCCCACGGAACCCGCACTACCCATTTTTACGGACATCACGCAGCAGGCCGGGATCCACTTCAAACACGGTGCCGGTAGCCCGGAAAAAGATTACATCTTCGAGGCGAAAGGGGGTGGAGTCGCTCTCTTCGATTACGACAACGACGGCTATCTCGACATTTTCTTTACGAACGGGAACACCCTGGAGGATATGGAGAAAGGTATCGTTCACCCTAATGCCCTCTACCATGCAAACGGAGACGGCACCTACACCGACGTGACCAAAAAGGCGGGGGTCGAAGGCAGAGGCTGGGCGATGGGGTGTGCCGTCGGCGACTATGACAACGATGGATACCTTGACCTTCTTGTCCTCGGCCTCACGGAGAACGTTCTCTACCACAACAACCACGACGGCACTTTTGCGGACGTGACGAAGAAAGCCGGCATCAAGGGCGGCCGGTGGAGTGCCGGCGCTGCGTTTCTCGACTATGACAAGGACGGTTACCTCGACCTCTACATCTCAAATTACATCAGCTTCGATCTGAAAAACCTGCCGGGTCGAGGATCCAACAAGTATTGCAACTATCGAGGCATTCCTGTGATGTGCGGGCCGCGCGGCCTGGAGGGCGCCGCAGATGTGCTTTACCACAACAACGGCGACGGAACCTTCACCGATGTCACCAAAGCGGCCGGGGTTGCCGAAAAAACCCCCTTCTATGGCTTGGGAGTGGCAGTGGGCGACTACAACAACGACGGATGGCCCGACATCTATGTCGCCAACGATTCCTGCCCGAGCTACCTCTACATGAACAAGAAGAACGGAACGTTCGAGGAGGTGGGGCTGCTGGCCGGCGTCGCCGTCTCGGATGACGGCATGGAACAGGCAGGCATGGGTGTAGATTTCGGCGACTACGACAACGACGGATGGCTGGATATCACCAAGACCAACTTCTCTTACGACTACAACAACCTCTACCACAACGAGCACAGCGGCCTGTTCGTCGAGAACGCCCGGCTCGCGGGAATTGCCGAGGTCACGATGCCCTTCGTCTGCTGGGGCACGCGCTTCATCGATTACAACAATGACGGATGGAAGGACATATTCGCCGCCACAGGCCACGTTTATCCTCACTTGATACAAAATCCCGTGGGCGGCGAGAAATATTTCCAGAGGAAACTGCTGTTCAGAAATCTCGGCAACGGCAAATTCGCCGACGTTTCGATGCAGTCCGGCCCCGGGCTGCTGGTTGAAAAGGCCAGCAGAGGGGCCGCTTTTGGCGACCTCGACAACGATGGGGACATCGATATCGTCATCGCCAATATCGACGACACCCCCACGATTCTGCGGAACGACGGCGGAAACAGAAAGAACTGGCTGATAGTTCGCTTGAAGGGAACGAAAAGCAACAGCTTCGGTTTGGGGGCCCGAGTCAAAGTTGTTGCCGGAGGTCTTCAGCAGATCGCCGATGTCACGACTGCTTCAAGCATCTACTCGGCAAACGACTCCCGTGTGCACTTTGGCCTGAACCGCGCTACCGAGGCTGATTTGGAGGTTCGCTGGCCGAGTGGAAAAGTTCAGGATTTCAAGGGAGTGCCGGCCAACAAGATTGTTCTGATCGACGAAAACAAGGGCCTGGTCATTGATCAAAAGCAGCAGTAGCACAAACCGCCGGATTCCGTCCTTAAGGAAGAATTGACGATTTACGATTTCACGGATCTCTCAATCGTCAATCGTAAATCAAACATCATCGGTAGAGCCGCCGGCCCCTGCATCACTCTCGGCGCCCGGCGTGCCGCCGGCCGCAGTTTCTTGCGCCGCCTCCTCGGCAATCTGCTCAATGTCTTCGCCGCCGAGATCCTCACCCATCTCCTTGCCCATCTTTTTCATCCAGCGCGCCACGCTGCCAGGATCGTTCTCGTCCAGGCCTGCGAAGCTCGACGGGTCCGCCAGCGACTCGAGCCTTTTCTCTTCGGACTTCGGCATCGCGAAGCGAGAGAAAAGTTGCTCGAGCTCGGTGCTTTTGCAGTACTTGCAGACGGGCCGGAAAGAGCTCGGAGACATGACGAGGAAACTCATCTTGCGTCTGCACTTGAGGCAGAGATATTCATAGATTGGCATGGCAATTGGCAGGAATCTTGGAAAACTCCCTCATAGGTTCAGTTTTCAGCAACGGCCGCTATCGCCTTGTCTATGTTCTCCCGAGCGAAGCCGACAATGAGGTGATCGCCGATCATGAGAGCGGGAGTTGCCATCACGCCAAGACGATGCAGGTCTCGGATCGCACTCGGGGTTTGACGGATGTTGATCTCTTCGAATTGCACTCCCTTGGACGACAGATACTCTGTTGCCTGATGACAGGCCGATCCTCCGGGCTGCGTATAAATCTTCACCATTTCGACGAACCTTCGGAATTGACAGGCTGATTTTACCACGGAATACAAGTGACGATTGACGATTGACGATTGAAGGTCTCCAGAAATCGTCAATCGTAAATCGTCAATAAATACCAACCGAACCCGTAGACCTGATCCCGTGTTTTTACTTCCGCGTGTAGGTACCGCTTTTGCCCCCTGACTTCTCCAGCAGGCGGACTCTCTCGATCGTGGCGCCCTTCTGTACGGCTTTTATCATGTCATAGAGAGTCAGCGCCGCCACCGATGCCGCCGTGAGTGCTTCCATCTCCACACCCGTGGGGCCGGTGCAGGTAACGCTCGACACGAAGCGGATCCCGTTATTGCGGGCTTCCACCTGAACGTCGACGTGTGTCAGCGGTAGCGGGTGGCAGAGAGGTATCAGATGCGGGGTCTTTTTGGCCGCCAGGATCCCTGCCAAGCGCGCCGTTTCCAGCGCGTTGCCTTTGGGCAGTTTCCCTTTGCTGATCAGCGCGAGCGTCTCTGGCGAGAGCCGGATGAAGGACTCCGCGACAGCACGGCGAACGCTCATAGGCTTCTCTGTCACATCCACCATTTTCGCTTTGCCTGCTGAATCGATGTGAGACAGGCGCTTCATGGAAATCCTCAAATTTATTGACGATTGACGATTAGATCCCGTTGGAACTTACTTTCAATCGTCAATCGTAAATCGTAAATCGTCAATCCATTTGTTGGCGCTGGAAAAAATCCGGTAACAGCATGGCCTCGGCCGTCTCCCCAATCGGCATGAATTCCCGATCACTTGGGAAAATCACGGCCACGCTTGCACGCGAGAATCCGATGATATCGGCAGATCCCTTCCAGCGTAGCGGCTCTATCTTCCAGCCTTCCGGTTCCCACCGGATACGAGCCGGAAGGAATGCGGTCCGGCCTGGAGATTGCCTCATGTCTTGGAGCAGAACTCCCTTGATCCTCGGCAATTCCGGCCTGGAAAACCCGGAAAGGCGGCCTATTGCAGGCCGGACGAAGTTCTCGAAGGAAATGAGAGTCGAGACGGGATTTCCGGGCAAGCCGAAGGCAAGCTTGTCTCCCTTCCGGGCAAACACTGTGGGCTTGCCCGGTTTCATGGCAACCTTCGTGAAGAGTATTTCGAGGCCCAGCTCTTCAAAGATATTTCTAACGAAATCGTATTTGCCCATCGAGACGCCGCCGGTCAGGATCAGTATGTCCCTTTCCAATCCTTGCGCTATGCGGAGACGCAGCTCCTGTTTGTCGTCGCGCGCGATGCCCAGGTAATCCGGCTCAATTCCCATGAGACGCAGCTGTCCGCCGAGGGAGTAGGCGTTGGAGTTTCGGATTTGGCCGACCTGCGGTGTCTCCTGCGCTTCGACCAGCTCGTCGCCCGTTGGCAGCAGAGCCACGGTAGGACGCCTCCAGACCTTCACAGCGCTGTATCCGAAGGTAGCCATGATGGCAAGCTCGGCCGGACCCACGAGCCTGCCTGACTCGAGGACGATTTCTCCCAAAGTCGCCTCCGACCCGAGGGGTGCGATGTTTTCTCCCGTCCTCACAGCATTCAGGATGGTGACCTTGCGTCCGTCGCGGGAACGCTTCGTCTGCTCGACAATCTGAACCGCATCGGCGTCGTCCGGTACCGGCGCGCCGGTCATGATGGCGACGGCCTGTCCGGCGTGAAGCACGCCGGGGCTCCCTCCACCAGCGCGGATCTCCCCGGCAATTTCGAGGTCGACAGGCGCAGTCTGGATATCGGCGGCGCGCACGGCGTAGCCATCCATGGCGGATCGGCGGAAGGGAGGAACGTAGCTGGTTGCCGTCAAGCTTTCCGCCAGGACGCGTCCCAGCGCCGACTGGAAAGGCACCTGCTCCACCTTTCGCTCCGGCAGGTTGGCGAGCACCAACTCCAACGCCTTCTCGACACTAATCATGAAATAGGGCCCAATACGCGTATGAAGAATGTTCCCCGGCAGTGACGTGACCAACGAGTTCGCAGTTCGCGGTTCGTAGTAGATCCTTGAAAATCGGTCAAGCGTGAACAACTGCGAACCGCGAACTTTCTACCCCGCTGTCCATTATTCGCTCTTATCGTCTCGCTTAGCCTCGGTGGACTCAGTTGCGTACTTCTTCAGCCCTTCGGCGAAAGCCGTCAGCCGCGCCTCCACCCGGTAGTTGATCGAACCCTCCGGGTAAGAGCCATTGAGCCGCACGCCCGCCGGCTCACCGGTGAGGATCTCGATTCCCTCATCAATGGTACTTATCGAGTAAATGTGAAACCTCCCCGCGGCCGCGGCTTCGACGACGTCCTTCCGAAGCATGAGGTTTTTGACGTTTTTCGACGGGATCATCACACCCTGATCCCCTGTCAGCCCTTTGGCCCTACAGACATCGAAGTAGCCCTCGATCTTCTGATTCACTCCTCCGATCGGCTGGATCTGCCCGTGCTGATTGACCGAGCCGGTGACGGCGATTGCCTGCTTAATGGAAATGCCCGAGAGGCTGGACAGGAGCGCGTATAGTTCCGTCGAGGAGGCGCTGTCGCCATCGACTCCCTCGTACGACTGCTCGAAGCAGACGCTCGCAGCCAGGGAGAGGGGATGCTCCTGGGCGTATTTGGCTCCCAGGTAACCGCTCAGGATTAGAACCCCCTTCTCATAGATTTTACCGCTCATTTTCGAAGCGCGCTCGATGTCCACTACGCCGTCTTTGCCCATGAAGGTCTTCGCAGTTATGCGCGAGGGCTTTCCGAAACGGATGTCGCCAAGGTCAATGACCGCCAAGCCGTTCACCTGACCGACCTCTGCACCGGTCACGTCCACCATGATCGTGCCATCGGTGATCAGTTGGCGTATTCGCTCCTCCACTAGGTTGGAGCGATAGCACTTCTCCTCCACGGCGCGCTTTACATGGTGTGCGGACACGACGCTCTTGCCGGCCGCTCGCGCCCAGTAGCTGGCTTCGCGAACAATATCGGCGACATCGCTGAATCGGGCGGAGAGCTTTGCCTGATCATCAACGAGCCAGGCTCCATACTCGATGACCTCGGCTACACCCGTCGGGTCGAAGTGCAGCAGTCCCTCGTCGTTGCAACGCGAGGCAACGAAAGAGGCATAGTTGTGCAGCGCCTGGTCATCCTTGGTCATCTCGGAGTCGAAATCCGCCTTGACCTTAAAGATTTTCCGGAAATCCTCATCAGCCCCATATAGAAGGTGGTAGATCCACTGATTCCCGATCATGATGACCTTGACGCAAGCGGGAATGGGGCTCGGGCGCATAGCCGCAACAGGGATCACGCCATACTGCTCACCCAGGTCTTCGATCCGCACCTCTTTATTCTTGACCGTCCGCTTGAGCGTTTCCCAGACGCCGAAGTTCATGAGCACATCGTGGGCGTTGACGACAAGATAGCCTCCGTTGGCCTTCGCGTAGGAGCCGGCGCGGATCATGGTGAAATCTGAGAGAAGGGTGCCGAACTGAGCGCGCCGCTCGACCCGTCCGAATACGTTGTAGAAGGTGGGATTGGTTTCGATTACCACCGGAGCGCCGTGAACGTCGGTGTTGTCGACAACGATGTTCACCTTGTACTTGAGGAACGGATCCGTCCCCGATTCCAGCCTGACCTGCGTGGCCGGGGACGACGATTCCTGCTTCTGGCCATCTTCCGTAAAGTCCTCGAGGTGCGAGAGGATGTAATCCTGCACGTCCTCGAGATACGCGGCCACCTGGGGAAATCCCATGTACTGCTCTTGGATGCCGTCAATCCGGACGCCGACGACGTACAGACCGACGCGGCGATGGAGGTCATTGACTTTTTCGCGGCTGGTTTTGTTCACGTTGCGAACCTGGCGGAGGAAGGCGTTGATATCATCCTGCAGACCCGCACGGCGTTTTTCGATTTCTTTCTTGATCGCTTCGTCGAGCTCTTCGAACTGCTCCGCCGGCACCGGCCGCCCGTTAATAACTGGAATTAGGGAGACGCCCAGCTTCGTCACCTCGAGCGCGAAACCCTCGGCGCGTGCCTTTTCCTGAACCTGCTCGAACAGAGCCTGCTGCTGCGCCTGATTCTCCTGGATCAGGCTGTTCATATTCTGTTCGTACTCCTTGGATTCGAAAGCCTTGGGAATCTCGGTCTTCAGGTAGCGCACCAGATCGTCCATTTCCTCTTTGAGGATTTTGGCCTTGCCGGCCGGCAGATTGAATACCGTGGGAGAGTTGGGATCCCGGAAGTTGAAAACATAACACCAGTCGTCGGGAGTCGGCATCTTAGCAGCGATCTCGTCCAGGAACATCTTAATGACGGTTGTTTTGCCGGTCCCCGTCAAGCCGCTCACGTAAATGTTGTAGCCGGGAGAGGAGATGTCCAGCCCGAAGCGAATGGCGCGCACGGGACGTTCCTGCTCCACGATGCCCTTGAGAGGAGGAATGTCGGCAGTTGATTCGAACGTAAAGACGGAAGGGTTACAACTCCAGCGCAGTTGCGCGGGGGTCAGTTCGTATTGCTTCAGGTTCATCGGGCACCTCTTTGAGCAGGCAGCCGGCGGCAGGCAGCGGCTATTACTACTCGCTTTTTCCTGCCTGCTGCCTTCTGCCTACTGCCGGCTGCTTTTCAAACTAAGAGTGATCATTAATAACCCAAACTCAGCCTTTCGCTTACTAGTGCTTGTAGCCGATCTTGCGCAGAAACTCGCGCCGCGCCCTGACATCCGGCTCGGTCTCGACCCCCTTCGGCGGAAAGCCGTCCACGACGCCAAGGATTCCCCTGCCCTGCTCTGTCTCGGCAACAACCACGTCGAGCGGATTCGCCGTGGCGCATATCACATGGCAGACTTCGGAGCATGCTTTTATTGCGTTGAGGACATTGAGCGGGAATGCGTCCTTGATGAGAACGAAGAAAGTGTGCCCGGCTCCCACGCTAATGGCGTTTTCCGCCGCGGTTTTCTTCAGATTCGGATCGTTGCCTTCCACGCGGATGAGGCATGGACCCGAAGCTTCGCAGAACGCCAGGCCAAACTTTGAATGGGGGCAGCTTGTGGTCAGGACTTCATAGAGATCTTCGGCGGTCTTGATAAAGTGACTTTGGCCGACGATGATGTTACAGCCTTCGGGTATGGACAGCCGGATGTTGTGGAATTCCATGATTTCCCTCCGAGTTGCTCGGTCTGGAAGCATAATCTATACTAACCAGCTCCTATAATCAAAATCTGCCACGAATTACCTGGAGCGGCATAGCCGCGGCAGGAGTCAGCCTTTCTGGGTCTTCGAGCCTTTGCCTCTTTGCGGTGAGATTCTAAACCACCGCGAAGACGCAAAGAATCCTGGGAATTTCCTCTCAAACCAAGGTCGGAATCGCGGGCAGGTGGTAACGGGAGTCAAGTGCATACCCCTAATTGAAACTAAATTGGTTCGCGTCACGTTTTTTCAAGTTGTTTCAAGGGGCAAAGGGTCCAAAATGATTTCCTTCCCTTTGTCCCTTGACCCCTTTGCCCCTTTGCCCCTAAGTTGGCGAGCGAAGCGAGCTAAGGGCTCGCGCAAGAATTAATTGGCATTTTGGCGCGAGCGCCGGGTGGGCAGATGCGAGGCGCCGCGACGCAGGCGATGTCGGTGTACATCGTCGAGGAGCGGCAGCGCGAGCACCCAGTACTGCGGTTCGTCGAGCGCGAGCTGCGATCGTTTCTAGAGTGCGGAATCCTCGCACACGATTTTCTGCGCGTGCATTGCAATGCCTGCGGAAAGGACCGAATCGTGCCATTTTCCGTGAAGGACAGCAGAAGGGGGGAGTGAAACTCCCCTACGAGCCGTTCGGGTTATCAGAATGGGGCGTGCAACTGGATGAAACCAAGTTTTTGCATACGCGCGAAGTCAGTGTCGAGGGACCACAATGGCGCACCCCACTCCGCTGCCAGGGCCGCAATCAGAAGATCCGCCATCCCGAACCGCTCCCCTTTTGAAACGGCTTTCTCAATCCAGCCTTCCATTCGCTCCCAGGTAGGTTTCGAAGGAATAAGGAGCGGAAGAGCCTCAAGAACACGGCGGAGTCGGAGCAACTCCTTTGCCGGACTCCCGCTCAGAATTTCGATTTTTATGGGGACTGCCAGTACGGCCTGGTCCTCTTCGAGAATTGCCTGCAGATGGGCGCTGAGCTGCCGATCGGTTCCGCGGAAATAGGCAACCCACACAGAGGTATCGACGAGGATCATCGGCCCGTCCTGCGCGGCCTGCGACGCGAACGGTCAAGATCGATGTCAAGCTGGATGGAGCCGGCCATCTCCTTGAGCTCTCCAATTCTCTTCCTCCGGATCAGTTCGCGAAGCGAGAAGATCACGGTATCTGTCTTGGATTTGAATTGGAGGAGACGCTGCGCCTCATTTAACAATTCCTCAGGAACGTCCAGTGTAGTACGCATAGGAATTAATGTAATTGATATGCCTATAAGTGTCAACATCAGCGGCAAATCGGTGCATTCAGAAGTGCGAGTCACGTCAAAAACGCCGACACGTCCGCTGTGCCCCTATCTAGTTTCTGTCGCGAAACTCCGTCTGGGTCGAAGCCCCGAGGGGCGCCGGAGATTAGCCGGGGGCGCAAGCCCCCTGGAATGAAGCAGCATCGAGTGAGCCCCGGCAGGGGCAAAAGACCTTTTGGCGCAAGGTTTTTCTGTCGCCCCGCTGGGGCTCGGCACGCTGAAATTGGTTGACCACGGGCTCCCGCCCGGGGTTAATCTCTTGACGTCCCGGGGCTCGCTAATCCCACGCATCGAATTTCGCGACAGAAACTATCTACAGGTGGCGCGATCAAGGAAACCGGCGATCCCAACCGTGCGGAGAATTCCTCGTGCGCGGCGCCCACGGACCAGCACTGATGCCGGCTGAGGTTTGTCGAGCACGCTTCGTCATTCGTCATTCGTCATTCGTTTGACAGGGGGTTTTATCTGGGCGGCCAGGAAGCTCCCGAGAATCAGCGCGGCAGAAAGAAAGACCATCCCGCCCACGAAGGAGCCCGTTGCCGTACGCACATAGCCGACCAGGAACGGTCCGAGAAATCCTCCGAGGTTGCCAACCGAATTGATCAGGCCGATGGCGGCCGCGGCAGCTGATTCAGTCAGAAAGGCAGTCGGGATTGCCCAAAAGCTAGGCAGGTAGGCGTGCGCCGCGGCCGCGACGATGCAGAACATCATAACCACGATGACAACGCTGTCTCCGGCAGCGATCCCGAGCAACAAGCCGATGCCTGCAACTCCAGGAGGGATCGCCGTATGCCAGCGGCGCTCGCCGGTCTTGTCCGAGTGCCAACCAAGAAGCAGCATCGCCACAAGCCCGCAGAGATAGGGAATAATGGCAACCATTGTAACCCCAAGATCAGGCAGGCCTGAAAGCCGCTGCAGGACAGTCGGCATCCAGAGGGTGAATCCGTAATATCCGGTAACGGTGCAGAAGTAAACGGAGAGCAGCAGCACAACGTCGCGTTGACGGAAGGCCTCGAGCACACTGTAGGATCGGACAGCTTTGCGATGCCGCTTTTCCTGCTCGAGCTCGGAGGTCAGCCACTGGCGCTCGTCATCACGTAACCAACGCGCCTGGCGGGGCCAATCCGTCAGATAAAAGATCGTGACGACGCCGAAGATGACGGCGGGAATGCCCTCGAGGATGAACACCCAGCGCCAGCCTGCTATGCCGAACCATTTCACGCCGAGAATCAGCCCGGAAAAGGGCGATCCAATGATATTGGAGAGCGGCAAGGCGGACATGAAAATGGCTACGGCTTTGGCACGGTCCTCGTAGCGAAACCAGTGAGCGAGGTAAACGATGATTCCGGGAAAGAATCCGGCTTCCGCCATGCCGAGGGCGAAGCGGATCCAGTAGAAATGGTGCGCTGACTTGATAAAGCCCGTCGCAGCCGCGAGCATTCCCCAGGATATCATGATGCGGGCGATCCACTTCCTGGCGCTCCAGCGCTCTACGATCAGGGTCCCGGGAATCTCCAGCAGGAAGTATCCGACGAAGAAAATTCCCGCGCCGAGCCCGAAAACCCGATCGCTGAATCCCAAATCGCGGGTCATTTGGAGGGCGGCATAGCTGACGTTCACTCTGTCGAGAAAAGCGATGATGTAAAGCAGGAAAAGGTAAGGCATGAGCCGGACGGCAACGCGCCGGCGGGTGCGCATGCTGAGCTCCTGCGCAGGTTCCATGAGGTCCGCACCAGTCCTTGGCTTTGATAAGTCGGCGTATGCTACTATCCCTCCGGTTCCAGCACAAGCCCGAAGAGGAGGCAATTCATGCATACCATCTGGCGCGATATGTTTGTTCTCGGACTCCCAATCGCCGAGAAGATGCTCAGGCCTCTGTTCGTCTATATCTTCCTGATCGTCGGCCTGCGCTTGTCCGGCAAGCGCGAGCTGGCCCAGTTGAACCCCTTCGATCTCGTCGTCCTGCTCACGCTCTCAAACACCGTTCAAAACGCGATAATTGGAGAGGACAACTCGGTCACCGGCGGACTGATCGGAGCAGGCACTCTCCTTCTCGTGAATTACATTGTGATCCGGTTTCTCTTCTCCCACGAGCGCCTGGAGCACATTGTGGAAGGCGAGCCTGATGCGCTGATCGAACACGGCGTGATCCAGCAAGACCGATTGAAGAAGGAGCTCCTAACCAAGGCGGAATTGGAAACAGCCGCACACCGACAGGGGTTCGCCAGCTTGCAGGAAATCGAGCGCGCCGTTATCGAGCCGGGCGGGACGCTATTTTTTGTCGGCAGGAAGCCTTCCCCTGATGAACAGCAGCAAAAGGCGCTCGTCGACCGGCTAGACGCCATTGCGCGTCAACTTACCGAAATCCGGGAGAAGCTGCCGGCACAGCAGTAGGGGCGACCGGCCGGCCGCCCCTACGTCGAACCGCGAACTGCGGACTCTATATGAACGTTTCGTTCACCTCAACCAATACAGCTCAATCGTTCTTTCTGAACGTAAAAAACAACGCGGTTTCGCTGACCCTCAACGAAATTACCGTTTACACCTTCGACCGTGCAGGACGGCTGGTTACTGCCGTGATCGACGGCCGGACATACAGGCGCGGGCTCGACAATCGCTTGCTTTGCAAGTGGCGTGAGCGAAGAGGAGCTTCCTGGATCGGGCGGCGCCTGTGGCTCTCCGACACAGATGCGCGCCAACTTCTCGAAGGTGTTCACGACAACGTAAGGAGCGCCTTGTCGGCTCTTGAACGGGGCGCGTTCGAACAGAATGCAGACCTGCAGAGTAAATCCGGCATCGATGAAGCCATCGATTGGCTTCGGCGCGTGGCTGCTTTCGATGTCGAGTCACTCGCGCGCGATGCAGAACGAATGTCGTCAGTCTATCGTCCGGTGACGATCCTGCCCCCGGATCAATACTTATCGCTGGTTCTTCAAGCCACCGAAGGCTGCAGCTACAACCGTTGCAGCTTTTGCAGCTTCTACCGGGACCGCCCCTTTCGCAGGAAGCAGCCGGCCCTCGGGAACGCAATCCTGTGGGGCGACGGAACGGTTTCGGGCAATTCGATTCTGCTCGGCAGCAGCCTGATCTGGAACAATGGCGCGGCGGTTCATACAAACCGGCTCCTCAATGGCACCCAGTCGCAATGGTACTCGAGCTTTGTCGATCCGAGTTCCATAACCAACAACGCCGAAGCCATTTTGGGCTATGGTGAGAATGGGCTCGTGCCGGGCATGGTGGTTGGTCCTGCCGGCTCATGGTTCTACCCGCCGGTCCGTTGAGCGCGTCATTGTCGAAGCTGGGAACTGCTCATTAACTGATGATACTTGGCGTTAGAGCAATGAAAAACAAAGGAAGCAACAAAAACCGAGGAAAATGGCCGCCGAAAAAGCTGTTCCTGGCGTTTGTATTAGTGCTCCTTGTCGCCGTCTGCCTGTTCAGCCAGTCCAGGCAGGGCTTGCGGGAGGAGATGGCCAAAGGATGGGGAGAGAAACTTGATCCGGCCTTGGCTTGGCTCGATCGTCACGCGGCTTTGCCGGAGGGAGAGACGGTAGCAGTTATTGTCGAGTTCTCCGGGAGCGAGACGACCGATCAAGCTTGGCAAGCCGCTGGCACGATGGGCGAGGAAGGGGAAGTCGTGGCGCGAGGGAAGGCACGCGTGATTTACGAATCGGGCGGCGAACCGCAGCGCTATTTCAAGCACTTCATGACCCATTCGGCCCGCGTGACGCACGCTTCTCTGAGGCGTCTGGCCCAGGACCCCAGGGTTGCTCATATCTCCGTGGATCATCCGGTTCAAGGCAGCACCTACACAACCGCCAGGGCGATCGGGGCGGATCAGGTGTGGAGCGGAGCCGCAACAGCGGGAACCGCTTTCGACGGAAGGAATGTAAACGTCGCGGTGATCGATTCCGGACTTAATCTCACCTCCGCCGACCTGAGCGGGAAGATAGTCACCTCCCTATCGTTTAATGGCCAGGATCCGGGGGATAATTATGGTCACGGCACGCACGTTGCAGGAATCATTGCCGGACAGGGGATCTATTCCAGCCCGGAGAAAGGCTTCGCTGTCCAGTACAAAGGCATTGCCCCCGGCGCGGGCCTTATTAACCTAAAGGTCCTGGACGGCAGTGCAATAGGATATACCAGCAACGTAATCGCGGCCCTCAACTGGTGTATCCAGAACAAGACCATCTACAACATCCGGGTTGTCAACCTGTCCTTAGGTCACCCGGTTTATGAGTCCTACAAGACCGACCCGCTTTGCCGGGCGGTCGAAACCTGTGTGCAAAACGGAATCGTAGTCGTAGTGGCTGCAGGCAATTACGGCAAGAAGGATGACGGCTCAACGGTATTTGGAGGCATCACAAGCCCGGCAAATGACCCTGCGGTTATTACAGTTGGCACTGTGGACACTAAGGGGAGCATTCCGAGAAGTGACGATACGGTAGCGAGCTACAGTTCCCGTGGACCGACGGCCATTGACGGGCTGATCAAACCAGATATTGTTGCGCCTGGTAACAAGGTCATATCCGCGACGAGTCGCGGATCGAAGGTATATAAGGCATTCGCCGGCAACCGCGTGAGTGGCATATACCGCAAAACGGACAATTATTTCATTCTCAACGGGACGAGCATGGCGGCGCCGGTGGTTTCCGCGACTGTCGCCCTCATGCTTCAAGCCAACCCCAGCCTCACACCCAACATGGTGAAAGCGGTTCTGGCCTATACGGCGCAGCGGATGACACTGCCAAATATCCTCGAACAGGGAAATGGTTACCTGAACGCCGCCGGCGCCGTTCGTCTTGCGAGCGCCTTGTCGCATAACTCCGGGGCTTTGGCCCAGGGGGCTTCCTTGATTCAGAATCCGGTAAGCATCAGGCCATTCGATACTATCGGCGGTGAAGGGGTTATTTGGGGTGACGGTGTCGTCTGGGGAGATAGGATCCTGCGTGGGGACGGCGTGATCTGGGGAGACGGCGTGATTTGGGGAGACGGAGTAATCTGGGGAGATGGAGTCATCTGGGGAGACGCAACCAAGCCCTGGTCGGGGTCTCTTATCGGTTACAAGCAGGCTGCCTTTGGGAGCGCTGTCATCTGGGGCGATGGCGTAGTGTGGGGGGACAGCGTAGTGTTAGGCAACAGCCTGATCTGGAGCACCAATGCCAGAGCAGACCAACTGTTAATCGGTAACAGCACCAAGACAAAATGGTATCCCGCCTTCCTGAATCCGAATTCGATGACCGATTTGGGCGAAAGCATTCTGGGGAACGGAACCAACGGAATCATTTCCGGACTTTCAGTGGGGCCCGCAGGTGCATGGTTCTATCCTCCGTATTGATGCTCTGGTTCGAGAGCAGGAACTCGTTGTCATAAACACTGAACGACCCTCGCCTTCAAGGCGAGGGGTTCGCAGGGCGTCGGCTGAAGCCGGCTGAGACCCCGAAAGGCTCATTTGGATCCTTCCTCCTGAGTCGCAATACTCAAAGGCATGGTAGGGGCACGGCGCGCCGTGCCCCTACGATTCTCGCCGAAAAATGTAT
>Ga0315277_10001800_pt1 | contig 30416 bp, 24 predicted proteins | sample YL17G05_15_MG_FD_203695 | JGI IMG/M metagenome (GOLD analysis project Ga0315277, IMG submission 203695) | Sediment microbial communities from Yellowstone Lake, YNP, Wyoming, USA - YL17G05_15 | ecosystem: Environmental > Aquatic > Freshwater > Lake > Sediment | place: USA: Wyoming | collected...
GTGGCCGGTAGCGTACACCGCGCAGAGCCAAAGGGATAAGCAGGATAATAATCAGGGCGTTGAAAATGACAGCCGAAAGGATCGCACTTTGCGGTGAAGCCAGATGCATGATATTCAGCGGCTCAATCTGGGGATAGACACCAATGAAAATCGCCGGAAGGATAGCAAAATATTTCGCCACATCATTGGCTATGGAAAAGGTTGTGAGTGCCCCGCGTGTCATCAGTATCTGCTTGCCCACCTCAACTACCTCTAAGAGTTTGGTAGGATTGGAGTCGAGGTCAATCATGTTCCCCGCTTCCTTGGCTGCCTGCGTTCCGGTATTCATCACCAGGCCGACATCGGCCTGGGCCAGTGCCGGGGCATCATTGGTGCCATCGCCGGTCATGGCCACCAATTTACCCTTGGCTTGTTCTTCGCGGATAAGGCTTATCTTAGCCTCAGGCGTCACCTCCGCCAGAAAATCATCTACACCAGCCTCCTGGGCAATGGTGGCCGCAGTGCGGGGATTATCGCCGGTGATCATCACTGTGCGTATGCCCATGGCGCGAAAGCGTAACGTACGATCCTTGATACCTTCTTTGACCGTATCCTTCAGGTGGATCACACCCAACACACACGGGCCGTCAGCCACGACCAGGGGAGTACCGCCCGAGTCAGCTATGCTTTGAGCGACTGCCTCCGCCTCCGCAGGCATTAAGCCGCCCTGTTGTTGGATCCAGGATCTGACAGCTTCAAATGCACCCTTGCGAATCCGCCGGCCGTCCAAATCGCAGCCGCTCATGCGGGTTTGCGCGGTGAAAGGAACGAACTGGGCATTATGTTTACTCAGGTCGCGGCCCCGGAGATTGAACTGCTGCTTGACCAGAACCACGATAGAGCGGCCCTCGGGTGTCTCATCGGCCAGGCTGGCCAGCTGCGCGGCATCCGCCAGCTCTATCGCTTGCACGCCGGTGACTGGAATCAGGTCGCTGGCGATACGGTTACCTAATGTAATCGTGCCGGTCTTGTCCAGTAGAAGTGTATCCACATCGCCTGCTGCCTCTACAGCCCGGCCGCTCATAGCTAATATGTTCTTGCGGATCAGCCGATCCATACCGGCGATACCGATAGCTGAAAGCAGACCGCCGATAGTTGTCGGAATAAGACAGACCAATAGCGCTATGATTACTGTGGGTGAGAGGACGATGTCTGAATAAAGAGCCAAAGGCACGAGAGTTACGCAGGTGATGAGAAAGACAATGGCAAGGCCGACAAGCAAAATGTGCAGGGCTATCTCATTGGGTGTCTTCTGCCGGGCTGCGCCCTCTACAAGCATAATCATGCGGTCGAGAAAGGAGTTGCCGGGATCGCTGACGATGCGCACTACAATACGGTCGGAGAGGACTTTGGTGCCCCCGGTAACAGCCGAACGGTCGCCGCCTGATTCGCGGATGACCGGAGCCGATTCGCCGGTGATGGCCGACTCGTCCACTGAGGCGATACCTTCAATTACCTCCCCATCGCCGGGAATCAAATCACCTGCCTCACAGACCACGATATCGCCCTTCCGCAGCACTGAAGCCGGGACTTGTTCCTCACGCCCATTCACCAGTTTTCGCGCTGTTGTCTCTTTGCGCATTCTGCGCAAAGAAGCCGCCTGAGCTTTCCCGCGCCCCTCGGCCACCGCCTCGGCAAAATTTGCGAAAAGCACCGTGAACCACAGCCATAGTGTAACAGACCCGGTGAACCACAACGGCGCGTTTCCTGCCGATTGGTTAACCATATCACTAATCCAGAAAGATGTTGTCAATATACTACCCACTTCGACCACGAACATTACCGGGTTTTTCATCATGTACCATGGAGTCAATTTTCGTATACTATCCAAAATCGCTTGGGCGAGGATCTCGCGATTAAAGAGAGATATCTCTTTTGCCTTTGAACCAGCCATTTTTATATAACCTCTATCAGAATAATTTGCCATTCAAAGCCATGAAGTGTTCGACTACCGGCCCGAGCGAGAGGGCCGGAAAGAAAGTTAGTGCACCGACGATCAGTACTACAGCCACCAATAGCACCAAAAAAAGACCGCTATCAGTAGGGAAGGTACCAGGCCCTAAAGGAACAATTTTCTTTACCACCATAGAGCCTGAAAGTGCAAGAAGTGGAATGATCATCAGAAAACGTCCGATCAGCATAGCCAAGCCTATAGTAATGTTGTACCACTCCGTATTTGCATTCAGGCCGGCAAACGCCGAACCATTATTGCCCGCGCCACTGCTGAAAGCATAGAGAATCTCGGAGAGTCCGTGCGGTCCGGCGTTGTTGATTGAAGATACACCGGATGATGACACAGCAGCCCAGCCTGACAGCCCGAGGATCGTCAGCGGAAATACTATTACATAGAGCATGACTAATTTTATTTCACGCGACTCGATTTTTTTCCCCAGATATTCCGGTGTGCGCCCAACCATCAGACCGGCGATAAATACTGTAAGAAGCACAAAAACCAGCATGCCGTACAATCCCGCTCCTACTCCACCGAAAATCACTTCCCCAAGCTGGATGTTGACCAGAGGCACAAAGCCGCCCAGCGGCGTGAAGCTGTCATGCATGGAGTTAACCGCTCCGCAAGAGGCACTCGTCGTTATGGTGGCAAAAAGTGCGGAACCGGCTATTCCAAAACGCACTTCCTTGCCTTCCATGTTACCATTAGTCTGGTCGACCACCAGACCTCGTACGGCTGGATTACCATGTGACTCAGCACAGTATGCTATCACCACACCTGCCAAGAAGAGTAAAACCATCGCTTTCCAAATGACCCAGCCTTCTTTCTGGTTTTTCGCCATGCGGCCATAAGTGTAAGTTAAAGCTGAGGGAATGGCGAAAATGAGGATCATTTCCAAAAAATTGGAAAGCGGCGTGGGGTTCTCGAAGGGATGAGCACTGTTAGAGTTGAAAAAACCACCCCCGTTGGTACCCAATTCCTTGATTGCCTCCTGAGAGGCGACAGGTCCCATGGCTATAATCTGTTTGGCACCCTCTAAGGTCGTTATTTTCTCGTATGGCTTGAAGTTTTGAATTACGCCTTGAGAGACCAATAACATAGCACTTAGAATGCTTAAGGGCAGCAGAACATAAAGAGTTCCTCTGCTGAGATCGACCCAGAAATTACCTATTGTGCCTGTATACCCCGGCTGAATACGCCTGGTTAGCCCGCGCGCAAGCGCCAGGGCCACAGCAATACCAGCGGCAGCCGAGATGAAATTGTGCCAGGCCAGACCCATCATCTGCGTCAGGTAACTCATTGTTGTCTCACCCGGGTAAGCCTGCCAGTTCGTGTTAGTAGTGAAGCTGACTGCTGTGTTGAAAGCCAGCCAGGTTGCTACAGCTCCCATCTTCTGCGGATTTAACGGCAGCATGTACTGAAGGCGCTGGATAGCATAAGTGACTGACAAGCTGATCAGGCTGAAGATGATCAGCGCCAGTGTGTATTCCTTCCAATTATGCTCTTTCCTTGGATCGATACCGCAAATCCGGTAGAGGCCGTGTTCCAAAGGGCCGAATAAATGCGGCAGCGGCGGATACCCGCTTTCAAATACGCGGAACATATAAATACCGAGCGGCCTGGTCAGAACCAGGATTACAAGTAAGAAGAACAGTATCTGTAACCATCCGTTCAATGTCATAAGAAATTCCTTCTAAAAACGCTCTGGATTCAGCAGAGCATATATCAGATAAACCAAAAGCAGCAGAACAATTACTCCACTGATCAGGTATTCGAAGTTCATTGCTACCTCTACAATCGGTTAAGGCCAATAGTATAAGCCACACATAAGCCAAAGAAGAAAAGAACTAGTCCGATAGCATACATATCTGACATGGCACCGTACCTCCTCTAAGCTATACGACACAACCGATAAAGCACCTTGCATGCCAGATATTAGCGAAAGATAAAACGTAGAAATATAATAAGTTATAATTTGATCGAGATGATTGAAGGTGCAATTTGCAGGAATAGGAACCGGTGGGCAATGCAAAATGCAATCAAAAAAGGAACTTGAGGCTACGAAGGCTCTCAGTCTCCTTCCAAATATTTCTTGCGCTTGCGCCAGAGAGTGGAGCTGTCCACATCCAGAATGCGGGCGGCGTCCTCAAGCGTTGATGTGCGGTTAATTACTCGCTGGATATGCTCGCGTTCGATAGTCTCCAGGGAAAAGTCCCCGCCAATATGTGGTCCGGCAATAGCATTACCGGCAATCCGCTCGGGCAGGGTTTCCGGTTCGATCATCTGTCCAGGCCAAACGATCACCGCCCGTTCCATGGCATTGCGCAGCTCACGGATGTTTCCCGGCCACGAGTAGGACAGCAGAACCTTTTCAGCCATTTTGGAAAGCTGCGGGGCAGGCCGACCGGCCGTTCGGGCAAAAAATTCCAGGAACCGGTAAGCCAGGCGCAAAATGTCTTCTGTGCGCTCGCGCAAAGGTGGAATAGTAATCTCAATTACGTTGATCCGGTAAAGCAAATCTTCGCGAAAGCGCCCGGCGGTCACGTCAACTTCCAGGTTGCGACTGGTGGCTGCTATAACGCGTACATCAGACTGCCGCGTTTTGTTTTCGCCGATACGTTCAAATTGTTTCTCTTGTAAAAAGCGCAGGAGTTTTGCTTGAAGGTTCGGCGAGATCTCGCCAATCTCGTCCAGAAACAGCGTGCCGCCTTCAGCCGCTTCAACACGACCGGACTGATCGCGAACAGCTCCGGTGAAAGCTCCTTTGGAATGGCCGAACAACTCACTGGCCAGCAAATCTTCGGAAAGAGTGGGACAGTTGACAACCACAAAAGGCTTGTCGGTCCGGGCGCTTTGGACATGTAAGGCACGGGCGAGCACCCCTTTGCCGGTGCCGTTCTCGCCTCGTAAGAGTACGGAAGCATCCGATCCGGCTGCCCGGGCGATCAAATCCAGGGATGCCTTCATTTTAGGCGAGCAGGTTTCCAGGTCTGCCTCCGGCACTGATTCACGTAACTGCGCCTCCAGGTCCATTAAGCGCCTTGCCTGTGCCCGCTGTCTGGCGAGTTGTTCTATCACGTGCCTGATCTGGGCCGGCGTGAAAGGCTTAGGCAAATAATCCTTGGCTCCCCGCTTGATTGCTTCCACTGCAGTTTCGATTGTGGCATAGGCAGTAATGACCACGATTACCAGTTCAGGATTCTCGGCCAATAACTTGGGAATCAACTCCAGTCCGTTCTCAGTCCCCAAACGCAAATCAAGAAAAGCCATATCAAATGATTTCTGTTTAATGGCCGTTAATGCTGTTTCCGCTGATCTTACTCCCGTGACTTGAAAACCCATACCTTCAAGGCAGATAGTCAGAGTTGTCTGAATATTTTTTTCATCGTCGATGATTAGTATATGCATTGTTTATGACTTTTTTTGGAGTTTATAATCTTTTATCATCAACCGCTAACTCTGGAAGTACTCTGCAATTAGTAAATATAATTGATAGCTTAAGTTTTGGCACTGAAATTATACCTGGCGATTAAAATGATTGCGGATAACAGATGAGAATAATAGCTGCTAATTCCTTACAACTATCATTTATAAGTCAGAACCGGAGCGCAGCGGAGATCCGCACGAATAGTGCGACATTCAGGAGTCAGAAGTCAGAATTGATTTTGAACAGGCAACCGGCATTTGATTTCATTCCTTCTTCTGACTCCTTGAAAATAAGTGGCTGTTGATTTAACAATGTTCGGAGAATTATATTCAGCCAATTATTTCAGCCATAAATTAAAGAACTATGACTCGGCGAAATTTTGTCAGGAATAGCCTATTCGCTAAGAAGCAGCGGCCTGTTTATCATTTTCCATGAAAGAAGGTGGCGAAATGGCAGGAAAGGGGCATAAGGGAAGGATTATCAAGCCCGGGAAAAAATCCCAAAGAAAAAAGGAAAAGGTTACCCTGGCCACAGTCCTTTCAGGAAGATATAGCTATGATGAAGCCCTGGAAAAGGCAAAAACCTGGATTGAACAAGCCGCAAAGCTCGACGCCGGCTGCATCTGTTTCCCGGAGTATTATTTCGATGACGATCGCCTGGCTGATGGAACTCTCAGTCGGGGAGCAAGTGATGACGGGCCTCTGGTGAGAGAATTGATCGGTTTGGCCAGGAAGTATCACATCGCTATCGTGATGGGGCTGACCGAGAAAGTACAGAACCGCAGGTTTAAACTGTGGGACTATTACAATACCGCTCTATTTATAGATGAAAAGGGAATCAGAGGCCGTCACCGCAAAGTGTTTCTCTGGGTAGATGCCGAATGGGATGAGGAACGGGTCGTGCCTGGCAATAAGGGAGAAGAATATTACCATTATCCTCCGGTATGCGATGAACGTAAAAAATACCTGCCGGGCTGGAGCTTCGAATGTTTCGCTTTCGGCAATCTGGAACGTGTCTGCGGGATGATTTGCGCCGATGGGCTGATGCCGCCTGCCTGGAGCCAGATCATTCCCCAGTCTCCCCAGGTGATTTTCTATCCTAACGGAAGAATAAACTTATTAAAAAAGTGGGGCCCGGATCTAGGCTATATCAGTAAAAAATACAGTGTTCCGATCGTGGCCTCCAATTCCTTTCCTGCTGCGGAAGCCGGTATTTTCGATTCCGATGGCAGGTGTGCAGCCCGTCTGGATGGTGCTGAGGGAATTGCTGTGGCTGAGGTAACTTTGGGCTGTCAGCAGCCTTACCAGCCGATCAGTATCCGCCACTGGGATGGCGAGCCATTGGAGATGCTCGACCGCTTCGTAAAAGCCTGAAAAATTAATTGTAATTGCTTAAACCATCAGCTACGCTGATGGTCCAAGCAATGCTAAGCAAGAAAGTGAGAGATTAGATATAGAACATAATAAGAATTAATCTTTTTATGTTATAATTTTGACGTAGGGGCGAGGCGTGCCTCGCCCGCGGGACAATCAAAAAAGAAATAGTTAACGGGCACGGCATGCCGTGCCCCTACGGGATATCCCAAAGAGAAGGCGGAACAATTGAGCATAATATAATAATCGAGCAATGGTGCCAATAAGGTAATGGAGATAGAACTCAGGTAAGAATAAACAAGTAAAGAATGAATTCAATGATCCTTTCAGGGTCGAATTCAAGTCACCCCTTTTAGGGGTGGTTATTGACTAAGAATACTCGAGTGTCTGATATAATCTTAAGTCTTTGGATGGGGGTTGAGATATGAAGAAGTTTCTGCCGAAAGACTATTTGACCTTGTCGGTTTTTATGTTTTTAACTTTATTTGTTTTCAGTCTTCCCTGCCGGGCTGAGAAAAGAGAAATTGAAGTAAAAAATCTCGAGTTATATCCAACCTTTGAATGTCTCGGGCTCAGGTTGTCTTATTCTGGTGATGAGGACTCCACTGCGGCAGTAAGCGTACGCTATCGCCTGAAAGGCTTAAGTCAGTGGCTAAACGCGCATCCCTTGAGCCGGATAACCGAGAACCGTTTTGCCGGGAGTATTTTTTTCCTGAAACCCGGGGCAGCTTACGAAGTAGAAGTCACGATTACCGATACCATCGGCCAAGTGAAGGAAGAGAAAAAAATTGTCTCTGTTACCACCCGTTCCGATCAGTTTCCAGTGGGAAGCGGACGGAACTATTATGTGGCTAATGAAGGGAATGACGCTAACTCCGGAACTGAACTAGATAGACCTTTCCAGACTATTGGAAAAGCGGCCCAAGTAGCAGGTCCAGGGGATGTGGTCTGGGTTATGCCCGGACTTTACCGGGAAGAGATAAAAATCACCCGATCCGGCAGGGGAAACGCTTATCTGGCATTTAAAACTCTCGGTAAAGGGGTTATTTTATCCGGTACTGATCCTAGATATGACTGCGCAGGGGGAAAGGGGAAATGGCGCTGTGAACAAGGCGAAGTTTATTCTATTGATCCAGGCTATAAGACACGCTATGTCGCTGTGGACAGACAACGTCTCTATCACAATACGAGCCGATCGGATTTCGACGAGTTCATCTGCGACAAGCCGGGCGGATGGTATCAGGATGAAACCACCGGTCGGCTGTATATTCGGCTGTTTTCAGGCGACAATCCCGATGGACATATGGTCCAGATGGCAATCCTGGATACGGGTTTTCACTTAGAAAATGCGGATTATATCCTTATCGACGGTTTTGAAATACGGGAGTTCGGCAATAAAACCCCGGGCACGGGAATCCATTTGGACAAATCCAGCTGGTGCGTCATCAAAAACTGCTCGATCCACGGTATGAATTCCATGATCCTCGTTTCCGGAGGAGCAAAAGCTGAGGGCAACCTCGTGGAGAATTGTGAACTTTGGGACACTTCCATACCCGGCTGGCCCTGGCCAATGACCAAGTCTATGGAAAATAATCCACATGATGAGGAAGGGGGAGGAGTTATGTCAACCGGCGGCCGGGGCACTGTTGTCCGCGGCTGCAGGATGAATGGGCTTTACGATGGTATATCGCCTTCTTATTGGGACAGCTTATCGAACGAATCTTATAACTGCGACTGGGATGTCTATGACAATGAGATCTCTAATACCAGAGACGATGTAATGGAACCTGAAGGTCCCTGTATCAATTTCCGTATCTGGAATAACTGGTGCCACGATGTATTCACCGGGATATCTCTTGCCCCGATAAATGTCGGCCCGGTTTATGTGCTGTACAATGTTCTGTATAATTTGAGCAACACGGGTCTTAAATATGGTATGCAGCCTGCGGAAGGTCCTTGTTATATTTACCACAACACTTTCTGCTATACGAGGCCGGCGACCCACTCTATTGTTGTCAGCAGGCCATTGGAGAAGCAGTTTTTCCGGAATAACATTATATTCTCCACCGGTTGGGCTTTCTGGACCTCCAAGGTGCCTAAGAACAACAATAGTCTGGACTTTAATACATGGTATACGACCGATACTGATTGGTATGAAATTTATACCGGCGCACCGCACAAACGGTTTTTCCATATCGTGGACAAGGATTATTATTTCCTGAAAGAACTTCAGGATGGCAAAGGCTGGGAGATACACGGAAAGTACACCGATCCGCTTTTTGTCGGTTACCAATCCGGGAACCTGCACCTGCAGGGAAAAAGCCCCTGCATTGACCAGGGGGAGGTAATACCGAACATTAACGACCACTTCATTGGGAAAGCTCCGGATATGGGTGCATACGAAAGCGGTTCGGAGTTCCAAGGCCCATTTCCTTTAGGACACAAAAATTGAGACACAGGATAGAAAAAAAATGAAAAAATATCTTTTCATTTTACCTGTTTTTTTCTTGGTTTCTTATTGTTTTTCACAAAAGGAATCGGAAAAAGAGGCCTACCGTATTGCCATTATTCAATTCGACAGCTTTCCTGAACAAAATGAACGCAATGTCAAGGAAATCGAAAGGCTTGCCCAAAAAGCCGCCGCGATGGGCAGTAAAATTATCCTCTTTCATGAAAACACGGTGGCAGATTACACCGGTGATGTCGAGAAGAACTCTGAATATGTCCCGGACGGCCCGTCTTGCAGAAAAATCGAAGCTCTGGCAAAAAAACTTAACCTATATCTGGCTTTCGGAATTTCGGAAAAGACCAGGGACAATCACTATTACATTACCCATGTTTTCATGGGTCCGAAGGGATTTATCTATAAATACCGCAAAACATGGATCTGGAGAGATGAAGACGACAAAGGCTACAGGAATGAGTGGGCGCGGTATGATGTAGGAAATGGGCCTGAGATTTTCAAGTTGGCCGGATTGCGAGCCACTTGTTTTATCTGTGCCGATGGTGAGGCTCCCAGATGTATCCAAAGAGCTCAACTGCTGAAACCGGATATTGTATTTTATCCTAATAATCGCGCTGCAGAAAGCGAATATGCCAAATATGCAGAAAGAGCTGCACAGATCAAAGCAACTATGCTCGTTGCCAACCGGGTAGGTAAATCCTGGCAATATGATTGCCGGGGCGGGTGTGCTGTTATCAGCAGTTCCGGGGAAATTCTGGCGAAAACTTCAACTAACCAGGAAGAGATATTAATTTACGATCTTCAAAAATAAAAGAGAATCTAAGAGCGTGTCGAAAAATTCGGAAGCTAGGTGAAAAAGGCGCCTCAAGGGTCGGCCGTAAGGCCGATTTACATGCCCTTGACAGCCGAAAAAGCGATAAATTTAATATCTGGGGGCGTTGAAATTTCTTTTTTCAACGCCCCTCTAAAGGATCGTAAGATGAACAAGCGGATTGTGTTAGTCGGTGCGGGCAGCGCCTTGTTTACGCGGGGGATGTTTGGTAATCTGGTTGTCAATCCTGAGTTTGAGGATTGTACGGTGGTACTTATGGATGTCAACCCTGATATCCTGTCGCTGATGGAGCGGTACGCTCGAAAACTGATCAAGGACAATAACTATGGTCTCCGGATTGAAGCTGTAACGAGTCTTGGACCGGCTCTCGAGGGAGCGGACTTTGTGATTTGCACTCTAGCTGCCAATGATCAAAAGGCTCGGGGCATAGAGATCGAGGTTCCTTTGAGCTTCGGGTACCATCACTCCTGGGGTGATACGACCGGGCCCTCAGGGGTTTTCCGGGCACTTCGCCATATACCTATCTTTCTGGAAATCGCTGAAGAAATGGAAAGAAGATGCCCGGAAGCCTGGCTGCTTAATTTTACCAATCCTATGGCTGCGCTGTGCCGCGCCGTCTTCCTCAGATCAAAAATCAAAATCCTCGGTTTTTGCGATGCCCCTCCTTATTTCCGGAGGCTGATTGAAAAAGAAGTGTTGGAATTGCCGCAGGGGTCTCTGGAGACTAAGGTGGCAGGTGTCGATCACCTTGTCTGGTTTCTGGAAATGAGAAAGAACGGCGAGGATTTATATCCCCTGTTTCGGGAACGGATCGGCGTGTTGAGAAAAAGGTTCCCCGCAACTGTAAAGATATTTGAGACTTACGGATATTATCTCAGTCCGGGCGACGAACATATGAGCGAGTTTTTCCCGTTTCTGCTCAGGAACAAAAAAACTATGCGGAGATACCACTTGAAAGATATGGATGTCGCCTGGCACCGCCAACGCCGGATAGCCTTGATCGAAGACATTAAGGAAGAACTGGAATCAGCCGGTAAAATCCTGCCCTCGCCCCTGCCGCCGGAAGAGGAGGCGATTGATATTATCCGCAGCATTGCCAATGATGAACGAAAAGAGTTCGTAGCCAGCCTGCCGAACCGGAACGTGATCTCGAACTTGCCTGATTATTCCATTGTCGAGGCGCCGATAAATCTTGGAGCCGGGATACATCAACAGCCGCCTGTATTCATCCCGGTGCACCTTACCCTGCCTCTTCAGGCAAGCATCATCAAGGATGAGCTGGTTGTCGGGGCGGCGCTATCCGGTCGCCAAGACCTTGTTTTCCAGGCTGTTCTGGCCTGCCCGTTGATATATTCGATCGAGCAGGCCCGGGATATTACTAAAGCCATGATCGAGGCTTTGAAAGATTACCTCCCGGTTCGCTTTGTCTGAAGATTAAATAAAGCGGGGGCACGGCGCGCCGTGCCCCCGCCATACTTCTCTATTCGGGTAAATCCCGATCCGGAATCTAGATCAGGCCAAGGAATAAAAAATGCGTTTTTTATCCTGGTTTTTCCTTTTTAGCTGCAATCTGATGTGGGCACTTCAATTTACCTGTATCAAGCTGGTTCAGGATCAGGCAGGCACGATTTTTACAGTCTGGGGCCCCATGACCCTGGCCACAATTATGCTCTATCCTATTGTCAAAGCCGAGAAAAAAGTCGACCGTACAAATATTGTAAGAAGCAAGAAAGATATTTTGCTCTTTTTTTTACTTGCAGCACTGGGCGTTTTCCCAGGACAGATATTAATAACCTGGGGCACCAGATTATCTTTAGCCAGTAACGCGGCGCTGCTCATGCTGACCCTGCCTATTTGCACGGCTATTATGGCCTTTATTTTCCTGGGTGAAAGAATGACCAGGATAAGGTGGATCAGTTTCATCCTGGCCATAGCCGGGGTGATAATGTGCTCGGATATCGACTATAAAAACCTTGATTTCGGAGCAGGTTATCTTATCGGAAACATTCTCATTTTCATTGGCCTGAATGGGAGTGCTTTTTTCAATTCTTACAGCAAAAAGATACTTCAGCGCTACACACCCATGGAATTGCTTTTTTACACATACCTGGCCATGTTCGTAATCCTTACCCCTATGATGTGGCTGATGGAGGGAGAGGTTTTTAACCGGATTACCGATTTCACATTCACAACCTGGATCGGCCTTATCCTGCTTACGATTTTCCATAACTGGCTTTCCATGGTGCTGTTTCTTAAAGCGCTAAAGCAATTGGATGCCACCCAGGCCGCTCTCTCCAATTATCTGATAACCTTTTTCGGCCTGCCGATAGCGGCAATCTGGCTCGGCGAAAGACTGGGCCTGATGACCATAATTGGTGGGATTATCGTACTCGGAAGCACACTGTTGATAACTCTCTATAAAGAGAACGGAGAAGCTGCATGAACATTTTAAATGTTGCCCCGGTTCTTGAAGGGAAGGAATTTTCCGATGGGGGTGGAGGTTTCCGCGATGTGCTCAATCCTGCTCGTGGGGAGGTGATCGCCAGGGAAAGCTGCTGCGACCCCGAAATGGTGAGCCGTATTGTGGAGTCAAGCAGAGCGGCATACGAATCTTCAGCCTGGCAAAGACTGGCTCCCTCGGACAGGGGAAACCTGCTTTTGAAGCTGGCTGATCTGGTGGAAACGAATGCAGAAGAACTTATCGAACTCGAATTGCTTGATACCGGTAAGCCGATAACCCAGCTTAAAAAAAGCGAGATCCCCCTTACCGCGGCTATTATCCGGTATTACGCGGGAGCGGCGGACAAAATCGAGGGGAAAGTCAAGTCCACTGCCGGCGGGGGATTCCATCTGACAATTTATGAGCCTTATGGTATCGTAGCCGGCATACTGCCCTGGAACTACCCCCTGGTCAATGTGGCCATGAAGGTTGCTCCGGCTGTTGCCGCAGGGAACGCGATTGTGGTCAAACCCTCTGTGGAAACCCCGCTTTCCGCAGTAGCCTTTGCCAAGCTCTGTTTAAAGGCCGGGTTTCCTCCAGGAATTGTCAATGTTGTCCTCGGTTCCGGACCTGTCGCCGGAAATGCTTTGGTAGAACATCCGGCGGTGAAGAAAATATCTTTTACCGGTTCCACGGCAGTTGGCAAGGCAATCCAGAAGCTTGCCGCCGGACAGATGAAAATGGTTAACCTCGAGTTGGGAGGAAAGAACGCAATAATAGTGTTTTCTGATGCCGATCTCGAGCGGGCCGCAGAGGCTGTCATTTTCAGTGCTTTTGTCAACTCCGGCCAATTGTGTGTCTCCTGTTCCAGGCTGCTTGTCGAGGAACCTGTGGCCGCAGAGTTCGAGACAATGCTTATAGAGAAGCTGGCCAGGGTTAAAGTGGGAGACCCCAGAGATCCGGATACGCTTGTCGGGCCGATGATTACCAAGTCCCAGTTTGACATAGCAGTCGATTACCTTGCCCAGGCTCCGAAAGAGGGCTGTAAGGTTCTATGCGGCGGGGGAAAATTAAGGCTCCCCTCGCCGCTCGGCAAAGGCTTTTGGATCGAGCCTACTATTCTCTCCGCTGTGCGGCCAGGCATGAAAGTAGCGGATGAGGAAATTTTCGGCCCTGTCCTGAGTGTTATTCGATTTAAAGATGAAGCTGAAGCAGTCGAGCTCTCCAATGGGGTAAAATACGGTTTGTCAGGCTCGGTCTGGACGCGTGACGGGGAGCGCGCTTTGCGCATGGTTAAAGCGCTTGATACAGGCATTATCTGGGTTAACAGCATGTTAACAGGCTATCCGCAGATCCCGGTTCCACCGCATAAAATGAGCGGCACCGGAGTGGAATTGGGCTTTGAGGGTCTTCTGGCCTATTGCAAGAGGAAAAGCGCGGTCATTGGTTATGATGATCATGCGCCAGTGGGGTGGGACTTAAAATGACCGGAAAAAATATTGCGGGAAAAATAATCGGCAGGTCTGTTGACGAGATACAGACACCGGCGATAGTGGCGGATATCGAGGCTCTGGATGCCAATCTGTCACTTCTGGCCAACTATTTTGCCGACCGCCGCTGCCGGCTGCGGCCTCATTTCAAGTCTCACAAATGCGTGACTCTCGCCCATCGGCAGTTAAGAGCAGGAAGCGCAACAGGTATAACCTGCGCCAAGGTTTCCGAAGCTGAGCAGCTTGTTGCTGGAGGCATAAAGGATATTCTCGTCGCCAATCAGGTGATCGGTCTTGAAAAAGTCCGCCGTGTGGCTGACCTGAACCGCCAGGCAGTGGTGCGCGTGGCGGTGGATTCGCCTGAGGGCGTAAAACAGCTCGGTAAAGCGGCGAGGAAAACGGGAGTGGTTATTGGCGTGCTGGTGGAAATCGATATCGGAATGAACCGCTGCGGCGTGGCACCCGGTAAGCCCGCCCTGGAGCTTGCGGGCCTGGCGGCACGAACCGAAGGATTGCGTTTTGACGGGTTGCAGGGGTATGAAGGCCACCTCGTCACTCTGGAAGATTATCAAGAGCGTAAACTTCTGGTAACCCGGGCCATGGAATCTCTGACAGAAACCAGAAAATTCCTTGATAATTCGGGCCTGAAAGTGTCACTGGTGTCCTCAGGAGGCTCGGGTACTTACGACATTACCGGTAATGTGGAGGGTATTGATGAAGTTCAATGCGGCAGTTATGCCCTTATGGACGCATTCTACAAGAAGATAAGGCCGGAATTTAACAATGCCCGCTATATATTAGCGACAATAATATCGGTCCACGGGAAAAAGGCTGTAGCGGATGTCGGATTGAAAGGAATGGGATGTGAATACGCTTCTCCTGTCGTGGCCGGCCATCCCGAGGCTAAAGTTCTTTATGTGGCTGAGGAGCACACCCCGATTGAAAACCTGGATGTCAAAATCGGTGACCGCATCTCTCTAATTCCTCCTCATGGCTGCACCACAAATAACCTTTACCACAGAATGTGGATTGTGCGAAACGGATTAATCGAGGATGTCTGGCCGATCGAGGGTAGAGGCTGCCTGGAATAAATCAATAAGGAGGTTATTCAATGGCAAGATTTATTGAAATCAGCTTTGTCGGGAGTAATATCAAGGCGCGGGCCAGGCTCTTCGAGGATAAAATGCCTCGAACTTGCGGGGAGCTGATCAAGCACATGCCTCTGGAAGGTACGGCCACTCACGCCCGCTACTCGGGAAGCGAGGTGGCGGTTTTACTTCCTGCGCAGATCAAGATCGGCAGGGAAAGAGCGACCTGTGCCGTACTTCCCGGAGATGTGGCTTATGTCTGGCTCAACCGGGATGACCATTACGGGCTGGACGATGATGTGTCGGAGATATGCTGGTTCTACGACCGGGATTCCCAGCCGAGAATGTGGGAAGGCCCTGTCAGAGTCAACATTTTTGCCCATATCGAGGGCGATGCCGCGGAATTCTACAGAGCCTCCGCAGACACTCGTATTTCCGGGGTAAAAAGGGTCAAAATCAATTTGATTGAAGAATGAGAGAGCGAATATGGCAGAACAAAAAGAGAAAAAAATCACTGCTGTAGGTCTTATCGGTCTTGGTCTTATGGGCCAGGGGATAGCCAGTTGTCTTGTTTCCAGCAAGCTCTGTGTAGTCGCTTTCAGCCGCTCGCCGGAAAGGGAATCCCAGACTTGTGACCGTATCGCGGAAGCCCTGAAACAGCTTTGGAAAAGAAAAATTATTCCGCAGTCAAGGATATCAGGCTGGAAAAAGCGATTTGTTTTTGTCCGCTCGCTCGATGACTTGAAAGATTGTCCGTTTGTAATCGAAACTGTCAAAGAGGATTTGAGATTAAAACAGGAGATATATGATAAACTTGAGACTGTAATCCCGGCCAGAACAGTAGTGGCCAGCAATACATCCAGCATACCGATTTCCCGGCTTCAACAGGGACGAAAGTATCCGGAAAGGTTTATCGGCATGCACTGGGCTGAACCCGCGGAAATCACCCGTTATCTCGAGATCATACCAGGCAAAAAGACCTCCGCGAGAACAGTCCGTCTGACCAGAGAGCTGGCGACAATCTGCGGCAAGGAACCATCCGTTTTGAATTTCGATATCCGCGGTTTCATCTCCAACCGGCTGATGTACGCAATGATGAGAGAGGCTTGTTACTTAGTTGAAAACGGGGTGGCCGATATTGAAACAGTGGACCGCTCCTTCCGCAACGATATCGGGTGGTGGGCGACTATCGCCGGGCCATTCCGCTGGATGGATTTGACCGGGGTACCGGTTTATGCCGCAGTGATGGAGGGGCTTTTCCCGGAACTATGCAATAACAAAAAAGTGCCGGAACTGATGAAAACAATAGTCGAAAGAGGAGCGCAGGGTATATCAAACAGAAAAGGATTTTACAAATACACGAGTTCCAGCGCCAGAGAATGGGAAAAGGTATGGCTGGAATTTACTCATGATATTCGGAAGCTGGTCGAGAAATACGAAAAAAGGGTGAAGCTCGCTGGCGCGAATTAGGTCCGCCACCTTCCATAAGCGGGTCAAGCGGGTCGATAAATCCTTCGGTCTCGGTTACGACTCCTGCTGCCAAGCCGGATATTGGTATTCCTGTTCCTGTTCCCGATGCTGAGATCTCACCGGAAAAGATTTTCCCGACACAGGATGATCTGGGAAAAGTATTCGCGGACTCGGGTACCGGCCTGGGGCTCGGCGGCCCGGGGGGATTCGGCTGGGGGCTCGGCTCAGGCTCGACCGGCCAGGACTATATCCGCAGGCCCGAGCTGAAGATGCTGGTGCCGCCGATTTACCCCAAAGATGCCGAGGAGAGAAAGGTCGAGGGTAATGTGGAACTGCACATCCATATTACCACTATGGGCACCGTGGACCAGGTGCTGGTGATCAAGTCCAGCGGCTGGGACTCCATGGATAAAGCTGCGATGAAAGCAGCGCAAAAAACCCTTTTCCGCCCCGCGGTCAAGGGCGGCGAGCATGTTCCCATGTGGATCAACTACCACATCCAGTTCGCCCTCAACAAGGCCAGATAATCCCGCACTGAAAGTTTTAATCGAAAGAATTTCTCGGAGCTTGCTCCGGGGTAAACCGCCCCCGGGTCAAGCGGAGGGGCGGGTTTCAAACCCGCCCGTACATGTTTTTCTTATGAAACCTCGCGGCTCTGCCGCGGGGTAGTTCATTTTTTCCGGTTTCCTCCCGGATAGACTTGCTCTTCAATTCTACCTTGCCCTCGTTCTCCTGTAATATCTGGTAAACTGTGGCATGATCCGGGCCCACTCCCACACTGACACCTTTGGTAGTGAAAGCAGGATCGAATATAGGTGTTTAAATATTTTGGGAAAAAAGACTTATTCTCAGCTAAAGTTTTCCTTGCCTTTCATATAAATATTGCCTTTTATATATCCTGTAAGGCGTGTATAGATCCACCGGGACTCGGCAGGATTCGATCTAAACCAAAGCGATTATTGAAAATGGATAAATCTTTCCACAAAATGAATCCAAGCCTGGAAAGCTGAAAAAGCATGGCTTGATTTTTTTTTCTTGATTTTTTTATCCATCCCATTAGATTTTTAAAGTTGTGCCTAAAATGAGGCACGAATGTCGCATTCGGAGCCGCAGTTAAGAAAGCGTGGCAACAAGTATCAGATCGATTATATCAGTCCCGATGGTTGGAGGAGGAGACTGTCGGCGGGGAGAGACTTTCGGGTAGCCATTCACTTAAGGATCAAGTATGACAACTGGCTACTTGATGGTAAGGACCCCGAAAGAGAAGGGGAGAGAAATATTTTGCCTGGCAGAAGAGGTTGATAACCATCAAAGGATTTTTCCCGGGCGGTAGAAGGGGATTATTCTGATGGCAACCCGAGGCCAGGAAAGCGGCGATTTGACTAAGGCAAGAACAGGAATATTACTCTTTCCCGCGAGCTGGTAGAAGCTGTGGTTGCTGTGCTTGAGCGGCTGATATCAGGCATCGTTAAGTTCGCCAGGTATTCAGTGATGCGGAAAGTCGACATACTTAACCTGAGGATTGAACAGGTGGAGTTTCATCCGCACTGATTAATGGCGATGAATAAATTGTGGTTAAAGGGGGCAGAAAAGAGACTATCCCGATCGATCAATAAGCGGTTATGACTCTGAAGAGGGTGATCGGAACCAGAATCGAAGGTTATGTCATCTCGAATTCACTCACTGGAAAACCAGTTGTTTAGATCCGTAAAATGGTTTATGACTACTTAAAACAACTCAGGATAAGGATATCTTAAAATGAAACAGGGTCTATTCTTTACTATCATAATGCTCGTTGCATTCGGAATTGCTTACTATATATTCGAGTACCTGTTGCCGGATTACATCAAAGCAGGTGGACCGCTGGTAGTGATTCTTATCATGCTTTCAATTATACTCATCACATTTATATTTGAACGTCTTTTTATGTTACATTTAGCTCGAGGAAAGAGTTCGCTCCGTAAGTTTGCAAAAAATGTAAAAGATGAAATCTTTAGTGGTAACGTTGATGCCGCTATCGAGCTCTGCGATAAGCAGCGGGGTACTTTTGCCAATGTCTTACGAGCAAGTCTGGAAAAATACAAGGAGATCAAAAAGACTGCTAATAACATGACTGCAAAAGAAACTATGGACGATATTAAACGTACAATCGATGAAACAATGACATTAGAGACTCCGCTTCTTGAAAGGAATCTCGTTGTTTTATCCACCATTGCTTCAATTGCGACATTAGTAGGTCTTTTAGGTACAACAATTGGTATGATTCGTGCATTCAGGGCTTTGGCTCATGCAGGGGCGCCCGATGCCATTCAATTGTCAGTGGGTATCTCCGAAGCTTTAATTAATACCGCTGGCGGGCTTTTCTGCGCAATTTTGGGTATCGTATTTTATAATATCTTTACTACCAGGATCGATAATTTTACATACGTTATAGATGAGACATGCATTGCGATATTTAACAAATTGATTAAATAATTTGAAGAAGAGGTTCAGTCATGAAAGGGAAAAAAGCTCTTCTGAAAATATTTATTGATATGACACCAATGGTGGATGTAGTCATGTTATTGTTAACATTTTTTATGTTGACTACAACCTTTAAGCCTCCGTCAGAAGCAGAAGTTATTTTGCCTAGTTCTAATTCGGTGATCAAACTGCCGGAATCGGATGTCATTACGATAACTGTGACCAAAGACAATAAGATATTTATGGGATTGGACTCACAGATACTTAGAGCCAAGATATTTGGTGAAGAAAATAAGCTTAGAGCTGGTATTGAAGTGGATAAACAGACGCTTCCCACTCTGCTTATTCAAGCCAGAGTAGCAAACCCGAAACTGAGGACAGTGATAAAAGGAGATAAGGGTGCTCCTTATGGATTGATCGAAGACGTAATGAACATTTTTCAGAAAGTAAAAATTACCAGATTTAATTTTGTTACGGAGTTAGAAAATAACTAATAGGCAGGGAGTATAACAATGGCAGGTGTAGATGTAGGCGCTCCTAAGGCAGCGAAGGGGAAAGGTAAGCGTAAGGCCAAAAAACGCCTGAACGTTCGAATTGATATGACACCAATGGTCGACGTGGTTATGTTGTTGATTACATTTTTCATGCTGGCTACAGTTTTTACCACTCCACAGACAATGGAAATCAATATTCCCCCCGATGAAGCAAAAGTGGAAGTGGCCGAATCTAATTTAATGACCTTGCGTATCAACGCTACTGGAATGATATTTTGGAATATGGCTATGGAGCCACCACAAGCAATTGAGCTGAAAAGTTTGCGAGCATTGCTTGTTGAAGGTCTTAAAAAGAATCCCAAGCTGATTATCCTGGTGAAAGTACAACGCGACGGAACTTATGGTGCCATGATCGATATTATGGATGAATTAAATCTGTCATCAATTACTAGATTCAGTATTGCACCATTTACAGAATATGATAAGGAATTAATGCAAAAAATAAGTGGTTAATATATTGTTAAAATCCGCATTCATCATGCAGGGAATATCGGTTAAAATCAAAAATGGCCTCCCTTTTTTCATGAATCCCGGGCTTGTTTCATGGCGGTAAATTTGGTCCTCGGACCCCTTTCTTCCCGGGAACTTGAATGGTACAGAAGGGTATTTCAAGTTAGCAAGGTGATATAAAAATATTAGATACATAATATTAGGAGAATAAAATGTCAACGCTTACTATGGAAAATAGGCCCATATATGGAGCCGCAGAACTTTTACAAAAGGCCCGGAAATATTTGTCATTGGGGTTAACAGTTGCCGCCTGTATTCATTTTTCAATTATCGGTGGGTATTATCTCGCTATCTATTTACAGCAAGAAGAAGCACCGGTAAGAACGATAAGAATTTTGAAGTACAGCGAATTAGGTCAGCCCCCTTCCATAAGCGGATTAAATGAGGCGATAGCTCCTTCGGTTTCGGTTTCGAATCCTGCTGCCAAACCACAGATCGGTATTCCAGTTCCTGTTCCCGATGCTGAAATCTCACCAGATATGAATTTTCCGACACAGAATGAACTGAGTCAGGTCACCGATACTTCAGGAATGGGTACTGGATCGGGAGTACAGATCGAAACCGATGTGAAAGCGGAAAATATTGAAGAAGGGCCTCCGCCGGATTTTGTCCCGGTTAATATATTACCGCAATTTGTTAAACAGGTAAAACCTAATTATCCGGAGATTGCCCGTAAAGCTAGAATAGAAGGTACTGTATGGGTTAAAATATGGGTTACAAAAGAAGGTAAAGTCAAAGAAGTCGTAATAGCTAAAAGTGATAATGAAATATTCAATCAAGTAGCCATTGATGCAGGAAAACAATGCGTATTCACGCCAGCGGTTTCTGGAGCAGGTCCAGTAGCAGTATGGGTAACATTTCCATTTAAATTCGACCTGCATAGTAGTAGATAATACAACATGTATAATCATCGTAATAAGCTTAATTATTCAGAACTCCTGGGTTACATAGTTGCTTTTATTACGATGGTTGGTGGATTTGTTATACTTATCAATATGTTAAAATTCCAGATAGTTCCTTTCGTACGTTATACATTTGGTATTGTCATTATTCTGATTGGTGTCTATCGCTTCGTCATCACAAGATTAAAATATCGGGTTGATATCAAAGAGATGACCAGAAAAATAATGGATGACGAAGATGAATAGATATATTCTGTATTTTTGTATAATAGTATTGACAATTACCGGCTGCCATAAAATCCCTGAAGAAACTGCTACGAGCGGACGTCTAACTGCATGTATCACTGAATCATATTTATCGCTGGTGAAAAAACATGCGGATGAATTTACTAGTTTATATACTAATACAAACGTGACATTGTCAGGAATGTCGACGCGGGAAGCTATTGTTAACTTCCTCAATGACAGCGTAAAACTTGTCATCGTCGATCGTCCCTTTAACCAGGAAGAACAATCAGTAGCAGCTCAGGCAAATCTAAAGTACCGCACCTTGAAAATCGCTGAAGATGCTTTAGCCATAATAGTTAATAAATCGAATAAAATAGATAATATTTCTCTGAATTCTATCAAAGATATAGTCAATAAAAATATCTCAAAATGGGATCAATTACCCGATTCTAAGCTGACCGGTTCGATTGACTTTGTGTTTACTGATAAAAACTCGGGTGCTTATGAGTTGCTTAAAAATAATTTTTTAAAATTAAAAGATGATATAGTTCCGACAGCAATTGTTAAATTCCAAAAGAATGTTTTCGAATATGTGGCAGCGAACCCCTTAGCATTTGGTATTGTTTCGGTTGCTTGCTTAAAGTCCGTAATGAGCGCAGATACAACTTCCGGAGTAATAGATTCTTCCGGGCCGGTTCGTGCGCTTTCGATTGTCAGTCCTGATTCCACTGGACAAGAACGTGTTAATAAAATAAATCAGGCAAACATATATCTGGGTAGTTATCCGCTGCATTATCCAGTGTATGTGTATTTCTATGAAACTAAGGCGGAACTTGCTGCAGGATTTTGTTCATATATTGCAAGTGCACCTGGTCAAAGAATTTTTCTAAAATCAGGACTTGTTCCTGCAACAATGCCCGTACGTCTTGTTCGGTTAAATGAAAAGAGAGAATTATGAAACGGTTGGTTAATATTTTTATTTGCACCCTTTTGACTATCACTGTACCTCTGATCGCCCAGGACGATCAGAAGAAAGGTGAAGAACTTTTCAAAGAGGGGAAATTTACTGAGGCTATTATTATCTTGCAAAAAATAGCAGAATCCGATCCGCGCAACGTGGAGAACATAGAATTACTCTGTAGAGCATATCTTGGTGCCGGTAAGTATGATTTAGCAGATTCTGTAGCCAGTAACCTTATTTTAATCGATAACAAAAATACCGAGGGTTATATTCTATTATCCGAGGCGCAAGCAAAACAAATGCTTTATAAAGAAGCCTATAATACTATTAACAAAGGCTTAAAGAAATATAGTAATAATACTTCTTTACTCATTCAACTTGGCTTACTTTATATTGCCAATGATTCTGCGCAAAAGGCGGTTGTCGTTCTTACTCAGGCTCAAATAACTGATCCAAATAATTTGAAAGTACTAGACGCATTGGGAGATGCCTATGTCAAACTTGGAAGCATTGCTTCAGCAATACCTTATTACGAAAAATCAATAGAAATAGATTCTACCCAAATTTCTTTAATATATAAACTAGCTAAGACATATTTTAATAATCGTAATTACGCCGAAGCGGGGAAGGTGTACAATAGGCTTCTTAGCAGAGATTCAACCAATGATGCGGTGGCCCTTGAACTGAGTGGATTGTATTTATCCGCCAAACAGTATGCTTCAGCTGCAAAAGTACTCGAGACTTATATTAAACGACATCCGGATGACGATAAAACATTTAGATTGTATCTGGATAACCTATTTAATAGCAGACAATATAACAAACTTGACAGCGTACTTGAACCATACGTAAAGAATCGTGCCAGTGATAAAGAAGCATGGTCGATGTATATGGAATCCCTCTTCAAGAGCAATCAATATGAGGCTGTCGTCCCTGCCGCAGAACATATTCTCGTATTGGATCCTAAGTCTAGTGATGCAATGAGGTCTGCTGCCGTATCCAGTTATATGTTAAGAAAATATAAACAAGTTATCAATTATTATACAAAACTTAGTCAAATTGATACTCTCGGAGTAAAAGATAATAAACTATTGGGTATAGCATACTATGAAGAGAAGAATAATGAGCTTGCCGCAAAGTTTATGGAATTATCATTAGAGAAAGATCCCTCCCAGGAAGATGCAATTAATTACCTTGGAACCACATACATGCGGATGAAGGATTTCGATAAAGCCTCACAGATGTATCAGAAATATATTCAGCTTAATCCTGAAAATGTTTCTGTACAAACCAACTATGCACTTTGTAATATAGCTATTAAAAGATGGGATCTGGCTTATACTACTCTTATAAAAGTTAATGAAAAGAGGCCCAATTCCCTGGTTGGACGTCTCAGTCTGGCCCGTTGTCTGGCCCAGATGGATTCAATAAGATCATCAAGAAGAGAATACCAAAACTTTATTAACCTTGCTGATACATTAAAATCAAAATACAGAAGCGAAATTTTTGAAGCCTATAAGTATATCAGCTTTTCTTACCTGATAGATAAAAATTATACACAAGCGTTGGCCGCAATTCATAGATCACTTGAATATAAACCGGGAAGATTGGATATAAAAAGTGAAATAGAGCTGGATTTGTGGCATGCGCAAACGCATCATGCGCTTAAAGAAGTAGATGAAGCAAGAAAAGAGTATGAAAATATTCTGAAACTGGATCCCAATAATAAAGATGCCAAAAAAGGTCTCGATATAATTAAAATGCTTCAATAACCGGGATTATCCATTTTAGTAAAAATTAACAGAATGTGGTTTATTATTATCCGCTGTTTAAGCTGGTTATAATCGAGAATGATATACTGATCTTCTTCATTATTGTTCGAAAAGAAATATCAAACATTATTAAATAGGTTACCCCTATGAGAAAGAATGTTCTGTTTATTATTATGGGATTGTTGCTGCTTGCCTGCCAAAAGAAGAAGGAAGAACCAATAACTATCACCGGATGGGAGCGATATCAAAACCAATATACCAATTTAAGTTTTAATCATCCTCAAGGTTGGTTCCCTGATCAGGACGGCAGAAGCATTGCTTATTATTCATCTCAAGATGTTGTTGGCAGATTTAGCGATTTGACCAGTAAGGGTAAAAACGGCGCAAAACTTATGGTAACAACACAGAAGATGGATAGTCTGGTGACCTTGGAAGATTACATGAATCAGCAGAAAACTGATTTAACAAGTGCCGGCTTCGAAATAACGGCTGCCGGGCCTAAAACAATCAGTAATTTACCTGGTATAATGCTGCAATACAATGGATTCGTTACCAACAAAGCAAAATTAGGCGTCGCTCAAGTATGTACAATGAGAGATTCTTTTCTTTACACTGTTAAATTTGAAGCGTTCGATGAAGCATTTGAATCAACAAAACAGGCCTTTGATTCGGTTCTCACATCTTTAATTTTGCCCGAGAAAAAAGTCGCTCCTGTTGCCGTTGATCCCTCTATTCCTGCAGAAGAATTTAAAAATATTGATAATAAATATTTGAAAATTGCTATTCCGAGTAATTTTGATGCCGATACTCCTAAACCCAAAGCTCCAACTGAGTTCTCACTCGAAATCAGGGGATATCGTCAGGACTGCTACATAAGAATTGATGTTATTCCCGCTCCAAAATTAAGTGCCGAGAAAGTAATTGAACAAAATTCCAAGTATTTTAAATCGACTTCTAAGGGGAAAGCAAGCATAGATGGAATCCAAACGAAATATTTAAATTATTCCCCAATGAAAGGTATTCAAAGTCGCGTTTATTTCCTTGTTAAAAATGATAAATTCTATCGTATTATTATAAATTACTATGGCCCTATGAGAAGTACTTATTTGCAGCCATTTGAGAAAACCGTTGCCTCAATAATTGCAAAATAGCTCCTGTCGCTTTAAAAGAGATCAAGTACTTTAGCACCGTCATTTATAGATACGATCAATCGTTATGCAAGAATTGCATGGGCACGCAACTGCGTGCCCTTTTTATTATTACCATTCTATTTCAGTATGCAGTCCATGACTTTGGGGTGGCCTTGCAGGAAATGTTTCCCTTTTTCCCCAACAAGGCGTCGGAAGCGTTTAGCTCCTGTGCTATTTCCGCATGAGCAGCCTGGAACCCTGATCAAGAACTTTCCTTTATATACTCGCTTACCCCATTCTGCTCGATTATTGTTTCTTTAATCTCAATTCTTCAACTCTCTGGATAAATCCCCGAGGATTTACTACCGGCCCGGCTTTTGTTTGTGTCGCTGTTCCGATTAAGCAATCAATAACTGTCTGGGATTTGATTTCAGGATTAACCTGATAGGCAAGCACAGCCAGACCAGCCAGATAAGGAGCAGCCCAGCTCCTGCCTCCTTCTTTGTCAAATGTGTAAACATCGATTCCGGAATGGCTGGCAATGGTTTTATTGCCTATCGGAACCCTCAAGACATCTTTCTCTGAAAGATATTTACCGGGAACATAATTATCAGGATCGTCAGGATCCTTGCCGGGAATTAATTTCAGACCCCCATAATAAAACAAAGAAGGCTGATCACATGTAATTACTAAAATTCCCAAATCCCTAGCTTGTTTCAGAACCGTCTTCCATTCATCATATTTTGGATATTGAGGAAACATTCCTGCGGATATGCTTACCACACGAATTTTTTCCTCGGCGGGAAGAGTCTTATTTAACTCAAATATTTTTTTCATAGCAGTGATATAGGATGTATTATCTTCTTGCCAGGAGGGATCGGCAAAATAAGTAAGTACCGCCTTCGGAGCGATTCCGAGGGTTCTCCCGACAGCTATTGAAGCTACAGGCGAGCCATGCATTTGCGGCTCCATTTCCACAAGCCCTGTGGCATCATATCGCGCCAGGCGGGAAGTGTATTCTATATGCCCCAAAAGCAATGGCTGGTCTATAATGGCAATGCCGACCCCTCTCCCGTCGATTCCTCTTTTATGAAGAGAACGGATTCCCAAGCCGGGATTCTTCCCCTCTTCAAGCAGTTTCCCCGGATTAAAACCATCAGGCAATTTTTCCGCAGAAGGCCACTCTGTGTTTGAATCAAAATTCATAGTGCTCAATAATTCAACCTGATCTCTTAAGTCAAGATTGACCAGCGATATATTGGCAAATCCAGAGAAACGATCTATTTTATTCAGGTCATCATTATTTCTTAAAGTAACCTTATTATTTTGCCTGATATTGATACTAATATCTTTCCTTTGATCAAAAATATATTGTAGGGTATAAGGAGCCGGATCATCTTTAAATTTCCAAAAAATAAATACTAAATCGTAATATTTTAATTCGATAATCAACAATCCTCCATCGCTTCTCTCTTTTTCTTCCTGGGGCGCCCCAAACAAGGCTTTGATCTCATTCGGCTCTGTCAGTTTGCAGACAATTGCTCCAGTCTTCACTCCTTGCTCTATCTTCAATAACACTTCATCAGAATTCATTGTTTGTGCAGCACACTCATTTTTTAAGCTTGCCAATGACAGTATGAACAAAATAATTGTGAGTCTCATAGTTCTGCTCCAGGGAAAATAGTTGCCGGATTAGAAAAGTATCCATTTGCCAGGGGAGTCACTGCATATTGTGGACACAGACTTGACCGCTGGAAAAACAGGTGAACTGAGTTTCACTAATTTTTCTAGATAAGACTCCCCAATCCCGCAAACAGTTCCTTTTTTCCCTATAAAAATAAAAAGCCCTATCCTCTTCATAATGCTTGAATTTTCTTACAGTCATTGGTAACGTTTGGGCATCCAGTTGACTTTCCCAAAAAGCTGACTATGATTCACATATAGAAAACGTCAGTTCCACATATTAAACCTATTTCGCATGATTTACCTGTGTCCGCAAGGATAAACTGTTCATGTACATCCTAAGATCATTTCGAACGATTACCCCTAATATTTTATTATTCACCCTGATAGCCTCTCTGCCGGGGATGGCGAAGGACCCGGTAGTGGTATCCGCCGCGGTTTCGGATCACTTGCAGGTCCCCGCTCCGGGAGATGTCAGGCTGAAAAGCCACCTCGGAGAAAAGATAGACTTGTGTATCAGTAACCGCATAATACCCCAGGACATGGAGCACCTGATAGAACCTTTCTGGCACCGTGAGGAGACCCGGTGGTGGCAGACTGAATTCTGGGGCAAATGGTTCACCTCTCTCGCCCTGGCATACCGGTACAACCAGGACCCGGCACTCGTCACTATCATGGATAAAGCTGCGCGGGGCTTGATCGAAACCCAGTCGCCGGATGGTTATATCGGGAATTACCGTTCCGATGCGCACCTCGAGCAGTGGGATATCTGGGGGCGGAAGTACTGCCTTCTGGGGCTGCTGTCCCAATATGACGCTACCGGCGATTCGGCAGCATTGAAAGCAGCCAGACGCCTGGCCGATCACTTGATGACCGAAGTCGGTCCCGGCCAGGTAAATATCGTTTTGACTGGGAACTACCGGGGGATGGCCAGCAGCTCGGTGCTGGAACCGATTATGGAACTTTATCAACGGACCGGCGAAGCGCGCTATCTTGAATTCGCCAGGTATATCGTTAAACAGTGGGAGACTGGGCAGGGACCACAACTGATCAGCAAGGCCCTGGCGAGCATCCATGTCGCCCGGCGTTTCCCGGTTCCGCAAACATGGTGGTCCTGGGAGAACGGTGCAAAGGCTTACGAGATGATGTCCTGTTACGAAGGGCTGTGCGAACTATACCGGAGTACTGGCAATGCCGACTATCTGCGGGCGATTTTGAACACCTGGGAGAACATCCGCGAGACCGAGATCAACCTGGCCGGCAGCGGTTCCGGCCAGGAATGCTGGTATGGCGGACGTGACTTACAAACAGTTCCCGTGCTCCATATGATGGAAACCTGTGTCACTGTAACCTGGATTAAGTTCTGCGCTCAACTGCTGCGTCTGACCGGCGAGCCTCGCTATGCGGATGCTATAGAACAGGCTATTTACAACGCCCTGCTGGGAGCGATGACACTTGATGGGAAAGACTTTGCCAAGTACAGCCCGCTCGCAGGCCGCCGCAGCCTTGGCGACAATCAGTGCGGCATGGACCTGCACTGTTGCAGCGCCAACGGACCGCGGGGGCTACTGGTGGCGCCGCAAGTGGCGGTCATGGCCTCGAGCGAGGGGCCGGTGGTGAACTTGTACAACACCGGCGTTTACACCATCATCTTGCCGTCCGGCAACCATGTGGAAATTGCACAGGAAACAGACTACCCCTCTTGTGAAACAGTGACTATCCGCGTACACCCCGAATGGCCGGAACGTTTCACGCTGCGACTACGGGTGCCGGAATGGAGTAGGCAGACAGTCATTACAACGGGCGGCGCGAAAGTCTCCGACATCACACCGGGGTCTTACGCACGGGTGACCGGCTCCTGGGACACCGGCGATACTATCAGGCTAAAACTGGATATGCGGGGACGGGTTATTCGTGATCCGGGAGGAAGTGCGCAGATCGCGATTATGCGCGGCCCGCTCGTGCTGGCCAGGGACAGCCGCCTGAGCGGTGAGGATGTGGATATAGAACTGCAACGCCCGGTCGCTGATAAAGAGGGGTTCATCGAATTGCAGCCGGACACGATCCCTTCGGAGAGGTTTTGGATGGTCTTTAAAGTCCCTGTGGTGGAAGACCCGTTAGGCCGGGAAACCGGAAGTAAGCGATTTATCCGTATGTGTGACTACAGCTCGGCGGGTAACGCCTGGGATCGTGACGTGCGCTTCCGGGTCTGGCTGCCGATCGTGGCAGACCTTTCGAGTGGCCGGCCGGGCAGGTAATATGCATGTTTTTTAAACGTCTAAAATAGTAGAGGATGGATTAGATTGAGGTACGGATTCTTGCATTTTCTCCTTAATTAGTGGCAGCATTATAAATGTTAATGTTTTTTGGAACAATCCGACATCCAGCTTTTTTTGACCTCAACCGGCGAGATTGAAAATGATAAAATGGAATTCTAAACACGCTGTCGGAATATCTGTTGTTGATGATCAACATAAGGAGCTGTTTAAGCTGGTTGGAGAATTATCAAAGGCTATGAAAAATGATGAGGAATTAGATTGCGCATATTTAATGGCCCGGCTGGAGGTATATTCATTATACCATTTCACTTCAGAGGAACACTTGATGCAGAAATATGGTTATCCTGATCTAGAGGAGCATATTCGGGAACATAAGAAATTTAGATTAAAAGTCCTGTCGGTTAAAGATAAGTGTTTATCTCCTAATAATATAGAAGATCGAAAGATGCTTTTACAGTATCTCGAAAATTGGCTGAAAACACATACTATTAAAATGGACCAAAAATACGTCCCCTATCTTAAGAAGCATTAACATTAATTGACCTGCCCACCAGGGGCCTGCCATGAAATAAGAAGGATCTGCTAAAATGAGCAGGCACCTGTTGATTCTGTGAAAAGGTTTTCCACCCCTGATCCAGGTAACTTTTCATATACCATAAATTTCGACTTTCCTTTTTTCTTTCCACTTGCCGCGGGTAAAATCGGGGAAGTCCTGGGGGGCGCTTTTCAGGGCCACAGAAGCCTCGGAAAGCGGGCTGACAGCGCTCCAAGTTGCGGCATCGTAGACATCGACCGGAGTCCCCAGGTTGTGGCGCACGGCATGGATAAACTGGTGGAATTCCAGGTAATCGGCGCCGTCGTGGCCGAAGTTTTCCGCAGTTTTTCCCAGTTTTCTCCATAAAGGATGATCGAATTCCTGATAATATTTTTCATCGTCTTCCCAGGTGTGCTCCTTTGGACTGCGCCCTTCGATGTAAATTTTACGCAAAGTGCGGCTGTAAATGCCCTTGGTGCCCTGTACCCGGAAGATTTCATCGTACGGCCTGGGGGACTGGGTATCGTGGTACAGTGTTATTGTCAGACCCCCTTCGGTGCGGATCAGGCTGGTATTGATATCGCCGAGGGCGTATTCCCTGCGGGCGTTGGGGTGGTCCGGCCCGAACATCTGGGCGATCTTGGTATTCATACCCCGGCTTTTGGTACTCATGGAAACCAGATGGGTAAAGCGGTCGCCCCGGTTTATGCCAAGACACCAGGATGCCGGGCCGATCGGATGGGTGGGATAAAGGTTGCCGTTGCGGGTGACCGCGTGCTCTCCCCGCCAGAGCAGTTCACCATTTTTACCGATCTTGCCCTCCAC
>Ga0315277_10001801_pt1 | contig 30411 bp, 17 predicted proteins | sample YL17G05_15_MG_FD_203695 | JGI IMG/M metagenome (GOLD analysis project Ga0315277, IMG submission 203695) | Sediment microbial communities from Yellowstone Lake, YNP, Wyoming, USA - YL17G05_15 | ecosystem: Environmental > Aquatic > Freshwater > Lake > Sediment | place: USA: Wyoming | collected...
CTCAACGTTGAACGGGTCGACCAGGATGCCGGCGTCGCCGACAACTTCGGGAAGAGAAGAGGAACGAGAGCACATCACCGGTGTGCCACAGGCCATTGCTTCAAGCGGCGGAGCGCCGAACCCCTCATAGAGAGAGAGATACGAAAACACGGACGCAAGCGTGTAAAGCGCAGTGAGGTCGGTCTGATGTACATAACCGAGAAGCCGGATCTGATCGCCCAGCCGGAGAGTGTCGATCTCCCGTTTGAGTGCCTCGGAGTGCCAACCAAGGCCGCCTGCGAGTACGAGGCTGTATTCTTTCCGTAACGCCTCAGGGAGTTTCGAGTAGGCAGCCGCGAGCCGTCCTACATTCTTACGCGGCTCAAGTGTCCCGACGTAGAGAATGAACTTTGCCGGAAGGTTGTAAGATGCTCTCACCCGTTCCAGAATTGCCGTGTCACTTACAGGTCTGAAACGATCGTCGACAGAGAGATAGACAACCTTCACCGCGTCGTCGGGAATCCGATGGTAGCTGTGAATGTCGAGTTTGGTTGCGACGGAATCTGCGAGGATACAATCGGCGACCCGAACTGCGTTGCTAACGAAAAGTTTTTGCCAGACTCGCATCTTCAATGTGAAGGTCTCAGGGTAATGATATGCGACAAGATCATGGATAGTCACAACCATGAATGGCCGCCGGGAGGATGGGCGGGATCGTCGCAACAGAGGAAGCACATACGCGGGTGAGAAGTAGATGTCGACGCAATTCTTGCGGAGGAACCGCGGCAGCACGAAATTCTCCCAGATCCTATTTGGCCCCATCGTCGTGCTGCTCGGCAGGAGGATCTTCGAAAGGTTTGGGGCATCCAGAGAAGGATCATCCTCGGCCATAAACAGCGTATAGGTGTTCTTCCGGTCAACGGTGAGCAGAGATTGGACGAGGCGTTCCGCATAGACCCCAACACCTGTCCGTCCTCGGACGATGGTTCTGCCGTCGATAGCGATGTGCATGGTGAGTCGGTTCCTTACAACCTGCCAGGGGACTTCAGTGACAGTGCGATGTTTTTGAGATCACCAAAGCTGAGTACACCCAAGAGCAGGAGTCCACAAAAATCGAGAAGAACGCTCATGATCAGGAGGAGGACAACGTGTACGCTCGATCGGATGAAGAAGAGGGGAAGAATGAACGCGCCGGCCATGGTGATGCGAGCCAGAGAACGGAGGGGCACCGCCGATCGAATTGTCCCTCGCATCTTGACGAACAGAAAAACAAAGCCCAGAAGCGCCGTCAACACTGTCACGATCGAAGCGCCCAGCTGTGCATACTTTGGGACAACGATGAGGTTGGCCGCAACATTGAACACGGCGCTCAGGATCGTCACTTTGAGTACAAACGACTGTTGGTCAATGGCTCCGAGCGTATTGCTGCAGAGATTTGTCAGAAAGACGACCGGCAAAAACCAAACCAAGATTGAAAGACAGATTGCCGAGCCTGCATACTCTGGCGCAAAGAGAAAATGGACGATTTCTTCAGAGAATAGAGTCGTGGCGATTGCGATCGGAAGAGAGATCATCGCAAGCTGCACGACACTGCGGCGGATGACATCTTCGACGTCTTTGGGATGTGAGCGATAGTTCTGACTGGCAAAGGGAAAGACCGCACCGGAGATAGCGAGCCCGAACATGGTGAGGGGGAAAATGAGGTTGTAGGCGGCCCGATAAATGCCGGCAGCCTCGTCGCTCACGAACTTCGAGATGAGAACTGTGTCAAAGTTGAAATAGATCGCGGAAAAAATCGTGGCCAGAGCAAAGGGAAGCCCGCCGCGAAAAATCGAGATCATGTGGGCAAAATCGCTCACGAGAATCGCCCGAGTGAACCGGCTCCGGACGAGAAGATACGTTCCGGATACAAACACAATGTTCACGACCGTCATCACTGAAAGAAGCGAAAGGAGCCCAGCATCGAGAGAGATGGAGGCGACAATGACAATGAACTCCGCTGTACGCGCCAATGATAACATCCCGGTTTCATATCCAACACGGTCAATCGCACGGAAAAACGAGGCAAACGTTGTCCAATAGGTCCTCAGAAGCGTAATCGAGCCCGCAAGCACAACGATAAAAAATCGCTCGGAGCCGAGAACATCAAGGATCCCACCGGTGAGCGACATCGCCAGAAAGACCAGGAACGTCAGGAGTCCCTTCCACGCGAGGACCGCACCGAGCTGGCGGGGGATCTGCTGTTGGTTGAGGCGAGGGACTTCTCTCATAAGATACGTATCCATCCCGAGGTCGCACAACGGAATAAAGAGCGCGGTCAGGGCGAACGCGTAGTTGTAGACTCCGAAGACCTGTGTCCCCAGGTACTTCGCGAGCAGGATGAATGAGACGAACGCGAGCGATTTCGTCAGAACGTGAAAGCCAAACAGGAGGATCGAGTTTCGGAGTACCGATGTGCTTTGGATGCGAGGTTGCCCGGATTGCGATGATGGGGGTGCAGATTGTTCTTCGGAGTGTTGGTCGGTCGTTGTCTGTTCCATCAGCGTCTGGTTTTTGCAGCAGGAAAATACCGAAAATGCGAAGCTTAGTCAAGCACGGAGCTTGAGTTTGGAGCTTCGTCTAGCTATATTTCGTCACACAACCAGGATGAAGTCTCGCTCGGTCCCCTCATCAGAATGCCTACCATCGCCATTGATGCCAGGAAGTACTCCGACTTCGGGATCGGTATCTATATCCAGAATCTAGTTTCCTCGCTCTCGGGACTGAACACTTCGCACCGGTTTGTGCTCTACGTGCCGGTCGCAGATCGGGGCAAAGTAACTCTGCCTGCGAACTGGGAAGAGCGAGGAACGCGTTACGGAAAATACTCGGCCGGCGAATTCATGCTCTATGGGCGGCAGATCCGGTCGGAGGAAGTCGATCTCTTCCACGAACCCCACTACACACTACCGCTGGGGCTTCGGGGAAGATCGGTGGTGACGATCCACGACTTGATTCATTTGAAGCTCCCGCAATATTTCACATCCTTGCAGCGTGGCTACGCCAGAATGATGATCGGACATGCTGTGCGGAACGCCGGGGCGGTGATCGCAGTATCGACAAAAACGAAGGAAGACATCGTTGAGATGTTTCGAGTCCGGGAAGAGCGCGTGACGGTCATCCACAACGGGATCAATGCGTCATTCCAAAGATTGGAAGAAGCGGTCATTCGGCAGTTCCGGCAAGAGCTCGGTTTGAGATGCCCCTATGTCCTTTTCGTCGGCAATGTCAAGCCACACAAGAATGTGGCAACACTTCTGAAAGCATTTTCGAGACTCCGGCAGCGCTATCCCGACCTACGCCTCGTGTTCGCCGGAGGGAAGTGTTTCGGTGATCAATCGTTGTCCCTGCTTGCCCGCGAACTGCGTATAGTCGATTACATTCTGGACCTTGGCCAGATCGAGGGCAGAGAACTCCTGGGTGTGTACAATGCTGCTGAGATGCTCATCCTGCCGTCCTATTATGAGGGATTTGGTTTCCCCGTGCTGGAGGCAATGGCGTGTGGAGTTCCGACAGTTATCTCAAACGGAGGTTCGCTTCCGGAAGTTGCCGGTGATGCATCGATGATTTGTGATCCGTTTGAACCTGATTCTTTCGTCCAAGCGATGGAGACTCTGCTGACCGATTCGAGCCGGCGTACGGAACTTGTCAGCCGCGGCAAAGAACGGGTATCGCATTTTTCCTGGCAGGAAGCGGCAAAACAGACCTTGAACGCTTATGAGCGAGTTTTGAAAGAATGCCACGTCAGCTGAGAATAGGGATTTTCGGTGGGTCGTTTGATCCACCGCATATCGGTCACCTGATGATCGCGGACATCAGCCGGATATCTCTCCAGCTCGATCTGGTTTATTTTGTGCCGGCGTACAGACCGCCCCACAAGGCAGGCAATCACCCTGCCACCGCGTTGGATCGGCTTGCCATGACGAGGTTGTCCATCCGCGGAAACCGCCATTTGAAAGTCTCGAATATCGAGTTGCGGAGAAGAGGGGTCTCCTACACGATCGAGACAGTGAAAGCATTTCGCAAGAAATTCCCTTCCGCGGCGCTGTTTCTCATCCTTGGTGGAGACAGTCTCGCGCAGTTTCACCTTTGGAAGGCCCCGACGCGTATTCTCGAAAATGCATCTCTGGCAGTGTATCGCCGGCCTCGGAGTCCCCGTAAGATCAGAGGCATTCCCGCGTCCAAAGTGAACTGGATCGAAGGTCCGCTGATGGATCTCTCATCCTCCGAGATTCGGGAGAGAGTTGCGAAGGGGAGAGATATCCGCTATTTTGTCCGGGAGCATGTTCGCCGGTTTATCAAGCGCAAGCATCTGTATAGCGCATAACGGTAGAAGAGAATCGAGCGATGAAAACCATTACTGCGACTAACGAGATCAAGAAAATTGTCAACACCGATCACTACGATCCATTCACAGTGCTCGGCGCGCATCACGTGGAGCGGAAGGGAAGAAAGGGAGTCGCAATTTGCGCCTTCCTTCCGGATGCTGTGAGGGCGGAAGTTCTGGAGCTGCAGGATGGAGTGGAGATACAAACTCACGTCATGGCCAAAGTCGCCAATGAGGGTTTCTTCGAACTCTATGTGCCGGATCGCAGCATTGTGTTTCCCTACAAGCTCAGACGATTTTCGGATTCCGGAGAAAGCGAGACGTTTTACGATTCGTATTCATTCCTCCCAACGCTCACGGAATTCGATCTGTACCTGTTCAACGCCGGGGATCACCATCGGATCTATGAGAAACTTGGCGCCCATTACGCGGAGGTGAACGGTGTTGGAGGAATTCAATTCGCGGTGTGGGCCCCGGGGGCACGGAGCGTTAGTGTCATAGGAAGTTTCAACGGATGGGACCGTCGCAAACATGCCATGCGGGTGCTGGGATCGTCAGGAGTTTGGGAGATTTTCATTCCTGGTCTGCCCGAAGGGGAATTCTACAAGTTTCAGGTAAAGACGCCGGACGGAAACATCCTCGACAAATCAGACCCGTACGGCTTCGAAATGGAATTACGGCCAAGCACGGCGTCGCGCGTAAACCTATTGCGCGGGTTTGAGTGGCGCGACGACGAGTGGATAAAAAATCGGAGTTCGTCCGATCCGTTCTCAAAGCCGATATCCATTTATGAGGTTCATCTCGGGTCGTGGGCGCGCATGCCCGAGGAAGGAAACCGATGGCTGACTTATCGCGAACTGGCGCACCAAATCGTTGATCATGTGGCCGCCCGGGGATTCACGCACATCGAACTTCTGCCGATCATGGAACATCCGTTCGATGCCTCCTGGGGGTATCAGGTTACGGGTTACTTTGCACCCACGAGCCGGTTCGGGCGTCCGCAAGACTTCATGTATTTTGTCGACTACTGCCACCAGCATAATATCGGCGTGCTGCTCGATTGGGTTCCTGCACATTTTCCCAAAGACCAGCATGCACTTGGTACCTTTGACGGCACGCATCTTTACGAGCATGCGGATCCCCGGAAAGGGGAGCACCAGGATTGGGGGACGTACATTTTCAATTATGGCCGGCACGAAGTGCGGAATTTCCTGGTGAGCAATGCGCTCTATTGGCTAGACAGATTCCATATTGATGGGTTGCGCATCGATGCCGTCGCGTCGATGCTCTATCTTGACTACTCGAGGCGGCATGGTGAATGGCTCCCCAATCAGTACGGGGGACGGGAGAACATTGACGCGATCAGTTTTCTCAAACAGTGCAACGGGGTCGTCCATCATTATTTTCCGGGGAGCCTGATGATCGCGGAAGAATCGACGGCCTGGCCCGGTGTGACGACAAGTCAACAGTACGGGGGACTAGGATTCGATCTTAAATGGAACATGGGATGGATGCACGACATGCTTGAATATTTCTCCAAAGATCCCATCCACCGATCGTACCATCACCGGAATCTTACGTTTGCCCTGCTATATGCGTTCAGCGAGCGTTTTCTTCTCCCGCTTTCTCACGACGAGGTTGTTCACGGGAAACGATCGCTTCTCGACAAGATGCCCGGCGATCTGTGGCAAAAATTCGCCAATCTGAGATCGCTGTACGGCTTCATGTACGCCTTTCCGGGGAAGAAGCTCCTCTTCATGGGTGGGGAATTCGGACAGTGGATAGAATGGAACCATGAGGGCTCCCTGGACTGGCACCTCAGGCAGTACGACACGCACACTGGCGTTGAACGGCTCATAGATACGCTGCACTCGCTCTACAGGTCTGAAGCCGCGCTGCACGAAGTCGACTTTGAATACCGGGGATTTGAGTGGATTGATTTTCAGGATAGCGGGGGGAGTGTTGTCGCCTTCGAACGAAAAGCCCGGGACGCGCGTGAGCGCATCGTTGTCGTGTGTAATTTCACACCTGTCCCTCGGCACGGGTACCGCATCGGCGTCGCGGAAGAGGGACAGTATGCCGAGTTGCTGAACACCGATTCACAGTACTTTGGCGGCGGGAACATCGGGAACAGCGGGAAAATAGAAGCCGATAAGGTTCCCTTCCATCACCATCCGTTCTCATTGAATCTGACACTGCCGCCTCTTGCCGTGGTGTACCTGAAGAAGATCGAGTAGGCAAAGCTCCCAGAAGCGCTGTGTGGGAGGTTGTGGAAGTACAGCCTGGCTTCCTGCTAGAGAATTATCTTGCGATGTTCTGAGTCGCAGAGATTTCCGCACGTAACCCGCCTCTGATGGGCCTTCCAGAAAACGGTTCGAACTGGAGTCGAAGGTCTCCCCGGGACCTTCAATTCTTCACCCTGTGAAGATGCTTCCAGACTCCTGGATCTTCGTGCCCAAGTCGCCACACGGAAATTCCTCTGAATCCGAATTTGTTCACAAGCTCGAGCTTCGCCGCAAACGAACGGGCATCTTCGAGGAAAACGAATTCGTTGATGTACTCATTCGGATAGAACGTGAAGGCGACCTTGTCCCGCTCATCCCATTGCCATTGACCACCGAAACGGTCCGCAAGCCCGCGGGCTTCCTCGTAGTCGAGGCTGCGACCCCAAACATGCGGCATGTTGTTCTGATAGGAAGGCTGCCATCGATACGAGTAGAAGGGAATTCCGAGTGAGATCTTGGATGGCGGCACAACCTGAAGGACAAAACGAATCACAGCCTCCATCCATCGAATCCCGGCCACAGGACCAGGCGTCGTCCGGTGCGTGTGCTGGTCGTACGTCATTAATGATATGAAGTCGCCGATCTCTCCGAGCGCTTTGTAGTCGTACGCCCCTCGCCAGTATTCGTAAATCCATTTGTGGTATTCTGTAGGCCCGGTGCCCTCGCTCGCGCGCGGCACAGCCGCGATGCTTATCGCAAATCCAGCGGCGTGCAACGCCGCGGCCGCCTGCCGGTAGAATCCAGTGTAGGCATCGCGATCGCTGACATGGATGTTCTCGAAATCGAACTGGAGGCCGTAGTATTTGTTCTCGCGACAGACGCGGAGCATCCCGGCAATTGCCCTCGCCCTTGCCGTCGAGTCAACAAGCAGAGCATGGAACGCAGGCTGGTCGAATCCTGCATTCACGAGAAGCGGCATCACTTTGACGCGATGTCGGGTAGCGAGGTCGAGGATCCGTTGATCCACACTGCCCCAGAGAATGCCCTGAGCATCGAACTTGTACGCTTGCGGGCCTACGATGTCGATCGATTCAATATTGACCTTGAAGCTCTCAAAGCACTTCTCGTTGTCGACGACGTAGAACAACGATTCGATTTTCTGGGCGGCAGCTGAGCCGCAAACAAGAAGGTACAGCACGACGATCAGCATGCTTCTGTTGCTCGACATCATACGATCTCCTGAAGTCAGCACTGCCTGTCAGAATATCAGTCTCCGAAGCAGATCCCCAGATCGCGCCCCGTGAGGATGGTATCACAGTCGAGGGGAACACATTTCATTCGACGTGTTGCCTGTGACAGGGGGACACACCGGACGGTCGGAGGATCGAGAGCAACCATGACCCCGGATTTGCCGGCAGCGAGGGCGCGGATGGCGGCGGCTCCAAACCGGAGCGAGACGAGACGATCAAACGACGTTGGCGATCCCCCCCGCAGGAGGTGCCCCAGCACCACACATCGCGTTTCTTTGCCAGTCGCTTCCTGGATCTCCGCTGCGACGCGGTCTCCAATCCCACCCAGCCGGTCTGCACGGCCAATCTCCTTGGACTTGACTGAATACGAGCCGCCCTTTGGGACGGCCCCTTCCGCGACAACAACAATCGCAAATCTGCGTCCTTGCGAATAACGCTCCTCGATTTTGTCAGCCACCTTCGCGATGTCGTAAGGGATCTCGGGAATCAAGATGACATCTGCCGTGCCAGAGATCCCGCTGTTGAGCGCAATCCAGCCGGCGTACCGTCCCATCATCTCAACGACAAGGACCCGCCGGTGTGCCTCGGCAGTCGAATGAAGCCGGTCGAGACACATGGTGGCGAACGAAACCGCAGTGTCAAAACCAAATGTAATGACCGTCTTCTCAAGATCGTTATCAATTGTCTTGGGAACACCGACAACCCTCAGGCCTTTCTGCGCGAGCACATTTGAGATTGTGAGTGATCCATCGCCGCCGACCGAGACGAGTGCATCGATTTTCGCTTTCCTGAAGAGACTGATCAATTCGTCGGAGCGGTCTTTTTCATAGAGCTTCCCGTCCTTTCCCATCGTTGGGTATTTGAGAGGATTGCCCTTGTTCGTGGTTCCAAGTATCGTCCCGCCAAGATGTGTAATCCCCCTGACGCTTGCCCGTGTGAGTGGGATTAGCGCTCCGTCCGGGTATTGTTCGGGCATGAGAAGGCCGTTGTACCCATCTCTAATGCCAACGCATTCCCATCCGCGGTTCAATGCTGCGATGGTCGTTGCGCGAATGACGGCATTCAAACCTGGTGCGTCACCACCGCCCGTATTGATTGCAATTCTACGAATCTGCTTGGTGCTCATAGTTATCCTCCGAGTTTCCTCTGCTTAGCTGTATTCGACCCCGCGGCCAACAAGACGGAGTTGGATCCACCTGATTAGAACGATGATGACGAAAAGAACCCGTGACATGGCAGAAGCGCAGCCCATGTGCAGCTCTTCCCGGGCTGCCTGGAAAAGAGAGAAGGATTGAGTCGAATGGCACACGTATGGTGCCACGGGACGCTGCCCAACTGACAGCCGAGTTGGCCTGTCGCCGCTATGGAGCTAAGCAGGGGCGACGACCTCACCGGGATGAGAGTTTCCTGAAGATGTCGATTGTTGCCGACGCTGCCGCCCGGATTTCGTCAACAGAATTGTAGAAGTGGGGCGAATATCGGAGTTTGCCCCCACGTGCTGAAATTAGCATTCGCTCTTTTGTCAGCTCATCGACCGCCGCGGTCGCATCCACGCTTTTCGGAGGTGCGATTGTCACGATTCCGGCACGCTCGCGATCATCGGCAGGGGAATAAAGAGTCAAGCCGTCTGCATTCTGAAACTCAGTGGTCAATGTCCGCGTCAACGAGAGAATGTGCGACTCGATGACTTCCGGTCCAACCTCGAGAAGGGTGTTGAGCGCAGCATGGAACCCCCACATCGCCGGAATATTGACGGTTCCCCCTTCATAGCGCCTTGCTGTAGCCGCGGGGGCCTGATCGAAATTGAAAAAATCCCAGGGATTTTCCACTGATAGCCAGCCGAAGTACTTTTGATGTACTCGTGCCTGAAGTTCTTCAGTAAGATAAAGAAACCCTATTCCCTGGGGGCCCATTTGCCACTTGGGTGCGCCGGCGGCGAGCGCGTCTATCTTCATTTCCTGCACATCGATTCGGACAGCACCCACTGCCTGCATGGCGTCGACAACAAAAAGGATCCCTCGTGATCGGCACAGTTCTCCCAGAAGAGAAAGGTCTGCCCGATACCCAGAAAGGAACTGCACCGCACTCAGAGCAAGCAAACGGGTTCGAGGCCTGAGTGCTTCATAAATCATCTCCGCGGTGAGCTTGCCGTCGACGGAGTGTATGATGTCGATTTCAACTCCCTCGCTCTTGAGATGATAGTAGGGATAAACATTCGCGGGAAACTCGAGATCATTCAAAAGAATGCGATCCCCGGGCTTCCAGTCAAGTCCGGATGCGATAATGTTCAGGGCGTCGGAAGTGTTTCCCGTCAGCGCGATCCGTTCCCACGATTCCGCGTGAATGAGCCGTTCGATACATCCCTTCGTTCTTTCGATCTGTTTCACGTCATCAGGATATGTTTCGATCTTGCCGGAGGAGCGTTCTTGCAGGTGCGCAATCTGTGCTTTCAAGACCCGAGTCGACAGCGGGCTGACCGCCGCGTGATTCAAGTAGATGAGGCCCTGTTCCGTATGGGGAAAGAGCTGTCGATAAGCGTTGTGGATTTCGAACGGTATGAGGATTGGAGTCGGAATGGTCATGAAGTTGCCATCAGCATGGGAAGACTATGTACTTGGTGAGTGTACTCAAAGAGACCAGTAAAATCAAGAATATCCGGAGGTGAGAGCCTGAAACCCGAGCGTCATGAAGGTTCGATCTTCGACGGCCTAGGAGAACCAGGAAGTCCGTTGGTTGAGAGTGCACGGGAGGATGAGTTTGCTTTCATTTGCGTCGTTATCTCTTCCTTACTCACAGCCGCACTAGCTTCATGTGCTGATCTCCTTTGAATCTGCCGGGGAATTGTAATACATTTGTTTGAAATAGGCATTACCCCCGAACGAACCGGACCAGGTTACTCTATGAACCGACGCTTCATTTTAATCCTGGTGCTTGAATGCGCAAATGTACCTCTCCTCGCTCAGGCACCTGTTGTCGCGCATAACGAGAAAGCAGTTCTCATCAGATGTGATGACCTCGGTATGTGTCACGCCGTCAATACGGCCGCAGAGCAAGTACTGCAATCGGGAATACCAGTCTCAGTTTCTGTGATGTTCGCCTGTCCCTGGTATCAGGAAGCAGTGGAAATTCTGAAGCAATATCCGCACGCATCTGTCGGGATTCATCTCACGCTCAATGCAGAGTGGAAAAGCTATCGCTGGGGCCCCGTCTCGGGAAAACTGGCCGTTCCAACTCTCGTCGATAGCGTAGGGTATTTCTTCCCGTCACGGGCGGCACTCTTCGGGAATGGTCCCAGACTGAAGGAGATCGAAATCGAACTGCGAGCCCAGATCGATCGAGCGCTCAAGAGCGGGTTGCGAATTGATTACCTCGACTATCACATGGGAGCAGCGGTCAATACGCTGGACACACGGGGTCTGGTGGAATCGCTGGCCAAGGAGTACGGGCTGGCAATTTCAAGGTATTTCGGTGAGGTGGATGCCTCCGGAGTCTACTCTGCCAAGCCGGAAGCAAAGCTTGACACGCTTCTCGTCAAACTCGCGAACTCGCCTACGGGAAAAATCAGCCTGCTGGTATTCCACATCGGGCTTCAGACGCCCGAAATGGATGCTCTTGTCGATCTCAACGCAGTGGGACCTCGTGATATGAGCAAGCATCGTGAGGCTGAACTGCGAGCTCTGCTTTCCCCAGCCGTGCGCGATGCTCTCCGCCGTGATAGTATTCGGACAATAACGTACAAAGACTTGCTTGAGTCTGTCGGCGTCGCCGGCATGAAGCGTCCTGATCTGAAGGAGTGATCGTCGTGAAGACATCGCGCTGGATCCTCGGCGTCGTCATGTTGCTCTCTGCCTGCCAGGTCTCATTGTTCGAGCCATACTTCCAGGCAGCCGAGCGCCTCTACGTCGCCGGCAACTTCGAACAAGCGATTCAATTGTACATCAAGGCAATCGGACAGAATAGCCGGCGGCCAGAGTCATATTTCGGGCTTGCAATGGCATACTATCGGCTGGGATATCTCGAAGAGGCTCAACTTGCTTTTGAAAAGACGCTTGAACAGGACCCGCAGAACGTCTTTGCCTACGAACGACTCGCCGCTGTCAACCTCGATCTGGGACACGCCGATACTGCCATCTATCTTTGCCGCCTGGCACGCATCATGGATGGCAAATTCGTCGCGGCGGTGAACACTCTGGGCCACGCCTATGTCGAGGCAGGCAAGATCGATAGCGCAGAGAAAGCGTTTTTATCTGCCGTGAATCTCTGCCGTGACCTCAATGCGCAGTCTCGGGCCTCCGCGAATCCTTTGTCATACGCAGCCGATGAATCAGAAGCGTTTAACGGACTAGGCGAAGTATACATCGCAAAGGGATTGTATACCCACGCCCTTGACTATTTCGGGGCAGCGATTTCTCTCACTCCAAACTGGGACACTCCGTGGTTCAACAAGGCGATCACGTACGAAACATTGACGAATTTCTCCGCAGCACAAGTCGCATATCGACGGACCATTGACCTCGCGCCGAACAACCTCGTTGCCCACAGGAGTTTTGCTCGCCTGCTCGTGCGACTTCGCAAGGAACAGGACGCCATTGACTTGTATCGCAAAGCACTCCGCGTCGATCCCCACGACACTTACAGCTACTATGGCCTTGCCGACATCTGCGAACGGCGAGGGGAGTACGCAGAGGCCGCCGAAGCTTACAAAGGGATTCTTGAGTCTTCGCCAGATGATCCGGTCGGCTACTTGCGCGCGGGTTCGCTGGAAATGAAACGTGATGAATTTGACGAGGCCGCCAAGATGTTTCAGTCGGCACTCGACCTGCGCCCTGGTTTTTCGGAGGCCTATAACGGCCTCGGTGAAGCATACCGCGCAAAGGGCCTCGTCGCGCAGGCCCAAACAGCCTTCGAGGCAGCGATCAAGAATGATTCGACGCTTGCGGTTGCGTTCCGTAATCTTGGATCGGTTCTCCTGGACCAGCACAGGGAGGAGGAGGGGATTGCGATGTTCCACCGGGCCGCGAGCTTCGGAGATCCTAATGCCAGAGAGTTTCTCCGTGCGCGAGGGATCGCGTGGGAGAAGAAGTGAAGATCGACTACACATCGGTCATCATCCTTGCCTTTCTCCCTCTCGCTTTGCGAACTCTTCTTTATCTGGCCGCCCTCCGCGTTCGCTCCATTCATATTCCGCTCATCAATTGCATGGTTGTCGCTGGCGCACCTTACCTCGTGGCTTTCCTCCCTTTGCCATTCCCAGAGTTCGTCAGAGAACTGGGGGCGATCGTGCTCGCAATTTTCTTGCTCAACCGATACACCGAAGCGGAACTCTATCCGGACGGAATTGTTATTCCTGTCGCAGTGGAGTTGCTGTCCCGTGTCCTGTTGGAAGTTATCCTCCTCCCTCTGTTGACGCCCTAGTCCTGGGACTCAGTGCGCTGTAGGTGGGCCTCGGGAGGGTTTGCTCCGGGCTCGATCAATTCTCAATTTGAGATGCATCGGTCCAAGCACCTCGGTTTCCTCAGCTCGACATCCTTTTTTTTCGAGCAGGACAAAGTCGCGATGCCATCGGAGTCAATGTCGGAGATGTCTCATATCAAGGCATCGTATTCTGTGACGAGAAGCACGCTTCGGTGTGCTCTCAGTCCTTATGATCATTCTGTGAAATGGTCGGGACCTGACACTTCAAAATTGACTTTGGAGCTGACGTTTGCTAACTTTAAATACTAAGAGCTTACATCCCCCTCACTTCAGAGATGGTTGTTCCTCCTTTGAGGTCAATGCCCAGCGCAGATTACCGCGACTCGCATTATCGAACGTATTCCATTTTTTCCCGTTTGGAGAAGAAAGAATGAAGACGAAGTCATACTATTTTGTCTTGCTGGCACTTTTGTCGCTCTCGATTACCCCCCGAGAGGTGCTGGGTCAGCAAGATCGGAACACGGTGAAAGAACCATACTCAATGTCAGTACAGGCGCTCAGGGGAGCCCTTGGAACAGAAGTATGCGTGACCATCAATAGTATTGATCCGCAGAAATACCCTCTTCCGACCTCTATCAAGCAGCTTGTCGCTGATCCGGACGACGGTCCCAAGTATCGGCTCGAAAAGTACACTGGTGACGATATCCCTCTGACCAACGGCCGCACGACCTTTGTGCTGCGGGGCTATGAGAACTGCCAAAGTTTCAACGTGAAAGTCCATTTCAAGCTGGAGCGATGGCATGATGAGCACCTGGAGGATGACATTCACGTTTGCAGCAAGCCGAATCTCAGCATCGAAAAGATTGTCGCGCCTGAGCAAACATATGTCAACACTCCATTTAACGTCCAGGCTGTCATTCGCGAATCCAAAGGAGACGCCGGTGCCACGACAACCGTGACCCTCTATGAAGGTTCTTCGGTGTTGGGTTCGTTTACGAATGTTGTTGTTCCGAAGGGCGGCACCGTCAATGTCGTGTTTCAGGGAATCAGTGCGACGACTCCTGGCAAACACTACTACACCATCAAGATCTCGAACACGGATCCTCCTGAGTTTGATGTAACCAACAACTCCCGGAGTTTCTCTGTCAACGTGCTTGGCCGGCCCGACCTGAAAGTCGAGAAAATCACCGTGCCGGAGAAGGTTTTCGCGAATGACGCCTTTGACATCCAGGCATTCATCCGTGAGACCACTGGTTCCTCGGATGTTAAAGCAACAGTCTCGTTGTACGACGGATCAACGCTCATCGGCTCGATCTCCCGAGTGGATGTTCGTGACGGATCGACTGAAGTTGTGAAATTCCGAGATGTCAAGGCAACGACGACAGGTCAACATTCATATACGGTCACAATCTCGAATGCTAATCCTGCTGAATCAGACGGGACGAACAACAGTTTGACAGTTGCAGTGACGGTCTTGTTGAAGCCCGATCTTGTCGTTGAAAGTGCCACAGCCCCTTCACCGATTTTCGCAAGCACATTCTTTGATGTCGATGCTGTGATCCGCGAGCTTAACGGACAGTGCGGCGCGACGGCGACCGCTACTTTGTACGAGGGGAAGAGCATTCAGGCGTTGCCACGCAAAGTGACTGTTTCCGCCGGCGGGACTGCTCATGTGTTGTTCCAGGGAATTAAAGAATCGGCCGGCACACATACCTATATCATCAAATTGTCCGATGTTGAGCCGTCTGAAACAAACGAAGCGAACAACACCTACACGTTCTCTCTGGTGGTTGTGCTGCGACCCGATCTTAAGGTCGACAAAGTAACCTCCCCGCAATCGGTGACTGTCAAGGTCCCATTCAATGTAGATGCTATTATCAAAGAAATTGACGGACAGTCTGGCACATCAGCGACGGTGACACTCTACGAAGGACCCACCTCTCTCGGTTCATTTCCGAATATTTCAGTTCCGGCTTCCGGCAGCGCGACGGTGTCTTTCCCCGGGATAATCGCCACGTCACAAGGCAATCACAACTATACGGTCAAGATTACCAATGCCAACCCTGCCGAATCGGATGTGTCAAACAACAATTACAGTTTCTCCCTGACAGCTGTGGCGAAGCCCGATCTTGTCGTAGATAACATCACCGCACCAGCTTCAATCCCGGCTGGCACTCCATTTGATCTCACCGCCGCGATCAAAGAACTTCTCGGAGTCGTGGGTGCCAGTGCAACGGTGACGTTGTACGATGCTAGCAATGTGGCAGTGGGAACCCCCCAGTCTGTCGTGGTCGCTGCCGGTGGGAGCAAGAATGTTGTCTTCAGCGGCATCACGGCATCGGCTTCGGGGACATACACGGTGAAGATCTCGGGCTCAAGTCCTGCTGAATCGAATACACTGAACAACGACAAGTCCGTGTCGATCACGGTAACAGCGGGGACAGTGTCATTGTCTCAGTCGATCGTCACAATCTCGCCATCAACAGTGGTCTCAGGATCAACAGCTACGATCACGCTTCAGGCGAAAGACGCTGCCGGGAATAACCTCACGACAGGAGGACTCGCCGTTGGTTTCTCAGCGTCAGGTGGCGGCACCGTTACGACAACGACCGACAATGGCAACGGAACATATATTGCCACGTTCACTGCAACGACAGCAGGAACAGCCACGGTCTCGGCAACGATTGGAGGAAGCCCAGTGACCTCCACAATACCGCCGATCACGGTAACCGCAGGCGCGGTATCGCTATCTCAATCCATCGTTACGATCTCACCATCGACGGTGGCATCGGGATCAACTGCGACAATCACGCTCCAGGCAAAGGATGCTGCAGAGAATAACCTCACGACAGGAGGACTCGCAGTTGGTTTCTCAGCGTCAGGTGGCGGCACCGTTACGACAACGACCGACAATGGCAACGGAACATATATTGCCACGTTCACTGCGACGACAGCAGGAACAGCCACGGTCTCGGCAACGATTGGAGGAAGCCCGATCACTTCCACAATACCGCCGATCACAGTAACTGCAGGGGCAGTATCGCTGTCTCAGTCTATCGTCACGATTTCACCATCGACTGTAGCGTCGGGAACAGATGCGACGATCACGCTTCAGGCGAAGGACGCTGCTGGTAACAATCTGACGACAGGGGGGCTTTCGGTTGCTTTCTCGGCGACAGGCGGAGGAACGATTGGGAGTGTGAGCTACAATGGTAACGGAGTGTATACAGCCACGTTTACAGGCGTGACAGCAGGAACATCCACACTCTCAGCGACCATTGACGGAAGTCTAGTCACATCGCCGTCACCGACGATCACCGTAACTGCGGGAGCGGTATCGTTGTCACAATCCATCGTCACGATTTCACCGTCAACAGTGGCCTCAGAATCACCTGCTACGATCACGCTTCAGGCGAAGGACGCCGCTGGTAACAATCTGACGACAGGAGGACTCACGGTTGTTTTCTCGCTGACAGGTGCAGGAACTTCAAGCGGCACGATTGGGGGTGTGACGGACAACCTCGACGGGACGTATAGTGGCGCGTTCACAGGAACGACAGCAGGAACAGCAAAGACAGTCTCGGCGACGATTGGCGGAAGTGCAATCACATCCGCATTACCGACGATCACAGTAACTGTAGGTGCGGTATCGCTGACTCAGTCGATCGTCACAATCTCGCCATCGACTGTAGCATCGGGATCAACGGCTCTGATCACGCTTCAGGCAAAGGACGGTGCCGGCAATAACCTGACGGCGGGAGATCTCACGGTTGTTTTCTCGCTGACAGGTGCAGGAACTTCAAGCGGCACGATTGGGGGTGTGACGGACAACGGCAACGGAACCTATAGTGCCACGTTCACAGCAACGACGGTCGGCACGGCCACGATCTCGGCGACGATTGGCGGAAGTCCAGTTACCTCCACGATACCGTCGATCACGATAACTGTGGGAGCGGTATCGTTGTCTCAGTCTATCGTCACGACCTCGCCATCGACGGTCCCATCAGGAACAATGGCAACGATCACGCTTCAGGCCAAGGATGCTGCTGGTAACAACCTGACGTCGGGCGGTCTCACGGTTGCATTCTCGTTGACAGGTGTAGGAACGATTGGCTCAGTGACGGACAACGGTAACGGGACATATAGTGTCACGTTCACAGCAACGACGGTCGGTACGGCGATGATCTCGGCGACGATTGGAGGAAGCCCGGTTACTTCCACAATACCGTCGATCACAGTAACTCCAGGAGCGGTATCGCTATCTCAATCCATCGTTACGATCTCACCATCGACGGTGGCATCGGGGTCAACTGCGACAATCACGCTTCAGGCAAAGGATGCTGCTGGTAACAACCTGACGACAGGTGGGCTGCTGGTTGCTTTCTCTGCGATGGGCGTGGGAACTGTCGGGCCAGTCACGTACAGCGGCAACGGAATATATACCGCGACATTTACGGGAACGACAGGAGGATCAAGCGCAGTCACGGCGACAATTGGCGGAAGTCCAGTGATATCCACATTACCGACGATTACGGTGGTCGCGCCGGTAGTCATGACTGCAGAACTGCACTATTTCTACTACAACACTGTTAACTCCTGGGACGAGGTTGGTGTCAGGACCTACTACGACAGTGTTGTCACGGATAATTCTACGTTCTCCGCCGATGCAGGGGCCACATCTGCATCCTTACCCAGCGCGCCGATCAACGCAATATCCTGGAACATAGAGACATCCGGGGGAGGATTCGACCAGGAATCTTTCACGAACCCGGCTCGCACGGGTGGAGACGCAAATAGTGATATTTACTGGGCGAGCGGTTTGAACAACAAAGGCATTTCATATACATTGACGATTAACCGGAACAACGGAACAATTCACTTTCGTCTTGATCAGGCAAACTCGGGGGGATATCACTCCTGGAAAGATTCTGATGGCCGGCACGTAACGATTAACCCACCAGGTGTCTTGAGACCTGGGAGCACCATAAGTTTCACCCTTTTGGTGCAATGCGGATTTGAGTCCTGGGTTAGTATGACGAGCATTTCTGTTCCGCCACTTTCTCCGGACCAAAACGTCCCCCGGACAGATGTCGAGGGCAATCCAGTATATGACGTCGATCTGAATGGCTATTACACACGTTGGACCAGATATGGGGCGAATGTGACCTCGGATGTGATCATCGTTGAGTCCAGAAAACTCCCGGGGAAGGATGTCATTGCGGAGGACGCTGCCGAGGGATCGGCATTACCAACTGTTTACAGCCTCTACCAGAATTATCCCAACCCCTTCAACCCGGCCACAAATATCGCGTTCTCTCTTGCCAATTCGGGATTCGTTTCCTTGAAGGTCTATGACCTGCTTGGCAGAGAGGTGGCAATTCTCGCGACAGGCGAGTTCAAGGCGGGGACGCATCGCGTGCTTTGGAACGCTGCCGGAGTGCCGAGCGGCACATACTTCTATCGCTTGCAGTCAGGAGAATTCGTAGCGCAGAAGAAGCTTCTCCTTCTCAAATAGGACGCAGAGAGAACTGTGGTGTCAGTCAGAGAGCCCCGGGTAACGCCGGGGCTTTTTGTTGCACGGCGACGGGGGTGAGATTCGGACTGCCGCCTCTGAGACAATCAAGTGTGCTTAACATCTCTGTTGCACGCCCCTCGATTTTTACGTACTTTTGATAAGATATCGCCCCCGTAGCTCAGATGGATAGAGCAGCGGTTTCCTAAACCGTTTGTCGGAGGTTCGAATCCTCTCGGGGGTACAAGCTGATTGTCGATTTTCGATTGCCGATTTCGGACTGTGTATGACCTTGATTCCTCGCGGTTTGGCAGGCCCGGCTGAATGAGCTGAGAAGTGTGGAAATCCTTTAGAGTTCCACCCACCAATCAACCAATCACCAATTAACTCTTCATCAACAAACTTATCACCAGTCACATGCGCCTTTCCAAAGCATTTATCCCGACACTGAAGGAAACTCCTTCTGACGCCGTTATCCCAAGTCATCAGCTCATGCTGCGGGCTGGTTTGATGCGCCAGCTCACCGCCGGAGTCTATGCGTTCCTTCCGCTCGGCTATCGGGCGATGATGAAGGCCATGCAGATCGTTCGGGAAGAGATGAATGCGATCGGGGGACAGGAATTCCATTTGCCAGCCCTTAATCCCGAATCACTCTGGATCCAAAGCGGACGGAGAGATATACCGAATTTCATCCTGAGCGTGAAAGAGCGCGATCTGGTTCTCGCCCCGACCCATGAAGAAGTAATTGCATGGATTGCGGCGATGCATATTCAGTCGTACAAGGACCTTCCCCAGATCTGGTATCAGATCCAGACGAAGTTTCGCAACGAACCGCGTCCCCGCTCAGGTGTGCTCCGCGGTCGGCAATTCATCATGAAAGATTCCTATACGCTTGATGTATCGTACGAGGGGCTCGATACGGGGTACGACTACCACGCTGAAGCCTACCGCAAAATCTTCACGCGTTGCGGGCTGAAGTTTTTCGTCGTTGGCGCATCGAGCGGAGCCATGGGAGGTACCGGCTCGCAGGAATTCATGGTGGAATCCGAGTCTGGGGAAGACACAGTAGTTCTCTGTCCCAAGTGCGGTTATGCTGCGAACCTTGAGGTGGCAACCTCTGCGATGACAAAGACTCCCCGCACCCCGGAAATCAAGCCACTGGAAGAAATCCACACCCCGAACGTGAAGACGATTGACGAGCTTGCGGCATTTCTCAAGGTCGATCATATTCGGCTCGCCAAGTCACTCGTGTACCGCCACAGCGGCAAGCCTCTCTTGATCCTGATGACCGGCAATGACCAACTCAACGAGTCGAAGCTGGGGGCGGCTCTCGGTGGCGGCGAGTTTCACGCGATGGATGCCGACGAATTGAAAGCCCTTACGGGCGCGGATGGGGGATCAATAGGGCCGGTGGGCCTTAGGGGTTTCCGCATTATTGCCGATAAACGCCTCGACGGAGCGAACAACCTGATCAGCGGCGCCAATCGAAACGACTACCACATCGGCAACCTCGATCTTTCCAGAGACACAACCATCGACGGATACTTCGATCTCCGCACCGTGGAGACAGGAGAGACATGCACCGCGTGTTCCTCGCCGCTCAAGATTGCCAACGCCATTGAGCTCGGACACATATTCAAGCTCGGCACAAAGTACGCTGACGCTCTCAATGTGAAGTACCTCGACGAGAACGGCCAGGCCAAGCCGGTGGTCATGGGTAGCTACGGCATCGGGATTGAACGTATCATCGCGTGCGCCATCGAGCAAAGTCACGATGCGAATGGCATCGTTTGGGACAAGGCGCTCGCTCCTTATCTGGTTCACCTGATTGCCATCAACATGAGCAACAAGGACATCGTACTGGCGTCGAATGAAATCTACCGCCTGCTGAATGAAGCAGGGATTGAAGCACTTTTCGACGAACGTGCAAACGTCTCACCGGGATTCAAGTTCAAGGACGCGGATCTTCTTGGCATGCCCGTACAGGTCATCGTTGGGGAGAAAGGATTGAAGAACAACCAGGTCGAGATCAAGAACAGGCACACAGGAGAACGGACGATGGTCGCGCGGGAAGACCTTCTCGCCACTCTCAAAGCAATGCTCTCTGTATGATGTCCCATGTCAATACCTCCCTCTCCGTTTTACATCGGTGGTGAATGGCGAAAGGCTTCTGACTCCCAGCACTCCGCGGAAATTCTCAATCCCTATGACGGATCTCTGGTAGGCACCGTCGCGCTGGCAAATGCCGAAGATATCCAATCTGCGGTCGAGCGCGCGGCGGTGGGGTTCGAGCGGACGAAAGCCCTGCAGAGTTTTCAACGGCACGAGATTCTCGCGTGCATCTCGGCCCGTCTGAAAGAACTAAAGGAAGAATTCGCCGCCCTCATTACTGCAGAGGTGGGGAAGCCGATCGCTGCCGCCCGTGGTGAGGTGGACCGCTCGATAACGACGTTTCAGTATGCTGCCGAGGAGGCCAGGAGGTGGGGGGGAGAGGTCGTTCCACTCGATCTCAATCGGGCGGGGCAGGATAGATTTGGCGTCGTTCGAAGATTTCCGCGCGGTATCATTCTGGCTATTACTCCCTTCAATTTCCCGTTGAATCTTGCTGCGCATAAGGTGGCACCTGCCCTTGCAACGGGCAATTCAGTCATTCTTAAGCCTGCGCCCCAGGGCGCATTGACCGGTTTGAAGCTCTCGGAGCTTCTGGAGTCCTCCGGGCTCCCAAAGGAAGCCTTCAGCATTCTGCCATGCCGAAACGAACTGGCCGAGGGACTTGTCCTTGACGAGCGGATCGCAATGCTCAGTTTTACCGGCAGTGCGGCTGTTGGATGGTCTCTCAAATCCAAGGCGGGACGAAAGAAAGTGCTGTTGGAACTGGGTGGCAATGCGGGCGTGATTGTTGACCAAACCGCTGATGTTCGCAATGCCGTGGCGAAGAATCTGACCGGGTCATTCGCGTATTCCGGCCAGGTGTGCATCAAGGTCCAGAGAATCTATGTGCATCGTGATGTGTATGATGAATATTGTCGGGAATTCGTGAGAGGGGCAGCGGGGTTGGTGCGAGGAGATCCTGCACGAGATGATGTGGTGGTAGGTCCTGTCATAAACGCGGAGGCAAGGGCTCGAATCCTGGCATGGATCGATGAAGCGAGAAGCCTGGGAGCGAAGATTCTCTGCGGAGGCGAAAACGATGGAAATGTGATCGCTCCGACCGTCCTGACCGACGTGCCACGTCAAGCGAAGGTATCCTGCGCCGAAGTGTTCGGCCCCGTGGTGACACTTCACCGCTTCGACACTATCGAGGAAGCAGTTTCGGGCGTCAACGATTCGGAGTTCGGCCTCCAGGCCGGCATCTTCTCCAATGATTACTCAAATATTATGTATGCATACAACCACCTTGATGTGGGAGCAGTCATCGTCAATGACAATCCGACGTTCCGGGTGGACAACATGCCCTATGGCGGCATTAAGAGCTCCGGTTTCGGCAGGGAAGGCATTCGTTACGCAATGGAGGAAATGACCGAGCCGAAGATGCTCGCACTCGGTGGGTAGCGACACCTGCGTCATTGACTTCCAGCTTTCGAGTCCGTATTCTCCATGAGTCTCCACGATGTTCCACACGTGTCACCGTTGATTGTTCAGTATGCCTGAGTTCATTCACCTTCACAACCATTCCCATTACAGCCTTCTGGATGGGGCAGCGACCGTTGAGACGCTGATCGGTGCGGCCATTCAGAACAAGATGCCGTCCGTTGCCCTCACGGATCACGGCGTGCTGTTCGGTGCCCTGGAATTCTACAAAAAAGCAAAAAAAGCAGGCATCAAGCCGATCATCGGCTGTGAAGCCTACATTGTCACGCGTGGAAGCCGCTTTGACAAGACTCTCCAGTCAGAGAAATCCAACCAGGGGCAGGGGAGAGGGATTTATCATCATATCCTCCTGTTGGCGAAGGACCTTACGGGATATAGGAATCTCATGAAGTTGGTGACCCTCGGCCACACAGAAGGGTATTACTACAAACCCCGAATTGATGTCGAAATTCTCCAGCAGTACAAGGAAGGCCTCGTAGTCACATCTGCTTGTCCGGGAGGCATAGTCGGTTCTCAGCTGGTGAACGGCAATTACGAGGAGGCACGCTCGGTCGCTGCGATTTACAAGGAGATCTTTGGGGAAGACTTCTATATCGAGGTCCAGAACCACGGCATCGAGATCGAAAAGTCCATTCTCGCGCAAGCGCCGAAGATTGCTCAGGAGCTCGGGCTGAAGATCGTAGGAACGAACGATTGCCACTACGTCAGCGCCCAGCACGCAATGTCGCACAATATCATGTTGTGCATCCCCGACGCGACGAGTACCTATGTGCCGGATTACAAGACCCTGCGATACGGCACGGACCAGCTGTACTTCAAGACCTCGGCGGAGATGGCGAGGGCTTTCCGTGAACATCCGGAAGCGATCTCTTCGACGCTCGAAATCGCGGAGAAGTGCAATCTTACGCTTGACCTCAAGACAAATCACATGCCTCAGTTCCCTATCCCGCCGGAGGCAGGTGCCGCATCGCTGGAAGAATACCTCGACAAGCTGGCAACGGAAGGTCTGCACCGGCGCTACGACGACGTGACACCCGAGATTGTCTCGCGCCTCCAGCACGAGCTGGGCGTGATCAAGAACATGGGATATGCTGGATACTTCCTGATCGTTCAGGACTTTATCAACGCCGCCCGGAACCGGGGAATCAGGGTTGGTCCGGGTCGCGGAAGCGCTGCAGGCAGCCTGGTCTCCTATGCGCTTGGAATCACTGACGTCGATCCGCTCCACTTCGATCTCCTCTTCGAGCGTTTCTTGAATCCCGACCGTGTGAGCATGCCTGACATCGACGTTGACTTCGCCGATGACAAGCGTGATCAGGTGATCAGCTATGTAAAGCAGAAGTACGGCGAGAACTCGGTTTCCCAGATCATAACCTTCGGGACACTGTCCACCCGCGCCGTTCTCAAAGATGTCGGGAGGGTTCTCGGAGTGCCGCTCGGGACGATCGAGCCCCTCACCAAACAGATCCCCGTTGTCCTGGGCAAAGTGACTCGGCTTGCCGAGGCCCTCGAGACTGTCCCCGAACTTCGAGCCATCAAGGAGACAGGCGACGAGAAGATAAAACTGATGATTGAGACGGGGCTCGTGTTGGAGGGGATGAACCGAAACGTCTCGACGCACGCCGCCGGGATCGTCATCGCGCCGGGGGAGATTAGCGACTATGTCCCGATGTACAAGACCCCCCAGACGGAGTTGATGACGCAATACAACATGAAGGACCTTGAGGCAGCCGGACTTCTCAAGATGGACTTTCTCGGACTCCGGACTCTCACCGTCATCGACGATGCTCTTCGCCAGATCAAGGCCAACCATGACGTCACCATCGATCTTGACCGCATACCAGTTGATGATGCCAAGACACTCGGACTATTCTGCAACGGGCACACGGTCGCTGTGTTTCAGTTTGAAAGCTCCGGGATGACGGATTATCTCCGGAAATTGAAGCCGACCTCGATCCATGATCTGGTTGCCATGAACGCGCTCTATCGGCCTGGCCCGATGGAAAACATCCCTGACTTTATCGACCGGAAGCTTGGACGGAAAAAGATCGAGTATATCCACGCCCGGCTCGAGCCAATCCTGAAGGAGACCTACGGGGTTATCGTCTATCAGGAACAAGTGATGAAGATTGCGAGCGAGATCGGCGGCTTGAGTCTGGCACAAGCAGACCTGCTTCGGCGCGCGATGGGGAAAAAAGACAAAGAACTGATGGCGAAGCAGAAGAAGGAGTTCATGGATGGCGCGGCCAAAAACAGTGTCGACCGTAGAATCGCCGGGGACATTTTTGATTTGATCGAGAAATTTGCCTCGTACGGATTCAACAAATCCCATAGCGTTGCCTACTCAGTGCTTGCGTACCAGACAGCGTATCTCAAAGCGCATTATCCGGCCGAGTACATGGCTGCGACGCTCACGAGCGAGATCTCCAACACGGACAAGATCGTCGGACTCATCGACGATTGCAGAAAACTCGGCATCGGCGTTCTCCCGCCCGACGTCAATGAAAGCGATGTGACGTTCGTCGTGAAACCGAAAGGTATCCGCTTTGGCCTGAGTGCGATCAAGAATGTCGGTGTCAGTGCAGTGGAAGCTATTGTCCGGGCACGGAGTGCAGCGGGTCCATTCCACGATATTTTCGACTTCTGCGCGCGCGCGGACCTTCATCTTGTCAACAAGAAAACCCTGGAAAGCCTGATCCAGGCCGGAGCCTTCGATTCACTTGACGAGAACCGGTCGCAACTCTTTGAAGGTGCGGAAAAGGCACTTCTCCATGGGCAGGGCATGCAGGAACATTCAGGGAAGGGTCAGTCAAGCCTTTTCGAAGGGACCACGGCAAAAGTCGACCTCCGGCCGTCGCTTCCCACCGCGATCCCGTGGAAGGAAGCCGAAATCCTGGCTCGCGAGAAAGCCGTACTCGGGTTCTATCTCTCGGGGCACCCGCTCGATCATTTTCGCGAGGAAATCGAAGCATTCGCGAACGTTCGGCTGGGCGCTGCTTCGGGAGTGAAGCCCAACTCTGTGGTACGTGTGTGTGGCATTGTGTCGGGCCTGAAGCGAAAGATCGACAAAAAAGGAAACACGATGGCCTTTGTAACGCTCGAGGATTTTTCAGGCAGGGCCGATTGTATTGTGTTCTCCGACGCGTACCAGAAATTCGCGAAACTGCTCGCGACGGGTGCCATGGTCATGGTCATTGGAAGAGGAGAGCCGGCGGGGGACCTGCTCAAGATTCTGGTGAATGAAGTTGTTCCTATGGAGAATGTGCGCGATCGATACACGAAGAGCATTGCCCTCTTCCTCAATCTCGACAATGTCAGTGAAGACACTGTGCAGCGGCTGCGTGAGATTATGGAACGCAACCGGGGAAAGTGCCCCTGTTACATCAATGTCAACGGTGGCGGATTAGCAAAGAAATATGTATATTTGGTCCGGAATATCAGTGTTGATCCGAGCCCCCAGTTTATCGGGCTCGTGAAGCAGCTTCTAGGAGCCTCGTCCATCCGCCTGCAGGGCTAACGTGTGAAAGGAATGATCTGAGATGAAGCCAATTGAAGTAACAGATGCGAATTTCAAGAAGGAGGTGCTCGAATCGTCGGTGCCGGTGCTTGTTGATTTCTGGGCCGAATGGTGCGGACCGTGCAAAATGATTGCGCCGGTTGTAGAACAGCTTGCTACGGAATTTCAAGGGAAGTTGAAGGTGGGAAAGGTCGATGTCGATTCCAACCAGCAGACGTCGATGCAATTCGGAATTCGGAGCATCCCGACGCTCCTTTTGTTCAAGAATGGAAAGGTTGTCGACCAGATCGTCGGTACGGTTCCCAAAGCCGCACTTGCCGACAAGGTCTCGAAGCACCTTAATTGACGTAGCGTACCACACATGCGGGAAGTTCGCCGAGGCGCGGCTTCTCGCATTTCTATTTCTGTGGTGTCATGAGCAAAGGATACGCATGATGAGTGCCTACAAGAAACGAACCCACACCTGCGGGCAGCTCCGCAAGTCCGATATCGGAAGCACGGTGACATTAACCGGCTGGGTCGATGTGCGTCGCGATCTCGGCGGCGTCGTTTTCATCGATTTACGCGATCGATACGGAAAAACACAGGTTGTGTTCGCACCCCAACATGAACAAAAAGCCCACGAGATTGCCCAGAGCCTTCGCTCGGAGTTTGTCATTTCTGTAACGGGCACCGTGGAGCATCGACCCGTGGGGACGGAAAATCCTGAGCTGCCGACGGGTGAAATCGATGTGGCAGGGATCGACTTGTGCATCTTGAACAAAGCGGAGACCCCCCCGTTCCCAATCGAGGATGGTATAGAAGTGTCGGAAGACATCCGGCTGAAGTATCGCTTTCTCGATCTGCGCCGCCCTCTCATGCAGAACAACCTTCTCTTGCGACATCGAGTATCTCAAATTACACGCGCCTACTTCGACAGGAACGGATTCATCGAGGTCGAAACTCCCGTTCTCATGAAGAGCACCCCGGAGGGGGCAAGAGATTATCTGGTTCCCAGCAGAATTCACCGCGGCAAGTTCTACGCTCTGCCGCAGTCTCCCCAGACGTACAAGCAAATCCTCATGGTTGCAGGATACGACCGGTACTTTCAGATCGTCAAATGCTTCCGCGATGAAGACCTCCGGGCTGACCGTCAACCGGAATTCACGCAAATCGACGTCGAGATGTCGTTTGTGGACGAAAACGATGTTCTGGCCATGACAGAAGGCCTTATCGTCGATATCTGGGGCCAGGCGATGGGCGTAGGTCTTCAGACACCATTCACTCGCCTCACGTACAAGGAAGCGATGGAACGATTCGGCAGCGATAAGCCGGATGCGCGGTTCGGGCTCGAAATCCGGGATTGCTCGACCATCGTTGCAAAGAGCGCATTTCGAGTGTTCAGCGAAACAGTAGCAAAAAGGGGCATCGTCGCTGGTTTCGCCGTCCCCGGTCTCGCGGGCTACACGAGAAATCAGCTCGATATGCTCACCGACTATGTGAAGTCACTTGGTGCTGGTGGTTTGATCTACTTGAAATGCCAGGCGGATAAGGTCGAGTCTTCCGTCGACAAGTTTGTGACACCGGCAGAATCAAAGGCGATGGCGGAAGCAATCGGCGCGAAACCCGGCGATCTCGGGTTCTTGATTTCGGGACCATGGAAAAAGGCGCTCCCAATCCTGGGCACACTACGACTCGAAATGGCCACTCGTATGAATCTCATCCCTGCGGGGAAATGGAATTTTCTGTGGGTTACCGATTTCCCGCTCTTGGAATACAGCGAAGACGAGAAACGCTACGTCGCAGTTCACCATCCATTCACTTCTCCGAAGCCGGAAGATCTTTCGATGCTCGACAACGATCCTGCTAATGTCCGGGCACGAGCATACGACCTCGTTCTCAATGGCACAGAGGTTGCGGGAGGGAGCATCAGGATCTTCGATTCGGAGCTGCAAAGCAGGATGTTCGGCCTGTTAGGGATCGGGCCCGAAGAAGCGAAAACGAAATTCGGCTTCATGCTGGACGCATTTAGGTACGGCGCCCCTCCGCACGGAGGCATCGCGTTCGGTTTCGATCGGATCATCATGTTGATGGCAGGGCAGAAGTCGATTCGGGATGTTATCGCCTTCCCTAAGACGAGCAGCGCGATGTCGCTGATGGACGATTCTCCTTCAACGGTCGACAAAAAGCAGCTCGATGAGCTGCACATTCGAATTAGCTAGGATCGAATTGTCCTAGAAGCGGTTGAGCAACGACAACAGTGATTCAAGAACAGCTCCGACATGTTTGAAGACCTGAAAGCGAAACTGGAAGCAGAAAAGAAACGGCTTGTATCGCTGCGAGGATACCTTGATCTCGACAAGAAGATTGCCGAGCTCGAGCAACTCCAGGCGAAGACCCATGAGTCGGGATTTTGGAATGACAACGTCTCAGCTCAGAAGGTGTTACAGGAGCTCAATAACCGCAAAGAGTGGGTCGATTCCTGGGCAAAGCTGCACTCGCTGGCCGAAGATACCGGGGCACTGATCGAACTGGCCGAGGAAGGGAACGAAAAGGAGATTGTAACTGAGATAGACAATGACCTGAAGAAACTCGACTCAGAGATCGAACGCCTTGAGCTGAAGAACATGCTGGGAGGCGTAGACGATGCAAAGAACGCGCTCCTCACGATTCACTCCGGAGCTGGCGGCACAGAGTCGCAGGATTGGGCTGAGATGCTCCTGCGCATGTACACACGCTGGTGTGAACGGAACGGATTCAAAGTCAGCCTCGCCGATCTTCTGGAAGGAGAGGGGGCGGGCATCAAGAGCGCGACTGTCGAGGTGCTCGGTCAGTATGCGTACGGTTACCTCAAAGCGGAAATAGGTGTGCACCGGCTGGTGCGGATTTCTCCGTTCGATGCCAATGCCCGCCGCCATACATCCTTTGCATCTGTGTTTGTCTACCCGGAGGTTGAAGATGACGTCGAAATCGAGATCAACGTTACCGATCTCAAGATCGACACCTACCGGTCGGGGGGCAAAGGAGGGCAGAATGTAAACAAAGTCGAGACCGCCGTCCGCATAACACACGTCCCGACAGGGATCGTCGTTGCGTGTCAGCAAGAGCGTTCGCAATTCCAAAATCGAGAGCGTGCGATGAAAATGCTCAAGTCGCGCCTCTACCAGCTGAGGCGTGAAGAGGAAGAAGCGCGGCTGAGCGCGATTGAGAGCTCAAAAAAGAAAATCGAATGGGGAAGCCAAATTCGCTCCTACACCTTCCAGCCGTATACGCTGGTCAAGGATCATCGCACCGGCACTGAGTCGAGCGACGTGCAAGGTGTGATGGATGGTGAAATTGACGCATTTATCCGCAATTACCTGCTCGAAGCGGGTTCGAGAAAGTAGGAACGAAAACAGGACGAGGAATTAAGGGCACGGATGCCGGTTTCGCTTTTCATAGCGTTGCGTCACCTCCGCTCCCGCCAACATCGCGGGTTCATATCGTTCATTACCCTTATTGCCATCGTCGGCGTTACACTCGGCGTCGCGGCGCTTATTATCACGCTCTCCGTTCTGGGTGGTTTCGAACGCACCATCAAGGAAAACGTGGTAAGCTTCACAGCCCACCTCCAACTCATCGGGTTCCAGAATCAGCTCCTTCCCAACCCCAGCCGTGCTTTGGAGATCGTCCTTTCGGAGTATCCCGAGGTGAAGAGCATTGCGCCTTACCTCTCCAGGGAGGGTATGATCCGCTCCTCAGCGTCCACAGATGGTGTGCTCATTAAAGGCGTGGACCCCAAAAACGACATTTCTGCGGCAAAAAACAGGCTGGTGCAGGGCACCTACAGTTTGGAGCAACGCGAACGAGGCGCCGAGGGAATTATCATCGGTCGTCGGCTGGCCCAAAAACTTGAGGTTGGGGTCGGCGATAGAGTCCTTCTCCTTTCTTTGGGTGGTGCGACTGTATCCCTCTCACAAGCCCGGCTGATGCAGTTCGAGGTGCGGGGCCTCTACGAGACTGGCATGGCGGAGTATGACGAAACCTACGCGTACGTGAACCTGAAGAATGCCCAGCGGCTCTTTGCGGTCGGTCCAATGGTATCGGGTTTTGACATCCTTGTTCATGATCTCGACAGTCTCAGTGCTCTCGCATCGACGCTGCCCGTGCGAATGGGCTATCCGTATTATGCGCGCACAACGTATGAGATGAACCGAAATCTCTTCACCTGGATCGAACTCCAAAAGAAACCGATTCCGATCATTATCGGCCTGATCATTATCGTTGCCACCGTCAACATTATCGGAACTCTTTTGATGATGGTGATGGAGAAGGGGAAGGAGATTGGTATACTCCGGGCACTGGGAACCGACAGAAAGAAACTCTCGGGCATATTCCTTTTTCAGGGCATGTTCATCGGCCTTGTCGGAGTGACTCTTGGGAACATCATCGCATTTCTCCTTTGCTGGCTCGAGCTTCATTACAGCGTCATATCACTTCCCTCAGGGATCTATTTTATGACGCATGTTCCAATCGACCTCCAGGCTACCAATTTCTTGCTGGTAAGCGTTTTAGCTCTCGTGATGTGTTTTCTTTCT
>Ga0315277_10001803_pt1 | contig 30395 bp, 28 predicted proteins | sample YL17G05_15_MG_FD_203695 | JGI IMG/M metagenome (GOLD analysis project Ga0315277, IMG submission 203695) | Sediment microbial communities from Yellowstone Lake, YNP, Wyoming, USA - YL17G05_15 | ecosystem: Environmental > Aquatic > Freshwater > Lake > Sediment | place: USA: Wyoming | collected...
ATAGCTCGTCGCTCGCGCCTCGCCAGCGGGCCTGGGGGCCAGCAGCAAAATGCCAAGTAATTCTTGCGCGAGCCCTAAGTTCGTACTTCTATTGGGTTTTTTCTCTTGACAACACCGCGTCAAAGGTGGTTGTTTCAGTAAGTCAAAGCTTTGGTTCGCATGTCTCCTTCGCCCATGTGAAGCCTCATGGGTTCCCAGGCCCATCCCTTGCGGAGAAATGTAACGTGTCATCATGCACAAAGCGACTCTCCTAACGATTTGGGGATTACTTATCCGAATCGTCGGCGGCATTCGCTCCTGTGCCAATGAATGCTTAAGGAGGAATTATGGTGCGCAAGAGTGTGGTCCTTTCTTGGCTGCTCGCCGCAATAATTTGCTCTCCGAGACCGATTCTCTCCCAGACAAGAGAAGCAGAATCTGTTGGAAATCATCAACGGGCAAATTCCCCGGTAGGTTTCGTGCCGCTGGGACCGGCGGTACTCAAAGCCTCTCTTTTTAAAAACGTTGCGGCATCGCCTCAAATTTCATCGGTAAGAGACCAAGATAAGGGAAAAGAAAATCCACCCTTGTGGCCACAGGCACTGTTGAGTAAAGCCCCTCAGCCGCTTCGGACTTTCGACAGCTTGATCGCGAAAGCTCAATCGACGGGCAGCGTCATGGTTATAGTCAGACTAAATGTCCCCTTCCAGCCGGAAGGAAGCATTTGGCGCGAAGAGGGCATAAACGCTCAGCGTAAAGCTATTGAGATGGCGCACGAATCCGTCCTCGAAACGCTAAGTGGATTAAACGTGAGCAATATAAAGAGGTATTCGTACGTGCCTTACATCGCGTTGCAGGTAGACTCTTCCGCTTTGGAGGCGATGAGGTCAAATCCAAACATTGCTAGCATCATAGAAGATGTTCCCGTACCCCCGCTGCTGAATGTGAGTGCCCCTCTCATCGGGGCGCCTGCCGCTTGGGCCAGAGGGTTCAGTGGGGCGGGTCAAACTGTCGCGATCTTGGATACTGGTGTGGACAAGACCCACCCATTTCTTGCCGGGAAAGTGGTTTCTGAGGCATGTTTTTCAACAAATAATGCCGCCTATCAGGCTAATTCGTTGTGTCCGGGCGGCGCGTCACAATCGACCAGCGCCGGGTCCGGAGTGAACTGCCCGTACGGAGGTTGTGAACATGGGACACATGTGGCAGGCATTGTGGCCGCCAAACTGGAAAGCATCTCGGGCATTGCGAGAGATGCCGACATTATCGCCATCAAGGTTTTTTCTGCGATTTCTGACGCAAACCTGTGCGGCGGGTATCGTTCAACACCGTGCGTCCTTACCTTCCCTTCGGATCAATTGCTGGCGCTCGAGAGAGTGCAACAATTGAGCAGCCAGTTTCGCATAGCAGCGGTCAACATGAGTTTGGGAGGAGGCCAGTATTTTAGTCATTGCGGCGATGATCCGAGGAAACCGGCCATAGACAATCTCCGCTCGCTCGGAATCGCAACGGTTATTGCTTCGGGGAACGAAGGCTACCAAAACGCTATGTCTTCTCCCGGCTGCATTACTTCGGCAATCAGTGTGGGATCAACTGAGGATGGCAACGGTGGACCTGTCGATCAAGTTTCGGACTTTTCAAACAGCGCCTCTTTCCTCGATTTGCTCGCTCCCGGCGGGCAAATTTTTTCGTCTGTTCCGGGTGGAGGAGGTAAATACTTAAGCGGCACTTCGATGGCAGCTCCGCATGTGGCAGGGGCTTGGGCAGTTCTCAAATCAAAAACGCCGTCCGCAAGTGTAGACCAAGTATTGGCAGCGTTGAAATCCACAGGGAAACCCGTTACTGACTATCGCAATGGAATCACGATAGCCAGAATCAGAGTCGACGCCGCGCTCGATGCTCTCAGTGGACCCGATACCACTGCGCCGACGATTACTATCGATATCCCCTCTGCTGATCCAACCTTTACGACTGACAAAAGTCCACTTTACATCGGCGGAAGCGCCTCAGATAACGTCGGTGTAACACAAGTCACCTGGTCGAACAGCCGCGGCGGTTCTGGAACGGCCTCCTTCGTATCTCCAAATTGGACGGTCAAGGAGGTGGTGCTTCAGAGTGGAACAAATGTTATCACTGTGACGGCCTGGGATGCGGCTGGAAACACAGGCTCAGATTCGATAACCGTTACCTATAATCCTCCGGGTTGCTCTTACACGATCAATCCCACGAGCCGGACGCATGGATCTGCGGCTGGATCAGGAAGCGTTAGTGTGGCCACCGGGAGCGGTTGCGCCTGGACTGTACTGAATAATGCAGGATGGATCACAGTAACGTCCGGAAGTAGCGGCTCGGGGAATGGAGCGGTCTCTTATTCAATCACGGCCAATAGCAGCACGTCCTCTCGCAGTGGCGTTCTCACCATCGGAGGCCAGACTTATACGGTGACGCAACAAGGGGCAGCAGCAGTTCCCGCAGCCTTAACCTCAGGAGTCCCGCTTTATGGTGTAATCGCGTCTAATACCTCCGCGACATCTTGTACTCTCCTGGAGCAACAGTATTCCATTGCCGTGCCTTCTGGAGCGTCGCAGTTGATTGTAGCGCTGAATGGAAACCAGGATCTTGACCTGTTCGTTCGCAGTAGCCAACCCGTCTCGCAGTCGGGAGACACACTCACGGCCGATATCAGTTCCGAAACGACTCTTTCGAATGAAACAATTTATGCGGGACCTCAGAGTTCGCCGCCGCTCACACCGGGAGTTTATTACATCGGGATAGCAAACTGTCCGAACTCTCCGGGCAGTTTTACACTCACAGCCACTGTCGTGACCGCTGCAAGTCCCGTCAAACTGGAAGAAATTGCGATAGACGACGGCACCTCCGAAACAGGGCTTGGCGGAGATGGACTTGTCGTTGTGAATCGTTTAGTGCCTCCTCGATATCCTTCAAAGCTTAGGGCGATACGAATCGATATCTGGAAGTTCCAAAATTACCCTGATCCTGTTAATCAGCAGATTAGACTGATCGCGTTCGCGGATGCTTCCGGATCGGGTCGTCCCGCCGGTTCTCCGACCCTGTTAGTGGACCAATCGGTTACGGTCAACGGAAAATATGGTTTTATTGACTTCCCCATATCAAACCCGCCCTCGATAACCAGTGGAGATTGGTATGTTGGGTTTCAATACGCAAATCCAAATAATGGAGTATTAGCCACTGCAGATTCAAACGGAACAAAGAGAGAGAGAAGCTTCTATTCTGATGATGGAGGAGCGACATTCAAAGGCCCTTTGGTGTTTAGTGACAACACAAAAGCGAATTTGCTGATCCGGGCTGTTGTCGAGAGTGGCCTAACCGCAGCCACGGATACTCCCGTGATCGACAGCGCCACGGCATACTTCGAATCCGACGGATCCATCCGCATAGAGCTCAGCGGCCGCGATCAAGGAGCTAATGTCACCAGCATTAACGAAACACGGCTCGATCTTAACGGTCAGACCCTAGGATCGGGAACTTTCGACATAAGTTTCGTAACCTCTGGCAAGAGTTCATTTACGCTCGGAATTTCTGTCGGGTCCGGTAATCGTCTAGCAGACACTCGCCAGATGATAATCAAGTTGATTGACGCCGCCTCGTTCCAAAGCGCCGCCGCGACCACGGCCGTTTCGGGCGGAGGAGCGATAACCGTTGTCGTTCCCGCAAATGGCGCAAACACGACCACGACGAGCGGCGCTGATGGCCCACCCCAAGCTGGGTACGCCACCGTTGAAGTTAGTTCCGGAACGACTCCCTATGGTACGGCAGTGGTTAGTTATGCTCAGAACGGGGTCATTTTGAGCGAGGTTGGAGTTCCCAGCTCGCCTCCAACGACATCCGCTCGCGTCTTCATCGACTTCCGAACCGGTGTTTCTGCACAGGACTCCCATTCCCAAAGCGGGACGATCGCCGTCAATACTGGCTTTGCGGTGGTGAACCGTGGAACTGGTGTGGCGAATATTACCTATGTACTGCGCAATTACCTGGGCAAGACTCTGGCGACGGGTAACGGTACCTTGCCGCAAGGTGCTCATCGTGCCTTATTCATAGATCAGCTGTATAAGGTTGCTCCCAATTTTAACCTGCCCCCAGGCTTTTCCACTAACACAGGATTTGGAACCCTCGATGCTACGAGTGATCAACCTCTATCGATTCTCGCTCTGCGTCTCACAACAAATCAACGCGGCGAGACCCTGCTGACAAGCACACCGATAGCGGATTTGACGAAAACCCCACCCAGCGGCCCGCTTTACTTTCCACACCTTGCCGATGGCGGGGGATACAAGACCTCCATCATCTTGTTAAACACGTCAGCCGTGACGGAGACAGGGACATTGAGAATTTATAATAATGATGGCAGCCCACTCCCTGTGAAGCAGGTCGGAGACACCACACCTTCAGCGGGATTCAGTTACTCGATCCAGCCAGGTGGGCATGTCATTCTCTTCACAGATGGATCCCCCGCAACGGCCAATGCCGGTTCTGTGCAGATTACCCCGAATGCAGGCAGTTCGACACCTGTCGGCGCAGGCGTTTTCAGCTATGCGCCAGCAGGCATCGTAGTCACTGAGTCTGGCATTCCTGCAGCAACACTCACCACTCATGCAAAGATCTATGTGGACGAGTCAAACGGCCACAACACGGGACTGGCCATCGCCAATCCAAACAGCGCAGTAGCCAACGTGACCGTTCGGGCCTACCAGGTGGACGGAGTCACGGCGGTGGGTAGTAGTAAAACGGTGCCCCTCAGGGGCTTCGGGCACACGGCCAGTTTTGTTTGGCAAATGATCTCCGGCTTGCCTCGTGATTTCACCGGCGTTTTGGATATTTCTTCTTCTGTGCCCTTCGCCGCGCTAACGCTTCGGTCGCTATTTAATTCACGGGACTTTTTGTTCGCGACTTTCCCCATGGCTGATGCAACCCAGACTGCGCCCTCCCCCATATTGTTCACTCAGATTGCTGATGGAGGCGGGTACAAGACGCAGATAATTCTGTTAAGCCCGGGCGGCGGGGCGAATACGAGGGTAAGCTATTTCGGCGACGATGGCGCGCCGATCACTGTAACCAAGTCTCCAAATAATGAAGAGAGAAGGTGAGATCGGACGCGGGGCGAAGCTACTTTGTGAGATTCCACACTGGAGAATTCAGGCCTACGAGGCCGCCCGGATTCGCTGCAGCGCCCAGAGCAGAGTTATCTACATCATTACTGATCCGCGGGTCGTCAACCGCATTCCGCGGCATCTCGAAAGCCGGCGGTGCCAGGCTCGAATTACCGGGAGGCGATACGCATCAAGCCGGCATACGCCGAGGTCTACTGCAACCTGGGATTGGCAATGGCAAGGGAGGGTAAGACAGATGAAGCTGTCGCCGGTTTTCGCGAAGCTTTGCGGCTAAAGTCGGGTTTTCCACGGCGCATCAGTACCTCGAACTTGCCCGCGGAAAGAAGTGAGCAACCACTGAACATACGAGCCACACGAAAGATCCATCCGACAAGAGGCTCGTGGATTTTCTTTCCGGAGTGGGAAAGCTCCCAAGACGTGACAAGCACTGCAGCAATTGCACGAGAGGGGGGCCGAGATCGGCCCCCCTGGCGGAAAGGATGGTTGTTAGAAGCGGATGCGCAGACCGAACTGCATCCGCCGCGATGTGTTGGCCTGGCCGGTAACCACGCCGAACGACGCGTTGCTGTCGATGTTCAAAGTTGGGTTAGACGGCTGGAAGTGGTTCAAGATGTTGGTGAACTGGAAGCTCAGCTGTGCTCCGACCCGTTCTGCGACGTGTATGTCCTTCGAGAGGGTCATATCGAGGTTCCAGGTCGGGAAACCGCGGACCTGGCCGGAGCCTCCCGCACTGTGGTCGACGCCCAATATCATCCTCCGGAATTGAGCGGCAACAGCATTCGGATCCTCAAACATGTTGATCCCCGAGCCGCCGGTTGCCGGGTTGCCGGTGCGGCCCGCACCACTGGAAACGGTGACGTTATAATGGGCTGAGTTGCCGGCTGTCCAGGGTCCCATCAGGATCGCGCCTTCCTGATCGGATCTGCCGCTGCCGGAATAGATCTCACCGAACGCCCCCGCGTTGCCGGAGGAGGTGGTCACCCTGATCGGCACGCCGCTCTGAGCGGTGAAGATCGGAGCAATCGCCCATCCGCCAAGCAGGCGGCCCAGAACTCCGCTCTGGCCCTTATAGAATGTGGGCTGGTAGGTCATCATCAGGTTGTAAATGAACTTGATGTCAAAAGGCTGCACGCCGTAGCTGGCATGGAGGTCCCACGCGTCGACGACGGTTCGCTGCGTGTTGGACTGGTTCAAGAATCCCGTGCCGAGAGCGCGGCCATAGGTGAAGTTGGATCGGGCCGACAAGCCGTGCCAGTCTCGCACCGTAAACGAGGTAAACCCTGCGCTGTAATTTCCGAACCCACGGCTGGTGTACTGAATCAGGGACGTAACCTGCTGGCCAGGAGTTGAGCTGGGCTGGGTGCGGCCCAGAGTCCATGATGCATCTTTAGAGAGAACGCTCCAGAAGTCGTAGACCCGAGTCCCTTTGATGTTGGTACTCTGTTTTGCAGCGACCGCTGCGGTGCCGTTGGCGTAGGCTTTGCAGTAAGCCGAGTTCGCTCCACCGAGCGCCGCTTCAAACCACGGCTGCGTCGGAAGCGCCCCTCCGTATGTCACGGCTTGGAACAGGCTGGCCCAAGCCTGATCGAAACTCTGACTGCCCAGAGTCACCATATAAGGCACTTTGACCAAAGCTGGTCGACAATGGGATTCAGCCCGATCCCACGTGGATCGCAGGGAGTGTTGTTCGGGCCGCACTTTGCCGGCTGATAGGTGACCCCGTTCACAGTGACGGAGTAGGGTTGAGGTTGTATGCTACGTAATTGCCACTAACCGGGACCTGGATGACTCCATGGCGCATCAAGTCTGTAGGCACTGCTGTCTCATACATGGTGTTATTCGGGTACCTATACCCCTCGAAGTTGCCAAAAATGTACCACTTGCCACCCAGAAATTTGGACCCTATCGGTATGGGGCCGCCCGCGGTCGCTCCAAAGCGGTTGTAATGGCTCGAGGGCAGCGGAGTATAAGCCAGGCCGAGGAGTTGCGATCGCGTATGGTTGTTCTTCCACGAGTTGGCGGCTCCCACATTGCTCGCAAAGTAGTATTCGTAAAGCGAGCCGTGCAGTCGATTGGTTCCGCGCTTCGTGACCATCTGGACCTGGCTGCCGGCAGAGTTGGCGAAGTCGGCCGTCTGGTTGCTGGTCCCCATCCGGAATTCCTCGATGCTCTCGACGGGAGTTGGCATCACACCCGCAGACATGCTGCTGAGGCTGACAAGCGGGTTGTAGCTCAGATTGCCGGAATTGTCGTCGGTGACGTTAGCCCCGTCGACCAAGTAAGTGTTCTGGTCATTCCGCGTTCCGGCCACCTCGCCGGCCGGCGTTACGCCCACGTTCAGCGTTTGCAGCGCGTAGGCATCGCGGGAGAGGTTCGGCAGCAGGATGATAGTCTCACCGGCGAGCGTCGCCCCTACCGTTGCGTTCGACGTCTGCAGTTGGGCACCCGCCGCTGCCGAGACTTCGATGGTCTGGGAAATCGCACCGACCGCCAGCGTGACGTCGATGGTGAGTTCCTGGCCGACCGTTACTTTCTGTTTTGACACCTTGGCCGTTGAGAAACCCGCCAGGCCGACCGAGATGTCATAAGTTCCGGGCGGAACATTGACGAAAATGTATCGACCTTGCTCATTCGTGATTGTCGTTCGAGATGCATTTGTCGTGACGTCAAGCAGCGTCACTTCCGCGCCCGGTATCACGGCTTTCTGCTGGTCCGCCACCAGGCCGGAGACGTTGCCTGTCGGGACTGCTTGTGCCCAGGCCGGCATCGCGCTGAGCAATATCCCCATGCAAACGACCACCAGCCCGAAGAAAGGTGAAGCCAAATACATACGGATAAGCTTGCGGTTCAGATTCACATGCCTTTTTCCTCATCTTCTCAGAATTAACAGCCAACACTCTGCCCCCACTCATAGGCTACGCGAGGGAATGTTTAAGCTTCTCATCCCTAGAGGAGTTGTTCCGCCAGGCATCGCGTCCAGTAACGGCGCACACGAGGGAATCATCATGGGCGAAGGAAACAAAAAGCGTAACAACTCGGCCAATCCCAAGCCGGTTGTGAGCAGCTGAAAGCTTGATCACACGGCTGCCTGGCTGTCCCGCTGAAAGCATAAACGGGAAGGCTCTTTCCGACAGAAGCCTTCTGACCACTCAAGCCACATACCCGAGGAAGCTTGTATCGATGGCGCGAGAAATAGGACACACTAGGGTACGTGTCCACCCCTCAACTGAGAAAAACGAAACAAATGAGCGTGATGAGCGTGATGATGGACCAATGGGCTGGCGGGTTTCAAGCAAAAAGCAAAATCTGCCGTAATGCGTTGGTCATGGGTGGATTGGCGGAGATACTTTGTGGGTCTTCGTGTCTTTGCGTCTTAGCGGTGGCTATTAAAATCTCACCGCAAAAACGCAGAGACTCAAAGAACCACCAGAGTCTCCTCGCGAGACTAAGAAGCTGTGAAAAAATCGGGGACATTCCGAATTTCCAGCTTTCCCCCGCTGAATAGAAAAGATCAACCGCTGGTTGATCCGTCCGATTCCGCTGAGCACGTCGGGAAATTCGGAATGTCCCCGATTTTTCCGGCAGAAACTTAAATCAAGGACGCACCGCTTCTGTCTTCTTCATTTGGGAACGAAGCCTATCCAAGATCTGGGTCACATCACGTGCCTTTTGAGAATCTGGATGCAGCCGCAAAAACTCCTCCAGTTCTCGCACCATTGAAGCGTTGTCCCCACGCTGGCTGTAAATATCCGCCAGGAGTATTTGCGGGTAATAATAATTCGCCGGGTCGAGAGAGACAGTCCTTTTGAGATGAGTCTCAGCCTCCTCAAGTCGCCCGAGCAGCAGGTAGCTGTAACCCAGTTGTGCCTGTGCCTGCGCGTCGTCAGGCCGGGCCTTAGCGGCCCGTTCGTTCACCGCAGCAGCCTCTACAGCATTACGCTGCGCCAACAATAGCCCCCCTAGATTGAGCAGTGCCATGTAGTTCTGCGGCGAGTATTTTAGGGCCTCACGAAAATGGTCCGCCGCTTGCTGGAGGCGCTGCTCTTGGCAAGCAATCAGACCGAGTTGGAACCACGCGGCTGAAAACTGTGGAGCGATATCGAGAGCCCTTCTGAAATACCCCGCTGCCCCGGAAAAGTCGCGCGTGGAGAAGCGTTGCTGTCCTTTAGCAAATTCAGCCCGGGCCGTTTCCGGGATAGAAAGTTGCATTGCGTCTACCTGATAGCTGCCAGGCCGATACGGGCGCGGCTGCATTTGCAGAGTTATGTTTATCCGTCCCTTGCGATCAGCAAAGCTCGGCCCGATCTCGATAGTTCGCTTCGTACGCGCCACTTGCGGCACAAAAGCCGTCAGGATATACATGCCTGCCGGGACCTTTTTGAATCGGAACCCACCTTTGATATCTGCAAGCGTCGAAAAGCCTGCCGGACCATAACGTCCACTCAATTAAACCACGGTGTTGTTTCCGATAAAGGGCTTGCTGCTCCGATCGAGAAGCGTTCCGTGCAGTTCAAAGAACCTTCTCTCATTGCTCCAACAGTCCTAGAGCGGGGATGCGACCATGAAAAGCAGAAGCACAGGGATGTTGATGGACGTTTTCACTGCGACCGACCCGCTGGATCAGAGTACGACGGAAACCACCTAATGCAAACGCACCCTGGTCCACCGTATTTCAGGCACGATTGCGGAAGGTATAGCCGATCACGCTTTTACCAGAAAGTGCCGAGCGGAACAAGATTCCTTGGTTACACCGATGTAGTCACGGTTCAGGCGAGTCAGCACCCGGGCCACCCTTCCAGAGGTAGCAGCCAACTGGCATGTGTCCGGCCGGGAACTCGTGAGCCCCTTTCAGCGGGCGCGTCCTGGATGGACCTGGCGGTCGTAGACGTCAGCCTCCGGCGCCGTGGCCGCCGAGGCGGGGGATACTTTGGCTTGGCGCCTGCGTTCTAACTCGGCGACGAGCGCGGCGCGAAGTGGCGGGTTGGGGTTGGCCTGGGGGAGAGGCGCCTTGTAGTCCTCGATTGTATACACATTGCGTGCGTTCCAAGCACAGAAGCCAAAGGCCCCGGCGTCTCGGAGCGCCTGGATCTGCTCTAAGATCATGCGCCGGTCGTAGGGAGCGCCCAAATCAAAGTCTTGAATCCAGGGTCGCAGCTTTGCTCGCTGCCCCTTGATCCGGTCGAGTCCCCTCATGCAACTGTGGTAGATCACCTTGTAGGGTTGCTCGGCAGGGTTCCTGAAGCCCAGGTATCCCGGTGGGAAGTGGGACGGATATACCATGGGACAGATATAATCTACGTATTGGGCTAAGTCGTCGATCCTTTGTCCGATGTTGAGGTCGTCCTCGGCCACCGTTGTGAGTCCGAATATATCCGCCGAGACGAGGACATCTACCGGCTTGAGCTCTTGGTCCAGGTACTGGAAAAACTCCTTGATCACCTGGTGCTTCGGGACGTCACCTTTGTATACGGGGTACGCCAGACCCTTGAGGCGGCCATCGGTGGGGAAGCGGACGTAGTCGAACTGCACCTCGTCAAAGCCCCGGGCCGCCGCCTCCTTGGCGAGGTCCAAATTGTACTTCCATACCTTGCGCGCCGCGGGATCTACCCAGGACTGGCCCTTGCGGTCCTTCCAGATGCCTCCGCCGGCAACTCTTACCGCCAACTCCGGCTTGGCCGCGGCAAGCACCGGGTCCTGGAAGACCGCAATGCGAGCGATGGTGTAGATCCTCCGCTCCCGGCAGTACTGGAGCACCGATCCCAGGTCGCGGATGCGTCGCTCATGGGCCTTGATCTCGGCCACGAGGGGCACCGCTGAGTCGTAGCCGACCTTTCCTGTGCAGTCCTTGATGTCGATGACCAGCGCGTTGAGGCCGGAGCTGGCAACGCCGTCGGCGATTTCACGGAACCGCTTCATGCCCGCGATCCAGGAGGTCATGTAAAGGCCGCGGACTTCCTTGTTGAGGAACTCCCTCTTCCGAGGTTCTTGCTGCCGACTCGACGCCCCAACGACCTTGTCGGGGACCTTCGCCGAAGCAGGCGTGGAGAGCCCGCTGTGGCGCATAAACGGGAGGGCCACAAGGGAGAGCGTCACGCCAACCGCGACACACGAGAGTGATAATGCCTTCTTCAACGGAGATCTCCGCACGTTCCAGGGCCCTGCATGGGATTATTCCAGATGACAAATCGCATCTGATCAGCCCGTTTCCGAATAGGAAAAAACGGGCGAGCCCTCTTTCCACTCTTCGACCGGAGTCGCTGCGGTCTTAAGGTTTTTGCCCCTGTGTTCGGATTCGCCTGCCCCGATGGCACGAAGGTAGCCTCGGTGGATGCCACGCCTGGACGAGGTGCAGCTGGGGTGATCAGAATATTCGTATTCGGCTAGTCTCCGGGGGAAACCAGGTCGTTCTTTTCTGGTTACGTGGAATGTGTCAGATATTGGGAAAAAACAGACCACGAATCTCACGAATTGAACGAAAGAAGCGGGCCACTAATTTCACGAAATGCACCAACCGCTGGGGTGAGTGGGAGCGTATCCTGCCGAGCCTTCGTGCGATTCGTGCAATTCGTGGCAGATTATCCCCTAGCAAGTACGAGGATCATCACGAATTCCCCCCAAGACTAACGGGCTACGAATATTCTGGAATTCTAGTTGACCTCGTCGCTCGAGTAGTCTTAATCTGATTTCAAGCTCAAGCTAACGTCGCAAGGTACAAGATCCAGTTAGCGATGGATCGCGCTGACGCTCCTTCCCCTCGCAATTACTACCAATTGAGCGGTCTGCAATGAAACCATGAAGAGAGACATGGAGGAGAGTTATGAATAAGCAAAAAACTAGCCCGAAAGGCATCGAAGAGACAAGCGACATCGAAAAGAACAGCGAGAAATCGCACGAGAGCATTGCCGTGGCTCAGACTGGTGTGACAGCCGAGGAGAGGTATCAGTTGATTGCGAAGGCAGCGTATCACCGTGCCGAGCAACGTGGTTTCATCCCCGGCGCGGAGTTGGATGACTGGCTGGCAGCCGAGGCTGAGATTGACGGGACGCTCGGGAAAGTGGCCGCGGAGAGTCAACAAAAGGGCCCTTAGCTGAATCCCAATTCACTTGCTTGACAATAGAGAGCAGCTGGTGTGCGGCACCGAGCTCGCGGCTGAGCTGTTGTACAGCATCGCCGCCGTCTATGATTGGCCTGACTTTCGGGTACTCGAAAAGCAGGTAGTCCGGGTCGATCCGGAAAAGCTGAAGCCATATACCTCGGCGAGTACGAAATGGCACCGAGAGTTTGCGCGGCGTGTCTTGGTGGTCAGCCGCTCATCCGAAGTTCTTGTGGTCCGCCCAGACCTTCCTGAGCTCGAATTTGGGCTTCCGGGCTACGAAGACGGGCATTTTGCGACGCCAGCTCATGCAGTATGTGCCTTGGATGGTCGCCGCGTATTCTACCTCCTCGTACAGCCCCTCCAGCTCCTTCCGGTTTGACCCGATGGCAATCAGGATTTGAGGCGTGGGCTCGTTCGCGCCCCATAGGAAATAGTTGTTCTGAGTGCAGATCACGTGAGGCAGGTGATAGTCCCGGGCGAAGAGCTCGATTGCTCCGGCGTGTCCGTAGCTCGGCGCGACGATCACGGTCTGCCGTTGCTGTTCCGGGGGAAGGCTTCGGTAAACTGCGGCAACGCTTCTCAGCATAACCTCCCAATCGAACCGGTCCGCCAGCCACTGAGGAAGGGGGGAGGTCTTTCCCTTCTCGAGCTGGGGCACGACGCCGAGCATTTGACTGTAGCGCGCAGTGGTTTCGGGAGGCAGGATCGGCAGGCACAACGGAGCAAACGCGAGACCCCCCAGGATGACCAGAGAAGCCAGCGTCGGCTTCAGCCAACTCCAGTTCCATCTTTTGATCAGACTCTCCCACCACACAGCCCCTGCCGCGAGAAGCATCGGGTAGGCGCCCCCAATACGATCCGGCCGGCTGGACTGCGCGACGAGCATGATCGCCAGCAGTGCCAGGTAAGCCCATCCGAAGAGCCGATATCGTCTGCCGTTTTCCGCAAAGAGGTAGAAGCAGAGTCCCGCAAACCATATGGGTAGAGTTTCCGGATTGTTGAAGAGGACCTGGTTGAGAATTGCCCGGAGTGGCGGAGTGGGGACATTCTTATACAGTTCGGCATTGTGATAGAAGTCGAGGGATGGCCAACCGTTCGCTAATTGCCAGAGGAGATTGGGAAGGAAAAGGCAGAACGCGACCAGGCCCCCCAACCAAAACCATTTGTCCAACAGGTAGCGCCGCGCCGGAACGAACAACAGACCGATCAGCAGCCCGACGGCCAGCAAGGCCATTGTGTGTTTGGTCTCCAGGCCTATCCCGGCGACAACACCAAACACCAGCCACAGTCTCGAATCCTCAGTCTCGAGGATCCGCAGCAGGACATAGACAGCCAACACCCACAGCAGGATTTCAAAAGCGTTCACCGTGAACAGGCCGCCCATGATCAGCACAACAGCGCTCGACATAGTGGCCAGAGCCGCCAGCGCTTGGGCATACGTCCCGCCTCCGAGATGGCGGGCCAGTAAGCCTGCAAGAAACACAGTCGCTGAGATGGCGACGGCAGGCAGGAAGCGAATGGCGGGGATGGAAGTCCCCAGAAGCCAACTACTGATCCTCAGGAGAAGCGGCACCAGGGGCGGGTGGTCAACATACCCAAACGCCAGTCGACGGGCGCAGGCCAGGTAGTAAAACTCGTCGATGAAATACCCATAGGCCCGATTGAAGTTCGGGATCATCAGGATGAGAAATGTGAGTGATGACAGACCGCTCAGAACAATGGAGTCCCGACGCCGGGAGAGGAGAGAGTATCGGTTCGAGCTTCGACTTCCTTCCATTCAGAGCCTCCGGGAAGAGAGGAGATATTGTTCCGCATCCCATTTCTTTCATTAGGTATGAGCCTCCGCTATTCATGTGACAAGCTCGCAGGCCATTATGCCGCAATTTGGCTCTGGTTTGAGATTTGGGTGAAAAAATCGGGGACATTCCGAATTTCCAGCTTTCCTCCGCTGAATAGAAAAGATCAACCGTTGGTTGATCCGTCCGATTCAGCTGAGCAAGTCGGGAAATTCGGAATGTCCCCGATTTTTTTCACAGCTTCTGAGGGAATACTAAGAGGGAGTAGTCGCACTGGAGATCTCAGCCGCATCATGTTTTAATAATTGTTATGCTCCAGATACCGTTCGTGGTTGTCACATTCGTGTTCGCAGGGCTGTACATTGCCCGGCGCGCTCGATCGGGTAAACGCTGATGCCGGCATTCACCAGACTGCTGCTCGAGAACAAAAACTACCGCTACACCTGGATGGGGCAGGTGGTCAGCGAGATCGGCGACCACTTCAATAACATCGCCGTGTTCAGCCTGGCGCTGGCGGTAACTCATTCCGGCCTGGTGGTCAGTGGGATTATGCTGGCCCGCGCAGTGCCGGCAATAATGGCTGGCCCGGTGGCGGGGGTGCTGCTCGACCGCATGGACCGCAAGCGTATCATGATCGCGAGCGATCTGATCCGCGCAGTGCTCGCCGCCGGCTTTATGGTTACGGTCCGATATCCGGCGCCCTGGCTCCTCTACCTGTTCAGCGGGCTGCTGATGTTTGCCTCTCCATTCTTCACCAGTGGCCGCGCCTCGATCCTGCCCACGATCGCGAACAAGGAGGAGCTGCACACCGCGAATTCACTGACGCAAACGACGCAATGGACTACGCTGACGATCGGAACCCTGCTGGCGGGCACCAGCGTAATGCAGTTCGGTTATAACTGGGCGTTCTTCCTGAATTCGCTTTCGTTCCTGTTCTCTGCATGGTCCATCTCGCATCTGCGCGCCCCCAAGGGTGAATTTCGGGCGGAGCGCAAGGCTCTCACGGAAGCCGAGGTGGTTCGCCCATGGCGGGACTACACCGAGGGGCTGCGCTATATGCGGGCGACGCCGCTGATCCTCGGCATCGCGGTAATCCACATTGGTTGGGCAACCGGGGGCGGGGCGGCGCAGATCCTGTTCAGCCTGTTCGGCGAGATCGTTTTCAACCGTGGCGCGGCGGGCATCGGCCAGGTGTGGAGCTGTGCCGGTGTCGGGTTGCTGATCGGAGGCGCGATTGGCCACTGGTTCGGGAAACGCGCCGGTTTCAAGGCGTACAAGCGGGCGATTGTCGTCTCTTACATCATCCACGGCGGTGCCTATGTGCTGTTCAGCCAGATGCGGCAGTACTGGCTGGCGCTGATGTTCATCGGTCTGTCGCGCGCGGCCGTGGCTGTCAGTTCGGTGCTGAACATGTCGCAACTGCTGCGCCACGTTCCGGACGTCTATCGGGGCCGGGTGTTCTCTACGATCGAGTCGATCACCTGGTCGGTGATGATGCTCTCGATGATGGCAGCGGGCGTGACCTCGCAATACTACGACCTGCGAATCATTGGCGCTTGGTCGGGCGTGCTGAGTTCGTCGACGGCGCTGGCCTGGGGACTGCTCAACGTGATGGGCCGGCTGCCGGAGCCGAAGCTCGAAGGCATCGAGCCTGAGGAGGTCGAGGTGCACGGCGAGCCGACTGTGTAGGGGCATTGGCGACACAATCAGCTCGGCTGGAGCCGTTTCGAGCGCATCCCCCTGGAATCGGAGGTGTCATGCCACGCGGTGGTTGAATCTCGAGCTGGAAGGAGGAGAATTGACATGGCACCGGAATCTCGTGAGAAGCTCAGAGGGGGGCATCCGCACGCATCCCTATATAGTTGTGGATTGACAGAAGGCTTGCCCAAACGAATGCGTTGCAGCCTTTTGCGAAGGTTCCGGTTAACCCTCAGGATTCCGGTATCGGAAGACACATGCGCCTGCAAGCATGGCGCTCCCCTTGTGCCCAGAGTGGAGATAGCCATTCATGAACATCCACAAGACAATCGTTATGGTATGTCCCGTGAAAATCCCGCAAGGATGTCTCATTTTGGATGGTTGTGGCCCTTTAGATGAATGTCAGAGCCGCGAGCGTAGCGAGCGGACTGCCATGACATGATTCGATGGCTTTTCAAATGCAGATCAGAAAAACTTTGATAGGAGAGAAGTCTGGCCCTCATGCTGTGATCCCGCTCGGTCGCGGCTCTGAAGGCCTGCTTATGGGGCAGCAAGGTCGCGGTTATCGCTCCGTCTTAATATCCATTGGTGATTTTCGTGCGCAGTGGCGCAGCACCGCTGCATGAGGAACTCTCCTGGTCTTTGCCGCCGCTCTTTTGAGTTTTTTGCTGCGCCCCGTATGCAAGGAGGCGCAATGCCCAAGCTGATTGTCTTTATCGTCGTCACTGTCCTCCTCGCTTATGTGTCGAAAGCTTCTTTGCGTTTGCCTCGTTCCCACGGCTTCTACCGATTCTTTGCCTGGCAGGCAATCCTGGGTCTGACTCTCTTAGAGTTGGACCTATGGTTTTTTGATCCGTTTTCCTGGCATCAGATCATTTCCTGGTTTCTTCTGGCGGTCTCGCTCCTTCTGGCAATTCATGGGGTACGCTTGCTCAGTAGAATCGGGAAACAAGACACCCGACGGGATGACACGCCTATGCTCCAGTTTGAAAAGACTACTACGCTTGTCACCGTGGGTGCCTATCGCTACATTCGGCATCCCCTCTACAGCTCCCTGCTATCCCTTACGTGGGGAGTGTTTTTCAAAAGCCCCTTCTGGCTGGGTGGAATCCTGGCTCTGCTGGCAAGTTGCTTTTTGGTGGCAACAGCCAAAATGGAGGAGTCTGAGAACATCCGCTTCTTTGGCGCTCCTTACCAGGCGTATATGAAACAGACCAAGATGTTTGTTCCATTCTTGTTCTGAAATGCAGTGGGGGGATCAGATCAGCAAATCCACGCCTGCAGAAAGCCCTCTCAATTACACATCCTGGATTATCCGTTGACGTAACGGTGTCATGCAGCATCTCCTTCCAGGGAGGGGCTAAAGGGGTTTCTCCCTGGAGGATCGTGCGCCCGACTCTATGGTGATATTAATCGAAAAAAGTGAAATGACGGCAGCGGAGTTTTTATCTATCGGCCAAAGACGGACTTAGTCCAAGCGCTACAACCCTAAAGCTGTCGAGGCGCCAGAGCTTGGCTTCGATCGCAAGATGCGTGTTCGACCTATCCCCGGGCTGCTCGTCGTTCAGGCGGCTCCCTTTCAAGCGGCATTCTCACCGCTATCTTGTATAATCGGCCAAAGGCCATACTATGGAGTGATTATGATTCGACAAATTTTCGCGACCGTTCTGCTAGCCGGCGCCTGTCTGGCCCAGGACAACCTTGCTCGCATGGAACAGGTCGTCCAGACCTATGCCTCCTCGAAGCAGTTCATGGGTTCGGTGCTCGTCGCCAGAGACGGCAGAGTCCTGCTCGACAAAGGCTACGGCTCTGCCAACTTGGAGTGGGACATTCCGAACACACCCACCACCAAGTTCCGGCTTGGTTCCGTGACCAAGCAGTTCACCGCGGCCTGCATTCTCCTGCTGGAAGAGCGTGGAAGGTTGAAGGTGGATGACCCGGTGAAGAAGCACCTGCCCGAGGCGCCCGCGGCGTGGGACCCGGTGACCATCTTTCATCTGCTGACGCACACGTCCGGCATTCCGAGTTTCACGAGCTTTCCTGATTACAGGTCCACGGAGGCCATTCCGACGACGACGGAGAAGCTCGTCGCGCGCTTCCGCGACAAGCCGCTCGAATTTGCCCCGGGTGAGAAATGGAATTACAGCAACTCCGGATATGTACTGCTGGGTTATTTGATCGAGAAGATCAGCGGGCAGAGCTATGCCGATTTCGTGCAGGAAAACATTTTCAAGCCGTTGGGGATGGCGGACTCAGGATACGACTCGAACGCCGCTATCATTGTGCATCGGGCTTCCGGCTATGCGCGCGGCCCCAAAGGCCCAACGAATGCAGGGTATGTCGACATGAGCATCCCGCACGCGGCCGGCGCCCTCTATTCCACGGCCGAAGACTTGTTGCGCTGGGAGCAAGGCCTTTTCGGAGGAAAGCTCTTGCGGCCGGAGTCGCTGCAGAAGATGACAACGCCCTTCAAGAGCGATTACGCATTCGGGGTAGGCGTGCGCACAGTGAACGGGCACCAAGTGATCGATCATGGCGGCGGAATCGAAGGATTTAACTCACACATCGCCTACTATCCCGAAACCAAGTTGACCGTGGTCGTGCTGGGGAATCTGAATGGAACGGCTCCGAGCGACATTGCCGCCAAACTGGGCGCGGTGGCCCACGGCGACAACATTGTGCTGCCTTCGGAACGGAAGGAAGTTGTGGTCTCGCCAAAGGTCCTTGCTGACTATGCCGGCACCTATGAGATGTCTCCACAATTCAAGATTGTGATGACCGTGGAAGGCAACCAGTTGATGACGCAAGCCACCGGGCAATCCAAGTTCCCACTATTCGCAGAATCGGAGACGAAGTTCTTCCTTAAGGTGGTGGATGCCGAGGTCGAATTCGTTAGGAACGAGAAGGGCGACGTCACGCACCTGGTATTGCACCAGGGCGGCAGGGAAATGAAGGCAGTGCGGAAGTAGCGCGAGTTTGAAAAGTGCCTCCAGGCAGCCAAGCTACCGAAGATCCCTCCACACGATGCGGCATACGTTTGCGTCCCTACTGATTCAGAACGGGGCGCCCCTGGCCTACGTGAAGGAGCAACTTGGTCATTCGAGCACCAAGATCAGGGGCGACATCAACGGGCATCTGGTGCCCGGAGCCAACAGCCAGGAATGGTGGGCGGTACAGGATTTGAACCTGTGGCCCCCGGTGTGTAAGACCGATGCTCTGCCGCTGAGCTAACCGCCCAAAACCAATTCCCGCATAGGAATTTGAGGGGAGCAAACTCTACCACGACAGCGTTCGCGGTGTCCATATAGTGTCGATACTAGAGTCGAGAAACGTCCGGACGAGAAAATCGACGAAAACGTCCAAGCTGTTTATCAAGTTATAGCATCTAAAACCCGGTAAACAGCTCGGACGTCCCTGCATTTTCACGGCAAAGTTCAATGGCAATCACTGCTGGCGGTTTTCCATCGTGATCGATTAACTGGCCTCTAGCCCTTGCCTTGTTTCTTGCGAAGTAGGCTCGCGCTGAGCGGGTGTCGGGTGTTTTCGTTCCGTGCTCACGATCTTTTTCTCCAGGCTTTCATTGTACCCAACGCTTGTTCATTGCGCCCATCAGGAGCCACGCTCGTAAGGGCGTGATCAATCGGATTTGTCTGCCGATGAACTTGAAGATAGTATCGCGAGAGGTCCAAGAGCTTGCAGATAGATTGAATTGTTCACTGCGTGAGCGCACAAGTATGAGCCCGGCAGCGATGGTGGCAGTGAGGGAAGATGGTTTGTTCGTTGGCATAGATCTGGGGGACCGGGACAGTGGTGACTGTCCCTCTCTCGTATTCATCCGCCGTTATTTCCTAAGGCAGACCGTGTCATCGCGGCAATTTACGGTCGCAAGATTTGCGGACGAGGCTGCACGTGGCTCTCTTCCGATAGGATCTTTTCATCCGTGAGAATCCGGCTGGATGTATTCAGCTTCCTAGAACGATACTTCAGGGAGAATCTTTCTCGGGTAACGAAATCTTGCCACCCTCGGGAAATGAAGCAGAGCGGGATTGACCCATATACGAATATTTTATAGTCAGTGTTTTCACCACATTCGGCACCGGATCGCTACCAAAGGCTTCGTTTGTCACACGAAAGTTTTCAATCTTGCCAGACTCTATTTTGGGCCTCAGGATGTGCGCAACCTCAATCGTCTTTCCTCCCGCGCCATATAGAGCCGATTCGATAACTAAGACTTCTGGGGCTGCACCGCCGATCTGCTCACTAGTCTTGAGCAAGTCTCTGAGTTTTTGTAGCCTCTTCGCAATCCCGCCTGTTTGACGCCGAGCCATGACGAACAAGCTTTTCATCATTTCGAAGTCTGTTTCGCCATCCTCGACATACCAACTATCGAAAAGCTCTCGGCTTTTAGGATCGCGGAGGCCCATCGCAACAAATTCTATTGAGCGCTCATCCGTGCCCCCCCAGATTTCAAGGCTGAAATCCGGGAGACGCACTGTAATGGTTCCCCCCATCTCAATCCAGCTTACACGACCATCGTTCGTAGCCTGGAAGAGCATCTCACAAATGTCACGGTACTGTTTCGGAATGTTCATTGATTTCTCCAGCTTTGTCCCCAGCGATGCCTGACAAAATACAGATTTGGGTGTGAATACGGGCTACCTTTGTTATTAGTTCTTTGGTATTAGCTTTCCGTATTGCAGCGCCTCTTTCGAGGGAGCGATGGAGCTCGCTTACTTTACCCGAAAGCTCTGACCACTTATCAGTCCCTTGAATACTTATTGCAGCTTTGGAGTTCGAGAATTTTGCTAATGCTTCGTGAAGCTCAAATGCAGTCCTGGCCGATCCCTTATAATCACCTTCCCGTATCAATTGCAGGACGTCGCGACATCTACCACATATCTGTTCCAAAGAGGCAACGGCCACCACAGTAGCAACGCGCTGAAATGCCTCACGAGCTGCTGCTGCCGCAGCCTCTGCGGCTCTCTTTGTACGATGTAATTGGATAAGAGCTATAACTAGGGCTGGCAGACCGATGATAAATCCTACTATTGACGCAAGATCCGCGATAAAGCTCATCATCAGCTGTTACCTGCAGGAGTGAAGTGCGTCCGTATGTTGCCTTAGATCGTCGTCAAATGCTTAAAGCGCTGCATGGCGAGGATAGCACAAGTCGGTGAAAAAAGTGGCCCGTATTCCCAAGGAAATCGGGCGAGATCTCCAAAAGAAAATAACGGTCGGAAGGAAGCCTATGTCCACTCACTTGAATGTCGTGCAGGGCACCTTCCGGCCCGACAGGGCGAACGTCTCGGAACCGAAGCTGCAGAGGCGGCAGCCGCCGTGCCCCGGGCCCCCTGAAGGGAAAGGCGTGGCATGAGTACTTCAGGGAGTTCAGGGGACGCAAAACTCATCTGAAAACTCAAATAAGTTTTATGTCCCCGGATCTCCGGATTTCAAGCTCTTCTCTCACCCGCTTCTTTCCTTTGATCGGCTCAAAACAACCAGATGCCTCGCGGGCAAATAGAGCCGGCTGCATCGCCATCCTACTCAGCCCTTTGGCGTAACAATCTCTGCGAATTGATGACCTCTCGGTCCATCTCTGTAAGGAGTTGCACACGGAGCCCATCCAAGTCCGGGAAATATCCGAAATGACCTTGCCCCGTCATATCGAGGAATTGTTCTGCCTCGTCAAAGGTATTTGCCGGCAGCAGTATCTTTTTAATACATTTTGAGTATCTCTCCTCCAGCGGCTGAAACGATACCCCACTCAAGACGAAGCATGCACGCTGTGCCACCATCCGCGGATGAGTCAGAACCGGCGCGACGGCAATTGCTTCCATGTCCTTTCCATCAGCCAAGACCGCTGGGTGATACGAAGTAGTGTTAACGGTAGCGGTGAGTTTCACGTCACCACCCAGTGCCACCAATCCCTCTTTTTGAATCGTCGCTAAATTGAGTCTTTGCGGATCGAGAACAAAGATGGCAGCATCATCGGCGGGCGCTCGCTGTAGCTGCGCAAAGTAAAGAGCACACACAAAACTCTCAGTCCAGTCAATCAAGCGGGTTGGTACCCCATAATGTTGCATCGCGAAAACGATCCCCCAGTCAGATCGCTCCTGAGCGCCTAGCAGCTGCCACCCGCGAGCCCTGAACTTTTGGAATAGCGTCTTGGAGAAGTCTCGCATCAAGTCGATTCTGTCAGATTCGGGTAGTGATTGCTTCACAGCTGCAAGGGAATCATCAACGCGTCGGTGAACTGTCGATTTGAGAGGCCATGCCGCGCAGCGGTGACCGCGATACCACACGAGATTGCCTTCCCGCTTAGCTGTAGTCTGGAAGGACGCAATTTCGTTGAGAATTTCCGGCCATTTGGATGACATGCTTTCCTCAGGAGGGTTCTTTGTGCTCGTAACGTAAATAGCTTTGGTGACACGAAACTCATCCTAGTTCAGGGGACGCAAAACTCTTCTGAAAACTCAAATGAGTTTTATGTCCCCGGATAACGTAACGGCTTAGGACGCCGATTCTTTTCTGCGGCACTGTATGTGACGGAATAGGGCCAAAACCAGCAATACGCAACCCATCACGATAACCCATCGGAGCATCGACTGCCTTGGCTCGATACCGACACTGAGATACCATGCAGTAGAGTATCCAAAAACCAGAGGAATCATGGCGATTATCCACCCGAGAGAGCCTAGTAAACTGGCCCCGGTCCCGTTACCGGAAAGCTTGTGTAGCTGTGTCGCAACTTTATGACTTCTGAAGTTGACTACCCTGAGGAACACGAATGCCACGATTCCAATAAAGGCCGGCAGGATGAACGCTGAATCGGGAAGGATCAAACGCTTTGTTGCGTCACAGGATCTGTCCCATTCCAACAACTGTTTAAAAGTCAGTCCGATCGATCCAAGGAACAGCGACGCGCCCCAGTTTTCGATCTTGCGGTAAGTTTCCAAATCGTCACGAAGAACGTCTCCCCGGAGCTTTTGAGAATCATCCAGACTTGCCATAGTCACCTCCCAGACGCCTAACCGCTAGGGCTTAAGCCGCTCTTCGAGTGAATGTTTTTACACACGCTCCACCTCGGCTTGCATCGCTCGCTGATAGCCTTGAGACTCTTCTCTCTTCTCACCGAATGTTCTGTTTACGAGTGCTTCGGCGGCCGCAAGCCACGCCGAGTCTTCACGCACGATCACACTCTCGTCCTGGGGGAGGCTGAGTACACCCTGCTTGATCTGCTGCTCCATTCGGATCATGAGGCGCCTACCCTCTTGAATGAGCTTCTCAAACAGTATCATGTTTCGGCTCGCTTCTGTGTCTGTCCAACGCCCCGCATCAGCCGCGCGCGGAGCGAAGCGCGGCGCGGCGGCTGCATGCTGTTGTTGGGCCGCCTGGTATTTTGATCACGGCAATTCCATACCTCCCATCAAAGTGCCTATTTTGATCGTTTCCACGTCGAGAATTACGATCACCTCACCCTTCTTGAGCACAGGCCCCAGGAGCTGCTTTGTGTTTACAGATAGGTCGGTTATCAGATTGTCATCTTCAAGCAGACAAAAGAAAAACCTATCGTTGGGGCTTGGGGCCGCGTTCGGGGGAAGAGCGTTACGTTCTGGAATCTTCAAAGCATCCAATAAGGTCTTAAGCCGATTATCGATGTCTCCGCCTTGCGTCACTATCGAACCTGATGGTTCAGGTCGAAGGAGCGTTAGATGGACGCGGGCAACAAGATGGAAAGCTTGGCAAATTAGTGGAACAAAAGTGTAAGGCCCGATTTGCCGAGCAATCGAAAATTCGGGATCGGGGCTACTGTAAAATGACGCGAAATGGGAGAGCGGCTCTTGACTCCAGAGCGTTTTGAGTTGTGGATGAAATTTCTCCCGTAGAAAATGCTTCTCTTTGGAATCCCCGTTCGATTTCAGTTGGCCATGGTAGTAAAGAATAAAGTTCATGAGTGTTTACGTTCTGGCGGCCCAACGCCAGCGCTCAGTGGCGGCCAGCGATAACCAGGAGCTCACCAAGAACCAATAACCCGACATCGATTGCAGGGTCCCGGCCGTCCGCTGGAGCGCGCCGGCGGCGGGATTATTTCAACTGCGCTATCGCTGCCTCGAACCATCTCCGATCGCCAATGTTGTCGAGGACGCACCATTCTCCTTTGTCAAGAACCCTCTGAATCTCGTTCCAGTCGCGCATATCGCGGACAAACCCGACGTTGTTAAGACTCCTGTATGTGAATCGTTCAAGAGGCGACGGCTTCTGAGTTCGATCGATAAGACTGAAGGGAACGTTTAGCAGATTAGCGGCACCGTAAGTTAGGTACAAAGCAAACCGATCTGAGTTCCAATAGATGTGGGTCACACCAGCGATCTTGTCGGCCTTTGAGAGTTTGTTGTTGTGATCCATGTCAGCGTACTGTTTCTCGACCCATACTTCGTCATACGCAATGCGCTTGGGTTGGTCAGCTGCGCGGACGCCTGGCCGAAAGCACATGACAAGAGCAGCCGCCCCTCTGGCATTAATCCCCTGTCCAACTCCACCTCGCGGTGAGAACTCGTAGTATTCAACCTCGCCTTGTCTCTTCACCTTCTGAACAACAGAGAAAATGTCTGGAGTGCAGCTAAAGAGGCGACACCATAGTTGTTTCTCAGTGGCACTCTCGCCCGCGAACGCATGATGTAAGTCTGCTGCGGCAAAATGCGTTGGGCTCCCACAAAGACCAAACCACAAACAGAGCGCGGGAAATCGTGTCATTTCCAACCCCTCCTTTATTGGCGATCGGCCGGGCGGCGGCCTAGCCTGCACGATCAATACCGGATATGACCACCCGTCGAGACCTGTTTTCTCTCCCCGTCAACTTAAAATATACAGAACTCGCGAAATGATTGGCCGGGCGGGCCGCCGCGGTATATCCCGGACTCCTTCTCACATGGACGCGTCCATCTTGCTGAAAACCTTTCAAGTTTAACAAGCCGGGCATCGCCCCCTAAACCAGATACGCCGCCGGGCCCGCCCTGCGAATCGAATACAAACCGGCGGCGTAGCGCAACCATTGCCGTTCTCATCTGGAGTGCAATAGTGGTGTCCATATGGTGTTCATAACAATGCAAAAATGAGGAAAAATGACGGAGAGTATTCTACAACCAAAGCGGAGGATAATCACAAAAGAAAGGGGCTTAGCTCGTCTTTTCAAGCACTTGCCAAGCCCCTTCCGGACGAAGTGTAAGACCGATGCTCTGCCGCTGAGCTAACCGCCCACTACCCAAAAACTTTCTGCAAGAGGCAAGGATTTGTACCACCTGCCCAACGCAACTGTCAATCGCTGTTACCGCTCGACGGAATATCGTCCGGCATTTCTCGTTCCTTCAGAGTAACTATGTTAAGCTTTTTTGATAGTTTTGTGGAGCGGAAGAGTCCAGAAAAAGAGGAGGATCCCCAGGTCAGATCACATCCGAATCCGTCGCAAGCGCCAATCGAGCTTCGCAGGAACACTTAAGGGTGTCTATCCTTGTCATCGGTCCGCAAGGCCACCGACAACGCCTGCTGCCAGATTTTCCCGATGGGCGCGCAGTCGCAGTTGGACATCACAACGACGCCGGTCTTCCTAGCGGGGACAAGGATCAAATAGGTGAGGAAGCCGTCGTCACCTCCGCCGTGAAATACCGCTTGTTGACCGTTCTGATCGCTCAGAAACCAGCTGATTCCCACACTGCCGCGCCCTCCCGCTTCCACCGCCGGCTTCCACATCACGTCATACGTGGAGCTTTTAAAAATGCGATGACCGTTCAGTTCCCCGCGGTTTATGTTGGCCATCGCCCAGCGAGCCATGTCCACCACGTTCGAGTGTAGATTCGAACTCGGCGTATGCGCTCGATTGTAAGGATAATGCTCAATGAGGCGGACAACTCCATCTTTGCCTCTGGTGTGGCCGGCCGCCAACCGCGCTTGATCCGCCTTCTTGATCAGCAGCGTGCTTGACCTCATACCGAGCGGCCGCAGAATGTGAGTGTCTACATAGTCCTCAAAGCTGACACCAGAGACTTTCGCTACCAGATCGCCCAAGACCTCAAATGCCATATTGCTGTATCGGAACTTCGATCCCGGGTCCCAAAGTAAATCGCGATCGACAAGCGTGCGAACATAGCGTTCGAGCGCGCCGTCATCATACTCTGGTTTGCTCCAGAGGTAGTCCTCGACGTCCGGCATGCCGGAGGTGTGCGTCACCATCTGGCGCACTGTGATGGATGCATAGCGAGGGTCGTGCAATTTGAAGTACGGAAGGTACCTCACGACCGGCGCATCCAGATCCACCTTGCCCCGCTCCACGAGCTGCATGATCGAGGTGGCTACAAACGGCTTAGTAATGGAGGCCATGTGAAACAGCGTCTCAGGAGTGACTGGCCTGTCCTCACCCAGCTTCATCACCCCAAGCCCGAGGGAGTATGCCAGCCTGCCGTCTTCCACAACTCCGACCGCCAGCCCTGGGAGCTTCAACTCACGCATGATCTGCTCCAGGCTTGGCTGGAGGAGTTCCACGTAACGACTATCGGACTGAGCCCACAGTGCGGCCGTGGCAGCAAGAATAGCCAGAGCGACGCAGATTCCGCGCACTCCAAGAATTCGAAGCCGCATGAGAAAGAAACACATGGAAGAATCCCCTTTGAAAAAACTGAACAGCCAGCTTGTGGCATTATTACTGCTTTTCATGAATACGCTCATACATTCTCTGTGCGCCTTTGGAGATGGGACGAAAAGAGCGGTCCCTCGACGAGAATCGCGGCGTGGAAACCAAAGGAGCGTGCGCCACACGCGGCGATTCCAGCTTATCGGGCCTTGCCTGGCTTCTGCTTTGCGGCTTTCAGCTCCACCAGCAAACGTTTTGGGGCGACCGCACGGTATGCATTCTCAACCAATGTGGCGATCTCGCCCCAGCCCACCCGTACATCAAGGTACACCCCGAGCCAGCCGCGATGACCAACGTAAGGAGGGACAAAGAAGCGCTCCGGGGCCGATCCGACCAGGGCGGCCTGTGCGCCGCCCGGCTCCGCACACACGAACGCGAGCCTATCATCACGGTGGTGGTTCCAATACATGACGAAGACTGTCTTGCCCCGTACGAACCATGTCGGCTCACCATGGCTGACGCGCTCGCTCGTACCTGGAAGGGCAAGGCACAGTCGACGCAACTTCAGTAACGGGTCTTTGCTCATCTCAAAATGGTACCAGAGTCGTACCGAGAGATCGTGTATCCACTCGTACCTGAGATAGTGGGCGTGGCTTTATCCCTCGAACATGCGTAGGAGAGATTCTGTATCGTGACCGTGATCCTGTTTTTATTGACAGAGGGGGGCCTTATTGGGCCGCACTCCGGCTCTTGACTTGCTTGATCTTGCGCAAGGCCCCGCCCTCTTCGGCCTGGGCATGGTAGAGATCCCAGCGAAGTTGGAGATTTAGCCAAAACTCCGGCGACATCCCAAAGAACTTCGCAAGACGCAAAGCGGTGCTCGGGGTGACTCCACGCCGCCCTTTCACCAACTCGTTTACCCTCTGATATGGCACCCGTATCCCATCGGCAAGATCACGTTGGGTCAGGCCCATAGGCCGGAGAAATTCTTCGACCAGCATCTCCCCGGGATGGGTGGGCACCCGGTGCGTCGGTATGCGGACCATACTGTAAGCATTCTCCTTGCATGACTAGTGGTCCATCTTGAACCGCATATCTTCCCCCCGCCCGGCTCTGTTACTATGCTGGAAGGGCCAAAGTCTGGTCACGCGCTAGCTCCGCTGCGTATGCAAGCGACGCGGAAATCGCCTCGCGCGACAGCGACGGATATTCGCGGAGGAGATCCTCAGCCGAAGCTCCGGCGGCTAAGTTGTCGAGCACGACCGAAACTGGAATCCGAGTGCCGGCGATACAGGCCACACCATGCATAACCTCGGGATTGACCGAGATGTGCTTCCGCCACTCCATTGTATGACCCTCCAAACTACGCAGTAGTTTACACCCCCCATGCACCGCTGAGCCCGGGCCCAAAATTCGAGTCGAAAAGAATCTCGAAAACGGAAACTGGTCGGAGTGCGAAGAGAGAGTCGGTGAGATTCTGCCCGCAACCGTGGTCGATGAGGAAAGGTACTCCCTCAGTTACGCGCGGGAAAATACCCATGCGATCATTCTACACCTGGATGGCGTGTGGGCGTGAATCCATCCGTCGCACGGGGTGCAATCAAAAGTGCGAGTCCTCCTAGACAGGAGACGTCCTCAGAATAATGGCCCGCGGATGAACGCAGATCCACACAGATTCTCCAAAATTCGGGCAAGACGCATGAGAGCACGCCTGATTGTGTCCGAAATTGGCACGGGAAGTGTTCAGAAACGGACCCTCAAAGACTCGCCCGCCGCAGCCTCCGTTCGCCTAAGGCTTGATTTTTGAATCAGTAAGCCCTTGTCCTTCTCTCCGGCACACCCCTTGCGAACATATCTGATGGTAAAGTATCAGGTTGCTTTTGTCCGCTATTCCTATCATGGAGACGCCATGTCAGGTCTCGCCCAGGACTTTGGTTACGCCTTTCGAGTCATTCGCAGCCGCCCGGTTCCCAACACGGTGATCGTGCTCACCCTGGCGTTGGGAATTGGCATCAACACCATGTTCTTCTCCGGTTTTTACAGCATGATATTGAGGCCGATGCCTTTTGAGAAACCGGAGCAGCTTGTAGAGGTGAGCGAAGCCCAGCCCAAGCTTGGCGTAAACCGGGAATCGATCTCTCCTCGAAATCTCCAGGATTGGCAGCAAGAAAATCGGGTATTCGAATCCATCGCGCCTTTCGTCACGCGCAATTTCAATTTTTACGCGCTGGATAATCCCGAGCGCGTCGTTGGCGCGAGAGTCTCCGCTTCCCTCTTTCCACTGCTCGGCATTCGACCGATTCTCGGACGAAACTTTACGGCGGAGGAAGACCGTTTCGGCGGCCCTCCGGTTGTCCTTCTCGGCCACTCCGTGTGGGAGAGGCGGTTCAAATCCGATCCGCGTGTCGTCGGCCGCACTCTTTATATCGACGATCGTCTGCACGAAGTGGTGGGGGTCATGCCACCCAGCTTCGGGTTCCAGAACTTCTCGGAAATCTGGACGCCTCTGGCTCTGGATCCGAATGACGATCGGCGCGACCACCGCTGGCTGCGGGCAGTAGCTCGTCTGCGGCCGGGTGTCACCGTGGATAGCGCGCAGGCTGCAATGACGCTCATCGGGAAACGCCTGGAGCTTCGTTATCCTGCCAGCAACACTGGGTGGAATGTGCGCGTTCTGCCGCTGCGCGACGCCTGGCTGCCTTCCTCGGCCCGACTGGGCGCGGTTGCCCAGCAGTCTTCCGTGACCTTTGTGCTTCTGATGGTTTGTGCGAACGTGGCAAACCTGATGATGGCGCTGGCGACATCACGCCGGCATGAGATCGCATTGCGCTTTGCCCTGGGCGCGGGCCGGGCACGGCTCATCCGCCAATTCCTGACCGAAAGCACCGTGCTGGCAATTCTCGGCGGCGCCTTGGGGACAGTTCTCGCGGTCTATGGCATCGACTGGATGAAGTCGCTCGTCCTTGTCCCCATTCCCTATTGGATGCGCCTGGAAATTGATGGGCCCGTGCTCATTTTTTCGCTGGCCATCACAGTGCTGACGGGCCTGGTGTTCGGCCTCCTGCCGGCGCTTCGTGGATCCGGCTTCAATCTCGCCGATGCTCTCAAAGCGGGTGGTGGGCGCTCAGGCGAGCTTTCAGGCAGCGCTCGTGTAAGGAACCTGCTGGTGGTGGGACAATTCGCGTTCTCTCTCATTCTGGTAGTCGGCACACTCCTGATGATCAAAAGCCTCCTCCGTCTGCAAAAGGTCGACGTGGGCTACAACACCCGGAGCGTCTTGACGATGCGCCTTTCTCTGTCGGGTGATTCGTATCGCGACCCGCAACGCCGCATGAATTTTGTGAATGAGGCGGCACGGCGCATCGCCGGCATTGCGGACATCGAAGCCGTGGGCGCCGTCAACCATCTCCCGGCGAGCCGGAGCGGATTCGATCGCGTTGCCTTCGAAGTCGAAGGGCAGGTCAGGCAGATCGGAGAACAGCGTTTCGCTTCTTATCACACGATCACGGCCGAATACCTTCAAGCGCTCGAGATTCCCATGGCCCAAGGGCGGGCATTCACCGAGGAGGAAGTTCAATATGGGCGAGACGTGGCGTTGGTGAACCGTTCCCTCGCGCGCGAATTATGGCCGGGTATGGACCCGCTCGGACGCCGCATCCGGCTTACACGCGGTGAGTCCGGACCCTGGTTTCGGGTTGTAGGAGTTGTGAACGACGTCGAGCCTGCTTATCAGATCGGAGGCGTTGACAGCTGGCCGAAAACGCAGATCTATGTTCCTTATGGCTGGGATCCTGCACCCATGATAACTCTTGTCGCCCGGAGTCGTTCCGATCCATCGCTGGCCGCGTCGCCCGTTCGCGACGAGCTGCGGCGTCTCGACCAGGGAGTCCCCATCTATGATCTTTTAACGCTCGACCGCGTTCTGAAGATGGTCCAGTGGGTGCCGCGCCTTTGGAGCCAGAGCTTCTCGCTGTTCGGCGCGCTTGCCTTGTTCATAGCTGCGATGGGGAGCTATGCGGTCACTTCCTACTCCGTGAGCCGGCGTACGCGCG
>Ga0315277_10001805_pt1 | contig 30386 bp, 37 predicted proteins | sample YL17G05_15_MG_FD_203695 | JGI IMG/M metagenome (GOLD analysis project Ga0315277, IMG submission 203695) | Sediment microbial communities from Yellowstone Lake, YNP, Wyoming, USA - YL17G05_15 | ecosystem: Environmental > Aquatic > Freshwater > Lake > Sediment | place: USA: Wyoming | collected...
GCGAGAACCTGAAGAAGAGCGGCTTCATTGAAATTGTCACAGTTACCCCTTCTATTGAGGACGCGGCGTTTAATATTTTTAAACGATACACTGACAAGGATTTCAGTTTTACCGACTGCACAAGCTTTTCCATTATGAGGTCTCTCAAACTCAAAGGGGCCTTTGCCTTTGACAAACATTTTGAACAATTTGAAGGCATCGGTCGCCTGCCCTAAATCTCGAATCATTCCGAGTCATTCAAATGCAAGCAGACTCTCTGCTATGTGATGCAGGCTTGCAAGGCCTGAGCGCCAAATTCGAAATCTGCATTTTTTCCTCTTTTACTAAAAAAGACGGTGTGGTATTATATTTTATAGGAGAAAACCCGTTGAAAATTAGAGGACTCATCTGGCTCGATGAAATTATTGATAAACTTGATAGAAAGCATCATGTAAGTCAGATTGAAGTTCTTGAGGTTTTATCAAATCGGCCTTATTTTCGGTTCATTGAGAAGGGTCATCGCCCCGGTGAGGACGTATATGCTGCAATGGGCCAGACAAAAGGGGGGAGGTATCTCATTCTATTTTTTATATATAAAAAAGACGGACATGCAATTATTTTATCGGCCAGGGATATGATGCCCGCAGAGAGGAAGAGATATGAAGAGAGGTAAGAGTTCCATATCGAAGGTAAAATCCTATAAAGAAATTGGAGAATTTTGGGACACCCATGACTTATCAGACTTCTGGGATCAAACCAAAAGAGTAAAATTTGAGGTGGGTATCGAGTCTGAGATAACCTACTATTCACTGGACAAGAAACTATCCGAAAAAGTCCAATCCATCGCACAGGAGCGGGGTGTCTCTCCTGATACACTGATTAATTTATGGGTCCAAGAGAAGATCCGTGAGCAAAGTACATGAATTATTTATAGACTACAAACAGAGAAGTGCCAAATTGAAGGTGAAAAATCAATATGTCGGCCTAGGATAAACAGAAAAAAATCCGTAGAAGGATACCGAAACACCCCTGGCAGCCTCTCCGATGACTTCTAACAAACGTACAAGAGAGAGATTCAACATCCGATCTCTATTTAGGTCTTCGCGTGATCGATTGCTGGAAAAGGCTATTGCTTCGCGAGCAGCATCAAGAATATGGCGAAGGTAAACATCATCATTCTTGAGCATACTGTACCTCTGCCTTTGCGACCACTTCATTCCTAAAATGACGGCTTAGGTCTTCCGGGGTTCGGAGGTCTACCTTCCGCCTATCAAATAAGGACGATAGCTCTTTCTCCAAGTCGAACAAACGGAAAAAACCAGGTACATGCCCGGTTTCAAATTCAACGAGCACATCCACATCACTGTCAGGTCCAAAATCACCTCGTAAGACAGATCCAAAGAGGGAGAGTTTGCGAACGTGGTTACGCCTACAGAAATCAGCTATCTTTTCTTGTGGTACGATGATCTTATTATTAATCATTTTTTGGCAATCCCTTTTTAAATTCTTTATATAAATATACCAAATGTAAAAAGGTTTGAACACCCCTTATCATTCAAAAATGACCGAAAAATCTTGACTCTCGCAATCCTTGTGAGCGGTCGGCAGGCTTACTCCTTTAAGCTCTTAAAAATGATTATCTCCCTCAGATAGAGGCCATCTTTATAAGTACCTGCTTCAGTTGCAATCGCCAAAAATATGATTAAATTATAAAATAGGAGGTATTAAGAGATGAAAAGGGCACGAATTTTGACAATGGCAAGCATGTTTGTTTTAAGCTTCTTCTTGGTAACTCAGGGCCTGGCCTTAGCTGGCAATTTTGAAATTCCACGGTTACTTCCCACTCCCCGAACAATTATGATTTCCGACAAAGGACTGGATACACACATCTTATCCATTGACAGATATACTGAGGTCACATGGATTAATGACTCCAATAGCGGAGTCAGAATACAATTCGGGCAAGGCCCAAATTGTAAGGAGTTTTCTGCTACCGCATTCCCGGCATTAGGCATCAGGATGCAATCGGAGAGATGCTTTATAACCAGCTCGATACCCCCGAAAGGAAAACTACGGTTCCGCTTCCAAGATTTTGGCGATTATAAGTACAAAGTTGAGTATGTAGGTAAGAGCGAGGTGGACCACGGGGAACTTAAAGTATTCTAAACGTGGTCGGTTAGTATTCCCGGTGAACCTGGAACAAAAAGAACTACTAGAGGGTATCCAATACCAAATGCTCGAATGGCCCCTATATACCCCTATTCAGTCTTGGGTTAGGTAGGAGGTTAGGATTTGGAGGGATATATAGGGGCGTTAGCTTATCTCCAAGAAGAAAAAAAACATTTATTAATATGACAATGGAGATCAGAATCGGTCACAGTAGCTCGATGAATTTTTGGTTCCAGCATGAACCGTGTCACTTTAATCCTTTCTAGCCACACCTTAATTTAGCAAATACTGACAATCAGAAAATCACCTGAGTCTTGGTGATTAAATCTAACATACTCCCCAACGCGCTTCGTTTGTGTGAGTTCATCAGGGGAGAAGATTATTCCTCCCTTGACCCTTAAGGTTCGAGGTCCCCGCTTACAAAACAGAATGTTCCTTAATCACTTTGCAATTACCTAACTATTATTTTCCCTTTTGCCGTAATCTTGCCGCCCTCTTTCTGCACGACATAAGGGAAGCTCCCAACTTTGTTGAACTGTAAACTTGTCATCTCCACAAAAAGACAGGACTATTCCTGATCCTATCTTAATTATTTGGCAATGAGATGATCTGGTTTGTAAATTACATTTTTTAACTTAATGTTATCTTACTACGATTGACCCCTTTAACTTTTCCCCTCGGAATTCCACCTCGTCATTGAAAGTATCTGCAGCAGGGGACATTAAACTGGAGGGTTGCCCAAAATCTAAGAAGTCAGTAATTTAAAGGATCCAATTTTAATCTACAATTATAGTTCCAAATTTTGCAGTGCCAATTTTGATTTCCCCCGCCCTAGTCTTGAATTCAACTTCGTATCTGAATGTACCAGCCTGGTCAAATAGCAAACTGGAGGTCCTTCCAAAGTCTAGATAGTCCGTGATATAGCAGCTATTCCAATCCATTTTAAATCCCACAGGAGATTTCGTCATATCTTGGCATTTCTTGCCTTCTTTGAAGATAATTTTGACATCTTCAGCACGTGTCCAATTAATCCATACCACGCAATCCCCTTTTTTAATATGTAAAGTTTCGGGCGAGATCCCCGCATGGCTTTGGATGGTCACAATGGCACATTTTTCTGCTGCTCCAATTGTCAATGGATTTCCAAAAAAAATAACCAAGGTAAAAATTGAAGCGGCCCCTATTCCAATTAATAATTTATTTGCCTTCATAATCCAATCTCCTTTCTCCTTCTTAAATTTTAAGTTTAGATTAAAAAAAGCTATCTTACCTTCTTCATTTCTTTTAAGTAAATCCCCATGCTTTACATAATGCTCACCTCCTTTTACTTTGAACCTTTAACAATTAATACAACACCCTTGCTGGCTTTCACAGATCGTTACCTCCTTTATATAGGAATTTTATTTTTATATATCTTGACCTTTTTAGAAGTTTTCCAAGGCTTTCCTCATAACGGAGACCAGGATCGGTCACGGTTGCTCGTGAAATTACCACTGCAAATCTAACCTTTCTGAATAAAATTTGGTCATCAGAAAGAGAACAAAATGGGGTTAGAAGCCATTCTGAAATATCCTCTAATCCGATCACTTTCCCTCAAATTGTTTTTTTCTTTTTTCGAAAAATGCCTTAATACATTCCATGAAATCTTCCGACTGCATACAGGCTACCTGGTATTGGGCCTCTAACTCAAGCATTTCCACCCAATACGCATGTGTCTAAGCCGGCCATATCCATTAAAGCGAGTGGCCTTATAGGGAAGAATAGGAATAATTTTGCAGCACTATCAAGCTCATCTCTCATGGTTATGCCTGCTTCCAACAAACACACTATGTTGTGTCGTTAACTCGAAATAAGTCTAGAACCTCTTCAGGCAGTTTCCCGCTCAGTTCCAGATGAAATCCTAATTTTTCCATGGTGTCAATCAGATATACTAAAGATTCTGAGTTTAATTTCTCGGAAACAACTAGTTTACTCCAATCAATGGAACCTGACCAGAAAACAGGTGCTCCCTCCTGATTCAACACATCCGCTGTTTCTTTCAAATCATCTACAAAGAAGGTCAAGTTGTGAACACCAGGTCCTTTTTCCTTTAACTGTTTTGACCAAGAGCCAAACTCTGAAATGGGTTAAATAAACTGCAATACGACCCCTCCGAGAGCAACATGAACTACTTTCACGTCAGGACTACTGAAGAAGTTGATAATTTCTTTCCTGCACCTTCTTCGCGCCAAACACCCTCTGAAGGAATTGATAGGCTCTTTCCGCATCATGAACTACAATCTCAATATGAACTAATGGTGAGGTATTAACTGGCATTTTAAAGTCTTCTGTAGTTTCCTTAACCGATTCATAACCGAGACAGTTTGCACACTCGTACCATTGTCAAGTTCCCACTTCAAGGAAGCGGGGGATTATTTCTTCTGTTTTCCAAGAAATGCCGTAATCTTTTCCTTAAACTCACCCGAAGCCAGTAGCTCACGCAAAAGACCCGTCGTATACTGACAAGATCGAACCTCATCCATACAACAAGCAGCATCCACTGCTTTCCTTGTCAACTTTAACGCCATCGGTGGATTGGCAGCTATCTTCTCAGCCAAGGCCATCGCTTCGTCCCTTAGCTTCTCTTTAGGATAAACATGGTTAACAAGTCCTATCTGATACGCTTCTTTGCCGTCTATAAGATCCCCAGTAAGAATCAACTCCATGGCTCTGCTTCTCCCGACCAAACGGGGAATTCTTGTTGTCGAGCCCCCACCTCCTAATAAACCCATCTTGATGTGACCATCTCCAATTCGTGCCGTCTCCGAAGCCAGCAAGATGTCACAAACTAGCGCCAACTCTGTACCTCCTGCGACACAGATGCCGCTGATCGCCGCTATCGTAGGTTTGCTCATACTTCTAATCTTATCCATGGGGAAAGGCCCTTCTGGTAAACCTATTTTTTGCACCTCCGACAGATCCGCCCCTGAACAAAATACATCCGGCCCACCAGTCACCAGCATCACCCTGACATCGTTGTCTCTCTCGATCTCGCCCACTACCTCGATTAATTCCCGCATCATTGTTGAATTCATAGCATTTCTCTTCTCAGGTCTGTTCAATGTTACAATGGCGACTCCCTCCTGCTTTTCGTAAAGAATCGTTTCATAATTCATTTATCCGCCTCCTAAGCTTGCACGATTACCTTTTTCTCAGGTCTCCTATTCTTCTCTTTCATGTCCGCCACTCTTCTATCCCCTCTACCGAGGCAGGATAGCTTCGCTCGACATAACCAAAGGATGAAAGGAATCTTTGACGTTAGAAGGTAAACAGCTCGATGCCGCCGGTTACCATGATCTCTGCGCCATTCATCGTCCGTGCTTGGTCGCTAGCCAGGAAGGCCACGACAGAGGCTACCTCCTCCGGTTCCTGTAATCTTCGAGTCGGTATCCTGCGAAGAATGCGCTGCTTAACGTCATCTGAAAATTTTTGAACAGCGGGCGTGTTGACTAGGCTCGGGAAGACAATATTGCAGGTAACTCCAAATCGCGCGTACTCCAATGCCGCCGTTTTTGCCAAACCACAGAGGCCAGCTTTGCTCGCTGCGTACGAACACTGGCCGAAGCCGCCGTCCAGGCCCGCCCTCGACGAGATAATAATGATCCTCCCCCACTCTCGTTCAGCCATCTTTGGACCTACCTGCTTGATACAGTAGAAAGCTCCAGATAGGTTGACTGCCAGTTCCCTATTCCAGGCCTCAACGCTCATCTTGTCAATGGTGGCAATGTTGTCAGTAATCGCAGCGCAACTCACCAGTACATCCACAGGCCCCAGCTCTGTTGTAATCTTCTCGAAAGCTAAGCGGACGCTTTCTTGTTCAGCAACGTCCACCTTCACTGCTACAGATTCGCAGTTTTTCTCTCGAACCATTCGTGCGGTTTCCTCCGCCTGCTCGATGAGGAAGTCGAGAATGCCAACGTTCATTCCTTCACTGGCTAAACCCAGGCAAATGGCACGTCCTATGCCCCTGGCCCCTCCGGTCACCGCAGCTGTCTTGCCGGATAAACTGAAGTTCATAGTTACCCCCCTTTCTACTTTTTTGTGTGCACAAAGTGTTTCTCTAAAAACTGTGCCCTCGCGCCGTCGTGAAAGCTCGTGTGATCCGCTTCGTTATTACTGCTTTGATTCCGATAGGCCCGACCTGAAATTCTCAACCCGTCTTCTTACCTTTTTGGTTCTTATCCATTCCCTGCCTTAAATCCGTTTCTTTTGACTAGCCCAATAGGGATCTCTCAATATGTTCTTGGTAACTTTCCCGGCGGGATTCTTGGGGAGCTCATCTATAAATTCCACTCTTTTTGGCTTTTTGTAACCGGATAGATTGGATGCACAGAAATTAATAATCTCTTCCTTCTCCAATTGATATCCATCCTTCTTAACAACCACGGCGCATACTGATTCACCGTATATTTCATCCGGTATTCCGAACACAGCGACCTCACGTACCGCCGGATGTCTCATGATGTTATTTTCGATTTCTTTGGGATAGATATTTTCCCCTCCGCTTATGATCATGTCACTCATCCGATCAACAATAGTAAAATATCCATCCCCTTCTACTCTGGCGAGGTCCCCCGTATGTATCCAGCCATCGCGGATGGTTCTTTTTGTGGCCTCCTCCATCCCAAAATAACTTATCATGCCCCCGTGGGATTGGGAGCAAATAACCTCGCCAACTTCCCCAATAGGTATATCGTTACCATCCTTATCCACAATTCTTATATCAGCGTTAAACATTTCGCGGCCGGTGCATTGAGACCTCTCTCTGTGATCTTCCGGTCGTAACACTGACATCATGCCAGATTCAGTCTGTCCATACCATTGATAAAAACCACATTTGAATAAGTCCATAGAAGCTTCAAGCACCGTGGAACTGATTGGCGAGGAGCCATACCAGATTTTTTTTAATGTGGAAACATTATACTTTTTCGCATCCGGATGATTGACAAGCATGGCTAGTTGGGCAGGTACCCACATGGTCACTGAGATCCCATAACGCTGGACGGTATCTAGTGCCTTATCCGGATCAAACCCTCTACCTGTTATGACACCCGTCCCACCCAAGAGGAGCGCGGGCTGAAGCGTCGCATTTCCTCCACCATAAAACATTGGAATGGGTACTAAAGCGACTTCATCATGGTAAATGTCACCTTCTGTCATCATACCCTTATAGGTATTGAGCCATGAAGAGTGAGAGGTAAGTACCCCTTTTGGAAAGCCTGTTGTACCAGCAGTATACATAATGGCGACAGGAGAAGAAGGATTTACTGTAATGGACGGTTCCGAGGTTGATCTCCCATCCATCAACTTGGATAATGTTAGACCTTCATCAAGCGGCTCTCCGGAGATGGCCACTAGACGGGTTGGAGAAATAACCCCCCTTTTTGCTTCGTCTACAATGGAGATTAGCTCGGGACCGAAGAAGAGGACCTTCGGGCTCGAATTATTAATTGTATAAATGAGTTCATCCTTTTTATATCGAAAGTTGACCTGAACTGTTATCGCGCCACATTTGGCAATAGCATAGTAAAGAACAACATATTCCAGGCAATTATACGCCAGTATTGCCACCCTATCCCCTTGTTCGATCCCCAGGGAAAGTAATCCGTGTGCCACTTGATTTACTTGCCGATTAAGTTGACTGTAAGTGAGGCAGTTATTATCCATGATTAAAGCCTTTTTATCTGGATACCGCTTAGCATTCAAACGCGGAATATCACCCATCACTCGCATTCTCATTCCTCCTTTGCAGGTTCTTTATATTCTGCTAACACCGTGGATTACAGGTGCTAAATTTACGGCAACCAAATAATTGGTGTTGTGTTTGCCTGTTTACGCTATTGAGCTGTATAACCACCGTCTATAGTCATTACATTGCCTGTAATAAAGGAAGCCGCATCCAACATTACCAGACGACGGCCTCAGCAACCTCTTCAGGCATACCAAACCGACCTATGGGTTGGATCGCCACAAAAATCTTTATAAGGTCCGGGGTATCTGCTCCGAGGCGACTAACGAGTGGGGTGTCGATGACACCTGGACAGATAACGTTAGCACGGATACCAGCCTTCGCGTATTCAAGTGCCACGGTCCTAGTAATCCCAATCACACCATGCTTAGCTGCAGCATAGGCAGAGGCGCCAGGTATGCCAACAAGTCCCGCCGTAGATGAAGTGTTGACAATTGAACCCTTACCTTGTTTTAACATTTTAGGGATTTCATACTTCATGCAAAGCCAAACCCCTATCAGGTTTACACCGATTATCTTATTCAAGGATTCTTCCGGGTAATCAACAATAGGAATCGGTCCAACCTGGATCCCCGCGTTGTTGAAGGCATAATCCAGACGACCATAGATTTCGACGATCTTGTCAACCACCGCCTTGACCTCCGCGACCCGTGAGACATCGCATTGAATAAACACAGCATTGCCGCCCATCTTTCTGATCATGCCGGACTGTCTCTTCACCCCCACCTATATATCAACGTCAATGATACCAACGGCTGCCCCATCTCTCGCAAAGGCCAACGCGGAAGCTCTTCCGATTCCAGAACTACCTCCTGTAACCAAGGCAACCTTCCCTATCATCTGCTCTTTCATCTTTTTCCTCTCAGCGGAGTTTATACCCAGTCAATGTTTTCATTCCTGCTTTTCAACAAGTTCTATATAAACTCCATTAAATTCACTTGGCTCAAAAAAGGCCACTTTTGACCCTCTTGATCCTTGAATGATTTTATCCCAAATGAATTTGGTGCCTTTACTTTTAAGTTCGTTAAATAACGTTTCTAAATTGTCCACTTTAAAAGCAATATGATGAATACCTTCCCCTTTTCCGCGTAGAAAATCTGCAGCTAAACCAGTTGTTGCTGAAGTTTCCACCAATTCGATATTCACTCCTGCAATGGGCAAGAATGCAACCCGATTGGTGGCATCCTGCACTTCAATCTCCTCTATTTCTTTCAATTCTAATTGTAATAATTCCTGATAAGGAAGGAGGCTTTTCTCTAATTCCTCTACAACAATACCAATGTGTTCAATTCTGGAAACCAAATTTTTCATAATAAAAACCCTTAAACAATTTCGAATAAAGGGGTTTCACGGTAATAATCGCCTGTGGCTACAACCTTTTTCCCGATAGCGGGTTCTTTATCTTCAAAATTCTGAATTCTTGTTAAGATTCTAGCCCCATTTTTAAGCTGAACTCCTGCTAATACATAAGGGACCTTTTCGCCGGGCTCGGCTCGTAACACTTTTGTAAACGTGATCACCTCTCCTTCTCCGCTGAAAACCGCCTCACTAAAAGATTCGGAGCCACATTGATCACAGGTAAATATGGGTGGTAGAAAAGTCTTTCTACAAACCTTACAAATCAAACCTTTGATGTCTTTTTTATTTGCCATCAGAACCCCTTTTTAAAAATGTGAATAGTGCAAACAGAAGGAGTGCCTCCCAGCATGTGAGTCAAAGCTGTTTCGGCATTCTTTACTTGACGTGGGCCTGCTAGGCCTCGTAATTGGTAGACAACCTCCACAATTTGTCCAACTCCTGTGGCTCCAATGGCGTGGCCCTTGGATTTTAGACCTCCACTGACATTGAAGGGGATTTGGCCACCGATTCTTGTCCTTCCCTCCACCACAGCGGGTGCGGCATCTCCTGGCTGGAAGAATCCCAGATCCTCCATATTAAGGATCTCAGTTATACTGAAACAATCGTGGCATTCCACAAAAGAGATATCTTTGTGGGCCATTCCAGATATAGCAAAAGCTTGGGTAACTGCCCTTTTTGTGCAGCCAAAACTTGTAAAAGATTCTCTTTGAGAAACTTTAAACGTTTCTGCCGCAATTGCAGATGCCACGACTTCAATCGGTTTGGGATTATATCTTTTGGCCAGCTCTAAAGGACAAATAACAACTGCTGCTGCTCCATCCGTTACCAAGGAACAATCATGGCGGCCAAGCGGACTCGCAATAATAGGAGCCTCGAGCACTTCTCTAACCGAGAAGGGCTTTTGCATATGGGCATGGGGGTTAAGGGATCCGTGATAATAGCTCTTCGCTGAGACATGGGCTAATTGTTCCTTTGTGGTTCCATATTTCTTCATGTGGGCTTGGGCATACATCGCAAACATAGCTGGGGCATTTAATCCCATGGCAGTTTCCGGCGCATACGTCCCTTGAGCAATAAGTTGAATAACTTCTGAAGATTCCTTAGTATTCATTTTTTCTATACCAAGAACCAACACAAAGTCATAAATCCCAGCAGCCACGGCAATATAAGCTTCTCTAAAAGCAATTGCCCCTGAGCTGCAAGCTGCTTCTATTCTGAAAGCAGGAACATTAGGTAGGCCTAAGGTTGTGGCTACCAACGAACCAACCGTATTTTGTCCTACAAATGCTGGCGCTCCAAAGTTTCCAACGTAAATCGCCTGAATAGCTTTTTTCTCGATTCCAGAGTCGCTGATTGCTTTGCTACCGGCTTCTGAGATCATGTCAGGAAAGGTGCGCTCTTTCAAAACTCCCCAGCGGATTTCATCACCACCAATGATCGAAACTTTTCTCATATCTTTGTCCTTTTTGAGAGAGACGTATTTGCCACTTATCTATTTTTTGGGAAGTTTAGGTCCCCGGTCATAGCATCCTGTTTTTGGATCTGGTTTTTCCTTCCTTAGTTCAGTTTTTAATATCTTCGGGAGGGCTGCGGGCCTTGGAAAACTCTCTCTGAATTCGATGTATCTTGGCACTTTAAAAGGCTCCAAGTGATTGAGGCAATGGTCGATAATTTCTTCGGGAAACAGCGTTTCCTTAGGTTTCAAAATGATGTAAGCTTTTACTTCTTCATCTGCATAAATATCAGGGACACCAATGACAGCGGATTCCTGAATCTTCGGATGCATATTTAGAACACGCTCTACTTCGGCGGAAGCGATATTTTCTCCTCGCCGTTTAATCACATCTTTCTTCCTATCTACAAAATAAAGAAAGCCCTCTTCATCTTTGTAAGCATTATCCCCAGTGTATAGCCAACCATTCTTTATGGTCTTTTCAGTATTTTCAGGATCCTTCCAATACCCCCTGCATATTCCAGGCCCTTTTAATATGATTTCTCCAGGTTGACCCACAGGAACTTCCTCTCCATCATCTGAAATTATTTTGACCTCCGTTCGATCTGCAGGACGGCCGATCGTAAAAATTCTTTTGGGATGCCGGGAAGGAGGGTCCTTAAATCTTTCTATCGTTCCGACCACGCATTCAGTTAAACTATAAGCGTCTAATATTTTTAGATTGAAACGCGTTTCGAATCCTTCTTTTATGCTTCCAGCGTTGATACCACTAATGACAACCCTGACTGGGTTATCCTTGTCTCGATGGCTTTCTGGTTGGGCATAAAGCATAGCTAGGATGGACCCCACTGAATTGAACTCGGTAGCCCCATATTTTCTAGCCTTATCCCAATGCTGTTTAACGCTAAAAGTCTCTAAGAAGACTGCACTGGCGTTAGAAACCATCGCCCCCATCACAACATAAAGACCGACGTTGGCATGAAATAATGGGAAAAAACCCATCAAGCGATCAGAGGGGTCGCATTCCATCGCTCCTGACCAGAATTCTCCCCCTAAAATATAAATCCGTTGATAAAGCGTTACTCCTTTTGGTCTAGCTGTAGTTCCAGACGTATACAAAACGGACACTACATCTTCAGGCGTTACATCTGTCGGCCCGAGATCTGGGGAACTTTGATCTATGAATTCACCAAATTCTCTGAAACCAGGAATTTGTTCTTTCCCCAAATAAACAACCTCTTTCAATAAAGGGCACAGGGCCTTCGCAGCCTGAACCGTATTGTGAAAATCAACGTTCGCGAACAATAATCTTTGTCCAGAATGATTGATGATATAAGCAAGCTCATCAGGAGGGTAACCCGTATTCATGGGAACCATAATCGCACCGATTTTTGCCACAGCGAAGTAGAGAAACAAAAATTCCGAGCAATTCTTTAAAAAGAAGCCTACTACGTCCCCTTTCTTAATTCCCCACCTCAAGAGGCTATTGGCAACTCGATTTACTTTAAGATTTAATTCGCCATAGCTGATTTTAAGGTCGGGTTCAAAAAGCGCATAGATCTTATCGGGGTTTTGCTCAGCTCTCTTTTCGAGAAGCTCCCTGATCGTGACATTCATAGGATTGATTTCCATTTGGGCCTCCATGAAATTCTCTTTTCCTCCGATATAAGCAAAATAATCATTGTGTTTACAGGTGCTAAATTTAGGCATCAGGTAAAATTGTATAGCAATGGTTACTCATTATATGCTGATGGCTATCCAGGCTCCTTCATGGACGGCATGCATAATGTCCCGAGGCTTGAGACAATCTCCAATTTCATAAAGGTGAACTACTTCTTCTCTCACTTGATCTGCCAGCTCCCGGTTGGGCCTTCGCTCGCATCCATCGATAAAGCTCGCGCATGCCTCTTGAATATTAAAAACTGGGGTTTCATGAGAAAACCCCAGTTTATGGTGTATATAAGAACCTACCATCACTCCAACATATTTTGTCTAGTTTTTGGGATGTACTCCATTGCTTATCGACACTTAGGCTGACCTTTTATAGTTCTGTATAAAATTGTTAATCCTCTTTGGCACGACGCTCTAAACGCTTTAACCAGATAGGCAAATTCGAAGGTTGAAAAAATTCTATTATCACTTCATCCTCAGTTCTTACCAGGAACCTTTTAATGGTACTTCCCAATTTTTCGGTCACCAAACCAGGGGAAATAGTTTCATCAACGGACCATTGCGGGGGCCAACTTTCTTTTGCCAAGCGCTTGTGAAGATCATCGATGTCATCTACCAAGAAGGTCATACCGCCTCCCCCAACTCTTGGAAAGATAACAGGGTTTTCGTCATACGGCGGTTTTATTTGGCGCACCAATTCTACATCTACCACCCAAGTGTTACCGTACCGAAGCATTAAATAAATTGCATCAAGTTCAATGTCCGGAAGACCAACAACTTTTGCAAAATCTGGCCCGCCATAACGTTCAACTTTGAAACCCACTTCAAAACCCAAGATATCTTTGAATAGATGCAGATACTTGTTAAAGTCTTTTACAAAAAAAACTACGTGATCAAATCCAATAATCATTTTTTCCTCCTTTCGCCCACTTTCTTGGTTTAGACTTTAGTTTTGTTGAAAAAATCCCTCTTTAATACTGTTTGGAGTGCATCCCAAAAACTAGACAAAATATGTTAGAGTGATGACAGTATCAAAGGGAGATGAAAACGCCGTAATCAAATCTCTATGACAAGCATGAACATTTACGGCGTCAGAACCAGCTTGCTTCGCACGCCGGGCTGCCTCCCCAAATGCATTTAAGATCACCTCCACTTCTTCGGTAGACAGTGCTCTTGGTTTGAAGGCTCCCAATTCAGGAGTGACTGAGGGGAATAATGATTCATCAATAGTTTCTATATAATGGGTACTCATGTGCGCAATCTGAATTGCAGCTCTGGCACCATTTTCATGTATGATGTCAGCAAGTTCGCTCAGCCCTGCAATTTTATCATCATGATCGATCCCCATGTGGCGTATCAATACCCTACCGTCGAATGAAACATAGATCCCATGGACTATAATCAATCCCCAACCATCCCTTGCCCTTGCTGCATAATTATCCAACACCCTTTGGGTAACGAAGCCGTCTTCTGTTGAATAATTATCCACCATAGGTGGTAAAACAATTCTATTTTTCAATTCCATAGATTTAATTTTGAAAGGTTCAAATACCCGTGCCATTGTTATTCCCCTTTCAAGAATCTCTCCTCACTTTCTCATATCTTAAGCCAGCCATTTTACGATCATGGCAGGCGCATGTCCTCCTGCTCCAATCGTGATCCATGCCATGATCGAATTCTTTTTAAGTTCACCCGCTTCCCAGAACTCCGCAAGGTTCATTGGAATCACAACGGGTCCCGGATTCCCATATTTATGCCAGGTATGCTTCCATTTATCCTTACTAAGGCCGGCCTTCGCTGCCCCGTCTATCCAGATATCGTATAATAGATCGGCTGGCTGATGAAAAATCACAATGTCGATATCTGAAAGGGTCAGATTAGCTTTTTTGAGGGCTCCTTTAATGCCGTCAATTCCGAATCGCTCTCCCACGCGTTGCCAAAACCCAAAAAATTCTGGTTTACCGAATGTATAACAACTTTCCGCCGGCTGTTCCGGTGCCCCCTTCAACCCCGGATGGGCCGGAGATCTTATAGTGGTCCCAACCATGTCGTACATTTCTCCATAAGTTCGACCATAGTACGATAGAAACTCGCATTTCAGGTTTTTAGAGGAAACAATCGCAGCACCTCCACCGTCGCTAGCTATTGCCAGAAGAAAATCTGTCGAATCCCTTCTCCCCATCCCCCCACTTGTATTCAATGCCGCAACTGTTACTATGAGAATTCTCTTATATTTTCCACTAAGTATGTAATTCCAGGCAACCTCACACCCGTCGACGAAGCTCGCGCATGCCTCTTGAATATTAAAAACTGGGGTTTCATGAGAAAACCCCAGTTTATGGTGTATATAAGAACCTACCATTGGAATTGCAAACTTGCCACCAGAGTTAGAGGCTATAATACAGTCTATATCTGAGGGTTTAAGTCCCGCCTTGTCCAGAGCCTTTTTTGCTGCCCTTTCTGCCAAAATCTCTGCTGCATCATTATCATATAGCCTTCTGACTTCATCCGGAAACCTAAATGTTCCACGCAGATCATCTGGAATCGTTGGCTCCAAATAAGCCTGATCTTTTGCTCTAACCACAGTCTCCGGCACCACTGAAACAACTGTTTCCAGCCCAACTTTTACTTTCATCTTTGACTCCTCCTTTCAATCCGCTCCGAGAGTTGACTTAACAACACTCTGGTTTTAAAATAACTCACCGATGCACTAATTGTCCCTATTGTCTTGAAGAAACCTAAGACTGACTCCATTCTTCAGTTTAAGATTGAGAGGACGATGGCGTTCCCATCCCTACAGGGTCAGCTTTACCTGCCCTTTTTCGTTAAATCAAAACCCAGCCCCTCTGGGGCCCAGGTCTCTGGCAACTCAACCATCTCTATTACTTGCCCCTCACCATCCTTAGAAATTCTGCCCATATCTATACTAAAGAAGCTGAAATAGCCATGTTCTGCACCCAAAAGTTTAGATACTTCACCAAACGTGGTTGGCTCAACAATGCACTTTACAGGACAACCTTTTAGCGAATTCCACGTGGCTTGTAGGTTTTCCACACGAAAGGACAACGTTGGACCGCCACCCCAAGGGCAACCTTGATCAAAGTAACAAAGCTTCATTGTCCTGCCGTTCTCTGATACTAGTTGACAGACACGGTCGGGAAGGAATTTACTTTCTTTCGCCCCTTTAACCCTAGGCACTTTCGTTTCTCTATATAATTTAAAACCTAAGACGTTAATGAAGAAATCTCTCGCCTTATTCATATGCTCAGGTTCCTTTACTGCTGTAAGATTGTGTGTGTACAATGCCGTTTTAGACCTCCTTAGTTATTTTGGACTTGTTTGTATACCTCTCTTTGCCTACCCTCCGCTCTGTACGCCGTGGTTAGGTTTTGAGAATTATGCTCCATACATAAGAATGAGGTTTTTCTTATTAACCATTCTTTTTCGGCATTTAAATTTATTGATAGCTATGTGTTACTTTCCTTTCTTAATAAGACCGCCAAGGTCGATATGTTCTCGTGCCAACCACGGGGCTGGCAGAACATATGTCAGACCAAACCCGCTGTGCTGGTCAATGTGGTCTCTATATAGCCAATTCGCTGCAATGAACATCCCCATCTCAGGGATAAAGTAAGGAACCATATCAAAAGTACGGTATAAGCGCCCTTTTTGGTTGTAGTTTTCGGTATGGTAGAGAATGAAAGTTTCTTTATCCATGTAAAGTATCCGCTGGCTATAAACATAATTTTTATCTAACTGGGTCAACTTGAGTACATACATAGGCCTGCGTTCAAATTCTAAATTATGATATTCATAATTCTTTGAGTTAATATACTCTGACCCGGTCCATGATGCGGCTGGAATAAGATATTCTCGCTCGGAAATCACTTCAAATTTGTACGGGTAACGCTTCGGACTTAGCTTTTGGCTAAATCCTTCTTTATCCTCATAGATTATATCCTGCCCTGCAACAGGATCCTGTGTATCGGTGGTCGACATTTTCCGTATTCGTCTCAAAACGTTGATGTAAATTAAGAATTGATCAAATTTATCCGGATCGAGGTAGTACATTATAGAAAAAGCAGTGCCGTAATTGTCTCTCGGGGCCAAGTGTTTTATCAATGTGGCGCTTGCCTCACCATTTACTCGAGCCCGTTCGTCAAACCACCCATAGGGCTCCATAGTGGCCCTTCCATGCAGTCGAAGATCGTACCATTCGGTGGCCCCGTCATAATCCTGCCTCAAATTCTTTGTATACCCCAATAGCCGATTGGTTATAAAATAATTCTCAAAGTTAGAGTAACGCTTGAACATATTGTATACGATTTGTTGGGCCTTGAATTTTCCATCCGGTTGGGGAAATGGATATCCTGCATTGTAACTCTCGTTAATGATGTAGCCTTGATCATCCAGTTTGGTGCGCCCCATGTTCTTTCTTGTCGCTTCAGCGACGGGCAAAGCAAAGAAATATTGCCGAGTGGGGACAACCGTTATTTCAGAAAAGTTGCCAACATGGGGAGGGGTAGACGGGTTGAACCGTTTGTAATAGTCTGGAAACATTAACTCTTTAAGCCCCGGATATTTTTCTTTGTCCTTGTAAGTGTACTTGCCCGGCTTTATCTCTGGAGCGATCTTGCCAACCACATCGGGTGCACGAAAGCCAACACACTCAGCCCAAAGCTTCTTCATGGCCTCCACATCGTACGTCAATCTTCTATAAACTTCAGTAGGGACGACCTTCTTGTAGAAGTCTTTCAGATACGGCCGCGGATCATCAAACATTTTTTTGTATTCCTCACATTCACTTAAGGTAAGCTTATATTCTTTTACTTGGGATTGAGCGGCTGGTATCACTATAAATACCATTAATAAAAGAATCAAAATGCTAATGGCAAATGCCTTAACTCTTTTCATTTTACCTCCTCCCTTCTTTCTTATCGTTGGATTATCATTAATTCACTTAACCCCACTTGTAAGCAACCTTGAAAAAGATCTGATTCTTGTTGTCAAACAACTGTAACCCTTGCCCTTCCTTCGCCCCTTTAAATAACTGCGCTCCCAAAGTGAAATGCCAATGGTTGTCAAGGTCGTAGACTAACTTCGGAATGAAATAATTAGAGTTGCTGTTGATATCGTGAATCCACGTGAAAGATGGGGTCAATTTGGTGTGAAAGTATTGAGTACTGACCGAAAGAAAGGTCTGGTAGTTATTTTCTTTCAAAGGTGTCCCCCCCGCATCTGAAACAGTTTCTACTGATGGATGATCCATAATTCGTCGATAGAGGAATTCTCCCGTGAACGAAAAATAGGATATGGGGTTCAAGAACGGAATCTTTACTTTCCACGCCACATTGATGCCGGTGCGAAGATCGTCAGATTTTCCAAATCTTTGTATTACGGGTACAATTGGATTGGTGAAAGTAAATGTGCTATCAAAGGCGTAAAGGGCTTCTAAATACACCAACGGGGCAACGCCTCCAAGGAAGGAGGACTTCAATCCGGGAATATCCCTGGCAATGGTAACACCCACAAATTTTAAAAGAGGATACTTGCCTTCCTGGAATGGATGCAGTAGCAGGTTCCCATCAGAAGCAAAAATGTGTGGCAGGACTGGGGATATATAAGGAGGAGTAAACAAAGTCACAGGACTATTATTCCGACCATAAAAGGCGTTTAAGGTAAAGATAGTGTCGAATATACTTGCTTTGGCCCTAAAGCCGAATTCATTTCCTTCTTTCCATCTCTTTGGCGTACTAATATCCGCATACGTCGTAGCCAAATGAGCCTTAAAAGGGGGAAATGGGATAGAAGTCGTAATATTCGGTGCCCAGATGCCTCCATCCGCATTCCCTGTCATAATATCTTGATTGGGAATAAAATCTGCATTGGGGTTGTAAACAAATTCAAACCCCAAATCTTGCAGCCAACTGGGTTTTATGGGCAGATAGTATTCGGCTCTGAAGAGCCAGATCGGTATGATTGTTGTTTCAAATTCAACGTCTAAAAACCCACGCCGAGTATCCAAAGGATTAATTTGGTCCATTATACGGAAAGCCAACAGCTCCCCCCAGGATACAATCTGTTTACCAGCCTTGAACATGAAGTTCTTTGGAGTCCAGGTAATATTCGCCTCTTTCAATAGTTGCCAGTACTTATCATCCACATTCAGATTGTGTTTAGATTTAGAGAATAATTGGTCATTCCACGAATCATGATTGCCCTTTAATTGGTAGATCCAATCCACGGTGAGCATCCCTGAACCGTAGAATTTCAAATCTTTGGTAATTTGATAATCGCCTTCCACAAAGAGGTTCATCAGGGCAGAATTCAAATTACTTTCAGTATCGTACTTATCTCTAAATCCATAACTGAACTCCTGAGTGGCAAAGCCAAAAAGTTTCAGAGATCTCCCCAACACCATAAACTCTTCAGCTACGGCAGAAGAAAATGTCAGGGCGATGATCAACCCGGCCATTAAAACCAACGTCAGTAACTTTCTCTTTTTCATAACCTCCTCCCTCCTTCACTTCTTCGTCAATGGTTTGAGAAAACAGAACAAACTCCTCCTTCTCCTTACCCACAAACGACTCTCAATAATTTCTATCCACCTCCTTCCTTTTACTAGATTTATTTTAAAAAAGTAATCCTCTGGATCTTCTTTTTTACCATCACCTTCCTCCATCGAGGGGGAACTGAAAAGGTAGTCTCTCCCCCTTGATGGAGGCTCTGGAGGTGAGGAAATGAGATGAAATGGTTATGTAAATTCCTTTTGTGTAATCACTTTTGCCTCGACTGTTTCTATTGCTTTCTTCTTCTCACTGATGAATTTAGGTTTGATGATATAAATCAACAATGGATGAAGTGTTAAAGTGAGAATGACGTTCGTCCCCATAATCATCGCCAGGAAGAATCCCACCTGGGCCTGGAACTTCATATCTGAAAAGAAGTACCAGGTAATGATCGGTAGAATGATTGTCAATCCTGTGTAGACGACCGCCTTGCCACAGGTGCATATGGACTGGATGATTGTCTTGGTCCAGTCACCCCCTTGGGAAAGGAACTCCTCCTGGGAACGGCTATAGAGGTAGATCGCAAAGTCAACTCCAACCCCAACCCCAATTGCTGCAACGGGAAGCGTATTGATGGAAAGCCCAATGTTGGATAGAGACATATAAGCACCTGCCACCGTGTTGGCCAGGATCAATGGAAGCGTGAGCATGAGGCCGGCCGTAATAGACATGAAGGACAAGGTGCAAAGAATGAAGATGGCTCCAAGAACCGTTAGGTCGATGATGGCATGGGACCTTTTCATCTCCTCATTGAGGGCAATCTCCAACCCAATTCTTCCCCCTGCCAGCTTAAATTCTCCTTTCCCTACCTTCATGGGACGGTCCTTAAAATAACCATAGGCCGCCTCCCGGATGCGAAGCAGATTCTCTGAGGTATGATCGGCAAAAAAGAGGTTAACCTGAGACCGCTCCAAACCTTCGTCTACATAACGGCTCAAGGTTCCACGGTCTGTATTTTGCCGGATATAACCCATAAGACCGGTCAACATGGTCTCATTACCAGGGAGTTCCTGCCAAAGCTCGTCCCCATCGTGAAACGTCAGATTCATCATTCCCACTGTGTCGATCAACGAACTGGAGGATTTGTAAACGTCTGGCAGTGCTCTATTCATATGCCTTGCGAAGTCTCCAAACGTCGTGAGGACAATTGGGTTATAAACTGACCCTTTTTCACCCTCATAATAAAGCGCCAAATTTTCTGAAGAAGCGTCAAAGAGCCGGTTGATTATCTCCTGATCCTTGTTATACGTATGGTTTGGCCAGAGAACAGGGGAACCGGGTGTCGGGTCTCCGATCTTCAGTTCGCTCGTTTGCCAGAAGCAAAAGATGGCTAATATAATGATCAAAGCCCCCACTGCATACCTGGTGCCTGAGCCAATTGAAAAACGGGTGATTCTCATCATGAGCCTAGCGAGCCAGTCCACTTGACAGCTATCCTTCGCCCATTTCTCACTCGCTACCTTAAGGGGAATTAAGTTGCAAATGGCCGGGACCATGAAACCCGTTAGGATGATGCTCATCATCCAGAAGGTCATGATGATCGCGAGATACTGCATCAGGGCGATCTTGGCAATAATCAACACTAAGAATCCTGCCGCATCTGTGGCCACGGCTGCAAAGTTGGGTATGAACATGGTCCGCATAGTCTCATAACTCGCACGGAACCGATCACCACCGTTGGAATGTAACTCCTCAAAGTAACGGTAGGTGATCTGATGCGAGTTCCCTATTATTCGGGCGCCTACAAGAAAGGCAATGACATACAGCATGGGGTTGAAGTTTATCCCTGTGAAGCCAATAAATCCCAGCCCCCACACGGTGAGGATTAATGCGTTGCCCATGACAACGATCATGCCCAAAAGATTCCCGTAAAAAATGAGTATTAGAACCACGATCATTGCAACGACACTAATTACAAAAACATTTAGTATTTGTGGCTTTAAACTATAGATCCAGCCCATGAGCATTGGGAACCCAACAATATGAACCGAGGTATCTCCATCCGAATAGTCCTTTCTTAGCTTTTGCAAAAGACCAAAGGCTTGCTCATACGAGATATTCTCTTTAAACTCCGTCAACAAGAGTGCGGCCGTTCCATCTCTCGATACCAGAATCCCATTATCGGCCCGGTTGGAAAAAATATTTTTTTTCAACTCCAACATCCCCTCGGGATCCTTAGGTACTTCAGGCCACATGAGCGGTACAATACTTATCTCCCCCTTCTTTAACGGCTTGACCACTTTTGCCGAAACGCTTGCAATAGACACAGTCAAGATCCGATAGACTTCCTCCCATAAGACTACCTCATCGGTCATCCGTTTGAGCTTTCCCAGAAAAGCCTCGTTAAAAATATCCCCCTCCTTCGCCTTGAGAGCAATCACTACCCCCGATGCTCCACTACCAAAAACCTGAGCGAATCGGGCATGGAGTTTAAGGTACGGATGATCGTATGGAAACAATTCTGCCAGAACAACTTCACCTCGAATCTTAAAGGCGCCATACAAAAAAATCCCAGTTATAACTAGAAGAATGACCAGTACGGTCAGCCTCTTGCGGGATAAAAACCAACAGAGTCGATCTAATCCGCGAAGTTTTTTCTCATTTTCCATTATTTATCTAACCTCTTAACAAGGAGTTACATCTTAACCCGTTTCCAGGTGTTCGAAGAGCTAAGGTAAACAGCTCCCTCCCATCCTACGGCGATGAAACCAGAGTTTCCTCTCCGAGTAAGCCCATAGATCCACCCATATGTGATAGGCGGTTCAAATTGAGGATTTTGCCAGGTCCCCCCATTGTCCATAGAAATTAAAAAAGTGCTCTTTCCACCGATCAAAACTGTACCCGTCCGACTAGAGGCAACACAAAAAAGCTGCGTCTTGGCCGCTCCCGTCTTAACTTCCTTCCAGGTCTTCCCCCCATCGACCGTCCTGATAACATAACCATCAACCCCCACTGCCCAGGCTGTCTGAGGATCAAGGGCCACTACATCAAATAAAAAAGGATCGCCGAGCACATCGCCGGTATCCTTCGAAAGTCCAAAATGGCCTGCCTGCTTCCTCCAGGTATTCCCCCCATCGTTCGTATGATAGATATAACCATATTCACCCACGACCCATCCATGAATAGGATCACAAAAAGATATGGATTTAAGTATGAAATCCTCATCCTTGAACTGAATACTCCAAGTCTTGCCACCATCAACAGTAAATAGAATATGTGTCTGCTCAGTAACGATCCAGCCTTTCAAGGGTGTCATGAAATATACTTTCATTAGAAAAAAAGGAACTGGGCTTTTTTGCTTCTCCCAAGTTTTCCCTCCGTCTCGTGTGTGTATAATAGTACCTTCATTACCCACAGCCCAGCCATTTTGAGGATCCACAAAGTATATTGAACTCAATGTGAAGTCAGTACCACTGTTCTGACGAATCCATGTCTTGGCGCCATCGCTCGTATGGATTATGGTGCCCCAACGCCCGGAAGCCCATCCATCATTTTCGGTAGGGAAGGTCACAGAAAATAGATCGTCATATAGTTCTGGCTGCTTTTTCTGCTGTGCACACAGGATACTCGGAAGCCAACAAAAAATAAAAGAAATCACCACCATTATACTCAGCATGTAATCTGTTTTCTTTCTGAAAAATAATTGCTGGCAACCCCTTGCTCGCATCTTATTACCCCTGTTGAAATAAAGTTAATTTATAAGTCCTGAACCTGACATCATATGTGAGCCAAACTTTGTATATAAACCGCAACATAATGGGATCGATTCACAAAATTCACCCTATGCTGATAAAACGATTATAGTACAAGACTTAGTGTCAGCAGCCTTGTCTCCACCCATGCAATGAGCCAAGCCTACCCTAGCTCCTTTTACTTGCCTTGCTCCGGCCTCATTGCGTAACTGGGTTACAATTTCTATGATCTGCGCCACACCAGTTGCTCCAACTGGGTGTCCTCGACTTAAAAGACCTCCTGAGACATTCACTGGAAAGCGCCCCCCTAACATCGTTTCCCCTCTCTCGACTAGTTGTCCACCTTCCCCTTTTGCACACAAACCCAATGCCTCATAGTGTAAGATCTCCGCAATTGTAAATGCATCATGACATTCCACTACATCAAGATCCTCAGGCCCAATCCCGGCCTTTTCATATGCAAGACCACAGGCTCGATAATCAGTCCCCCAGTAAGTTAGATCCTGTGGGTTCTCATAACTTCCTGTACACAAAATCGCAGCATCAATATTTACAGCCCGACTCAGTTTTTTGGCTATCGAGGGTGAACATACTATGACTGCGGCCGCTCCGTCGGCATTTGGGCAACACTGCAAACGTGTAAAGGGTTCAACAATCATTGGTGAATTCAAAACTTCTTCCACAGTAATTGGTTCACGAAACTGAGCAAAAGGGTTCAATTGACCATGACGGCGATTCTTGACAGCCACCTGGGCCAACTGCTGAGGTGTGGTACCAAACTCGTTCATGTGACGAATCGCTCTTAAGGCAAAACCAGCCGAGGCCAGCAAACCTAATTGAGTTTCAAATTCAGTTTCGCCAGAGTTGATAAGTCCGATTTCGGGGACATACAATTTTTCGGCACCAACTACAAGTACCATGTCGGCTTGGCCTGCAGCTATCATATTATAAGCCAAATAGAAGGCAGTCGAACCAGAGGCACAGGCGTTTTCAACATTAATAATTGGCACCTTATTTATTCCCACCTCCCAAAACACATGCTGACCCAGTGTCATATCCCCAAACAGCCGGCCGGCAAACGCATTCGCAAAGAAACAGGCATTTACTTGAGGTGGCCTGATTCCTGCATCCTTAAGTGCCAGGAATGTTGCTTCAGCACCCATATCAACTATTGACCTGTCTGGATGTTTGCCGAAAGGAATCATGCCTACACCAATTACTGCTGCAGATGGCACCTTATACCTCCTATGTATCTAGCCCACCGTAATAGGAGTGAAGTAAGGCCTCAGCCTTGGTGCGCCGTGACCGTCATGACCCAATGGTTCCACAACCAAGCGCACTTTCAGCCCTATCCTTAGTTGGGCAATAGCTCTTGAATCGAGCAAACTAAAAACTCGCAGACCACTTTCCTCAAGGTCGACATAGCCCACACTATAAGGCTCTGGTAAACCTAAGGGTGATTTTCTCCGAATTACCGTGAAGCTGTAGATAACCCCTTTCGAACCAAGCGAGATCTCTTCGGTCTGGCCCAGACAACCTTTACAATACCTTGGTCTAGGGAAGTAGTAACGATTGCAAGTCGGACAAACCCCACCTAGCAACTTGGGCTGAATTTGGTCATACGGGGGCAAGGTAAAGATTCCAGATACTACGGGCGGAATATTAAGCACCGTTTCCAAGTTCATCCTCCTCTTTTAGACGTATGAGTAATTTCAGCAAAGTGTTCCCATTTATAGTCTAAGCTATCAATAAAAAAGGGAATCTGGGTTGGATTCCCTTGGGCAAACTTTCCTCTTGACATTAAGAAAAATATATCGGAAAATTTTTATGACGGTAAAGGGGACCAACCCATACAAAAACCGTCGCCTCGGGCCTCGTTGGCGGAACCCAGCGAGGCCTTTTTGTTTTGACTGATCTTACTTCACGCCTAACCTCCTTTTTATAGGCCCGTTGCTATCAATGCCCCTATAACATCTCAAGCTTTTTGAGTCCTTTCTGGATTCAAAATCCCTGAAAAGATATTCTCAATCATCTGATTAGCTATTACTTCAGTATCAAGTTGCCCACCCTCTTTGTACCAACGATAGAACCAATTGATCACCCCAAAAATCATAAAAGCGATAACGGTTAAGTTGCCCGGCCGGAGCATGTCCAATTGCTCCAGTTTTTTTAATTGATCCAAATAGAGACCATAGACTTTCCGTTGATACGATACATTTACATTTTTTGGTCTCCCTTTTAATAAAGGATTTTCTTCCAATGTAATTTTTACTTCCTTTCTTGATTCACGGTTAAAAAGAAGGTGCCGAAAAATCATCTTTCTTAAACCTTCAACAGGATCAGTCTCTCTTGATTGTATTTCTTGGAGGGAATTGATGAGATGCAGGGAAAAACGTTCGATAATTGTGAAAAGGATTTCCTCTTTATTCTTAAAATAGTGATAAACAAGAGAAGGATTAACTCCTGCTTCTTCTCCAATCTCCCGAATAGGGCTGTTTAGGTATCTCTTCTTATAGAAAAGATCGATGCTTGCTTTAATTAACCTTTCCTTTATGTCATTCTTAGACAAAATCAAATTCCTTCTAATCAAAAAATTTTTAATCTTCAGCGCTTCAATTCATGCCCGCCTTTTCCCGATAATATGTACCCGAGGTGATAACTTTTTGCCTCAATTTATGTTTTACAATCCACAGAGTGTGTTCTTATCGCCTACCAAATGATTTTATAAATTAATTGGTTGTTCAATTATCACAACCTAAAAAACTTGTCAAGAAAAAAATTTATATTTTCATATTTTCTTTTTAAGTTATTGTAATTATTAAATTTATTTTTATAAACCGTTTAAATTTTTATTATATTAATTGAACAGTCAATTAGTTTTATTTAATAAATTTCCCTACGTTAAAAAATGAAGGGCTTGAGTTTTTAGATGCGATTGAGAGGGCCGATGATTTCGAATAGATCCCTAAAAGTTCATCAGCCATTCTTTTTCCTCTCTTTTCCAGCGTGTCTTGTTTAGAGTAATTCAGCCGGCCGCACGCATCCAATGTTCATTATTCTATACCTAAAAGGCAATCTCATTGCGGTCTGACGGAGGGGGTTTATAATTAATGTAGGAGGAAAAAAGATGCGACATTCATCGAAGAATATTGTAGACTACTTTATGGGCAACGCCCAAAGGCTTCCATCAAAAGGAGATTCACAATGAGATCTATATGGATTGCCGTTCTGATAGGTGGAATCGCAATATTATCAATTTCTTCTTGCGCCACCGTACCCACAGAACCTCTCGCTTCAGGGGAGCTAAGATTATTAAGCATGCAGATTCCAATGAAAGAAGACATCAAGGTTAACTTCTCATTCGAGGTCAATATTAAATTTGAGGCAGATGGCAAACCGGAGATTAGAACAGCCTGTTTCTCCTTCTCGGGGGACGGGCCATACTGTTATAAAGTAACGGACGTAAATTATGGATCACCAGCAACAATCAAGGTGCAGGTTCGGGCCAAAAACTCTGGCTTGAATGCCTTAGAAAGTTATATCTATTATCTTCTAGATGGCAAGGTTCAACCAACTAATGTCGTAGGTTGTCAGATCCGTGTTATTCCGTAATAAAAGAAGCCTTGGTAGGGTTGCTTACCGGTGAACCACCGGTAGGAATTAACCTCAGGTAGATCTTGTCGAACCACCCGCGGGACTACAAGAAGATGATGATTCTGATCTCTTTGAAGAAGAAAAGCTGGAGAGCACTTTCTCAGGCTTTTTCCCTCCACAATCAGGACATTTTAAAGAGTCTCCTCCTTCACCTACTTTCTGGATCTTCTCAAAAAGCTTCCCACACTTACGACAACGATATTCGTAGATAGGCATGTTTTACTCCTAAATGTCAAATGCCAAAGCACAAATGCCAAATCAAGCCCAAAGCCTTAATTTCAAAATTCTTGAATTTGAAATTTGACCTTCATTTGACATTTGCCTGCCTGCCGGTAGGCAGGGATTTTGTCATTTGAAATTTAACATTTTTTACTGTTGAACCACTTCATAGCCAGCGTCTTCGATGGCCTTTGCGATTTGGTTAGATGCGACCTCTTTCGTATTATCAAATCGAACCTCTCCTTTTGCAAGGTCCACCTGAACATTCTTAATCCCTTCCAGTTGACTCAGCACCTTCGTGACAGACATCACGCAATGCTGACAACTCATTCCTTTGACTTTCAAAGTAGTCGCCATTTTATCTTCCTCCTTCCATTATGCCCAATCAATATACCTCGAGACGGCCTTTTGAAAATCTTTTAAGGCTTCCCCTCTCTTAGCACTCGGTTTCTTCTGGGTTTTATCCAGGCATTCCTCCATATAGGTCTTCACAACGACCATCCCCACTTTTTTGATAGCGGCAGTGACGGCGGCTACCTGGGTCAGAATGTCCGCACAAGAAACCCCCTCTTCCACCATCCTCTGAAGCCCTCGGAGTTGCCCTTCAATTCTTCGTAATCTCAACAAGACGTCTTTTTTCTCTCGCTCCATACTATACCCCCCTATGGTATATACGCTTATATTAGTCTGCCCTCCCCTCTTTGTCAAGAAAAAAATTGAGATTACCGAAAAAGTCCAGAAATCTCTTTAATCATTTTTTTTGAAATCTGTGTAATCAAGAGAGCGTATAGTAGTTTCTCAAAGCTCTCTTCAATTCCCATTGACAAGCGTCCCTTATTCATTTAACCTGAAAAATAATCTGCCAAAGGAAAACAATGCGAATCAAAGCCAACGGTATTCAGATGAATTATGAGCTGTCTGGGAAAAAAGGGGCTCCGGTGGTGGTTCTAAGCCATTCCTTGAGCTCCAGTCTCGAAATGTGGAATCCTCAAATGGAGGCTTTGAACCCTCATTTTCAGGTACTCCGTTATGACATCCGTGGCAACGGTGGTAGCAACGCTCCCTCAGGGGCATATACTTTGGAACTCCTGGGAAATGATGTCATTAAATTATTGGATGCCCTGAACATTAATGAGGTGCATTTTGTTGGGTTGTCCATCGGAGGGATGATTGGTCAGAGTCTGGCTTTAAACCACGCCCATCGACTCAGGAGTCTCGCTCTATGCGATACAGCTTCCATCGTTCCTCAAGAGGCTCAGCCCATTTGGCAGGAGCGCATCAATAAGGTTCTGAGCAAAGGGATGGAGGCCCTATTGGACGAAACCATGGAGCGCTGGTTCACTCCAGCCTTTCTCAGAAAGGGGTCTCCCATTCTGGACATCATTCGGAAGCAAATTTTAGCCACACCCGTAAAGGGTTATATGGGTTGTGCTGAGGCGATTCGGAAGCTTAATTACCTGGACCGACTCTCTGAGATCAAAATACCCACTCTCATCATGGTAGGAGAAGACGACCCTGGAACGCCGGTCTCTGCCTCAGAAGCCATGCACAAGCGTATATCAAATTCAAAGCTGGTGATACTGCCGTCCAGCCGCCACCTTTCCAATGTGGAGCAGACCGAAGCTTTTAATTCTGTACTATTAAATTTCTTGAAGAATCTTTGACCCCTTCGACGACGCTAAGCGCCGCTCAGGGTAAACTTGCTGAATATTAATCTTTGAACCGTGTCATGGATATGTCGATCTATTTCAAGAGGAGATGACTTTTAAAGCCTTTCCCAGGTGTTGGTTGGATTGAGAGAGTTTTCCTACGGCTTCTTCAATCTCCGTCTTTACCAGATCTAATTCCAACTCGCCAGCTGTTTGAGCCCATTTTTTGTATTCACCCATATGGCTCTCATTATGTTCAATCCAATGTTCAATGACGACTGACAACTTTTTCTTCTGGTCCATTTTTTCCCCTTCTCCTATCAACGTTTTTGCCAGCACACAGCTACAAAAGCACCTGTATTCAAATTCTTTCTTTGTCCCTCCCGCTCAATTCCAACGGCCCTCTCCGGATGATCCCCTTTTTGAAAATGTATAGCTGTTTTTGCCACACCTTCTACAGAGGCAAGGGAGAGTAATTCCTGAGGAGATCTGAAAATTGCCTTTTTAAATATCGTATGTTTCTCCTTTGCCCCAGCCTTTCTGCGCGAGGCCCAAGGACTCAGGCTGTTCAGGGTTGCCACAACAATGCACCCTCCCCTTTTGGTAATACGGAATAGTTCTCCTATCGCACCTTTTGCATCCTCAACGAATTCAAGAGCGGTTACTGAAACCACTTTGTCAAAAGAGCTTCCCGGAAAAGGCAGATTTAACATATCTGCTAAAATTATCCAGAAGGGGTATTCTTTGAGTTTCTTTTTTGCTTGAATCAGCATGGGTAGGGATATATCGAGTCCAATGACTTGCGAACCTGATGAGAGAATATCGGTGGTAAAAATTCCTGTCCCACAACCAGCATCAAGTATGATCTCGCCTTGCTTGGGTTTCAATAGATCCAGCATCAATTCAGCTTCATACTTTCTTACTAGGGAACCAATGGGGGTGGTGAACCACCTGTCATAGGCCTCAGGCCACTCATCAAAAAGCTGACCTTTCTTCCTATTCATATAAGAAGCTTATCACCTGTTTCAGCAGGGGTCAAATGATGTGATGTTTTGGAGAGTTAAAGTGGTAGTCGTCGAGTATGGATAAATTGATTTGCTATTCAAAATCAAGGGGGAATTTTTTGGCCAGAAACGTCACACTGGAGGGGGAAAGTCCCAATGACTCAAAGGCTATTCCCCCTGCCCTCTTGTTTCATCGCCCATGGCGGGATCCACCCCATGATCCACGATAGCCGTCCCAGTCACGGCGAGGTTGTTGATATCCATAAGGATACCCGTAACCGTAATTATAGTTGTCGTAGCTACGGGGATAACTATAACCATCGCCATAGCCAGAATTATAGCCATATCCTCCATAACCGTAGCCACCAACCGTGACGCAGCCCGACAACGTCAGACCAACCAGAAGAAGAATCCCAAAGAGAACCAGTTTTTTATTCATATAATCACTCCCTTTCTTTTGTCTTTATATATTTAGACGGGTTCCAGATCATTTTATTCAAATTCGTAAAAGATGGCTTGGTACCCTGAAAAGGGATTTTTAGGTGACAAATTAGTAAAGTTCCTCCCTCAATTCAATGAGCAAATTGGCGAATAAAGAAGACGATTTTCACAATCTTATTTTTGATATTGACAAAGAATATCTTTGTGATATCAGTAAGTCTCTTTGTTGTAGATTTTGTCTATATATCCAAGATATTGAAGAGAGGGGATGCCTTATGCTCATAACTGAATCGGCGCAAGAAGTTAAAAAGTTAAGGAATTTTAAAAGAAAGGAGATCCATTATGGAATATAGGGGAAGGTTACTGAGATGGTTTATGACTGCACTAATTACTTCAGTCATTTTATTTCCTCCCCTTTTTGCCTTTGCTGGAGGAGTCAATCACGAACCCCTCGGGTCTGAAGCCTTCTTGGTGGGGATCTTACCTCCACCGGGTTTTTATGTAAAAGAGTACCTTAACTATTACACTGCCGATAAACTAAAAAATGATGGCGGTCGAACCTTGAACCTTGTGAGGGATGGCATGGAATTAGATAAACTCGAAGTCTGTGCCTCCGCCACACGATTCCTTTATATCTCGCCACTAAAGATTTTAGGTGGATCTTTGGGAGCACAGATGATTGTTCCATGGGTAAGGACCAGTCTGAAATTAGACGCATTAACACCGGGGGGTCCTTTAG
>Ga0315277_10001806_pt1 | contig 30386 bp, 24 predicted proteins | sample YL17G05_15_MG_FD_203695 | JGI IMG/M metagenome (GOLD analysis project Ga0315277, IMG submission 203695) | Sediment microbial communities from Yellowstone Lake, YNP, Wyoming, USA - YL17G05_15 | ecosystem: Environmental > Aquatic > Freshwater > Lake > Sediment | place: USA: Wyoming | collected...
AAAAAGGTAACAAGCAAAAAAGCATAAAAGAAACGAGATGATTCTTTTTATCAATAACTTAGATGGGGCCAAAATAAACTTCCGGAAAGGGGCCAATTATAGTTGCCGAAACCAACAGACGAGAAAGGACCCGAACGGGCAGAAAGAATCTCTCTCTGCAAGGGATCCACCGGCTGTTGTCCGGGGACAATCCGCCCGCGGGAATGACACAGTGCAGGTGCGGGTGATGCAACAGGGTCTGCGTCCAAGTGTGCAGAACGGCAAGGAAGCCGAGTCGAGCTCCGAGGTGTTTCGGGTCGGCAGCGATGGTGCGGAGGCTTTCAGAGGCTGCCCGGAAGAGGATGGTGTAGACGACACGCTTGTTCTGAAAAGCCACCGCAGAAACTTCATCGGGAATGGTAAAGACGACGTGATAGTAGGGAACGGGAAGCAGCTCGGCCATGCGCGCCTCGAGCCACTCCGCCTTGGCGAGCGATTGGCACTTGGGACAGTGGCGGTTGCGGCAGGAGTTGTAGGAGATCCTCTCGGCGCCGCATTGATCGCACACGTCGAGGTGGCCGCCTAAGAAGGCAGTCCTGCAGACTTCGATGGCGCGCATGGCACGATGCTGCTCACGAGACATGGAAGCGCCGTGGATCTTCCGGTATTGCGCGCCGCACTGGCGGAAGATGTCGGCCACTTCCAGGGCCGGCCGAGTCACGGCAATGCGGGCGGCTCAGGAAGCTTTGCCAGCGACTCCAGCGGGCTTTGAGTGGCATGGATCGTGGCGCTGGAGACAGTTGTGTGGATTGCGGTCGTATTGAGGCTGCGATGGCCCAACAATACCTGGATGATGCGAATATTGGTTCCGGAGTCGAGCAAGTGAGTTGCAAAGCTGTGGCGCAACATTCTCAGGTTGACCGCTTTGGAGATTCCTGAGGCTCGGCGGGCGCGCCGGATGGCTCGACAGACACTCTCTCGGGTAAGTGGCATTCCGGGAACCTTCCCGGGAAACAAGTAGGATGCGGGGCGGGCAATTTTCCAGTAGGCCCGCAACCAGGTAAGAAGGGTTGGAGAGAGCGGAACATAACGATCCTTGTTGCCCTTTCCCAATTCCACGCGGATCATCATGCGTTTGGAATCGATGTCAGGAACCCGCAGATGCAGGACCTCGGAATGCCGCAGTCCTGTGGCGTAGGCAATCATGACCAGGACTCGATACTTGAGGTTGGAGAGAGCTTCGAGAAACGTGCAGACTTCCTCCATGCTGAGAATTACCGGTTTCGTTTTTGGTTTTTTGGCGTAGGGGATTTTGGGAAGGGTCCAATCTCTTGCCAACGTTACGGCGTAAAGAAATCTCAGGGCGCTAACAACAATATTGAAAGCGCTCCAGGAGGCTCTTTTCTCCTGAACGAGGTAAACCTGATAGCCGCGAATTTCCTCTGGGCCAAGCAGGTCAGGGGACTTATGAAAAAACTTGGCGAATTTTGCAACCGCAGCGACGTAAATTGCGATAGTCTTTGCGCTGAGGTTACGCACCCGTATGTCTTCGATCATTCGTTGACGCAAGGGTGTCATAGTAGGCTCCTTTCTGAGTTGAATGTTGCTTGGACACCAACATGCTGCCTCAGGAAGGAGCCTTTTGTCGTTAGGAAAATGGATTTGATTGTCGGGAAGTCATTGAGGGAATTGCAGAAATCTCAAAGCTACCGCGGAGCGGTTTAGTTCAATAGGATTTATAATGGTGTCGTGAAAGTCGCCCATGATTCATCGACTAATACCAATGAACCTCTCCGTTTCTTCGTGCGGCACAAGTTTGGAGGTACGATAGCCCAACTATTGGGTGTACCAATAGGTCAAGTGGTCACTCTTTCCCCTGAACTTAACGTGGTTATTTACCCTCAGCATCTCAAGTCCAACAAAAACCGGCGGCTTGTGGGATACAAGGCCGAGGCCTATGCCGCGGCATATGATTCACGGATCTCGGCGATCGAAAATCGGAGCTTGGGCGAGATTCTGTACTCTGATGTACGAATGTTTAACAAGACGATTCTCTATTCCTGTTATGAAGTGGTGCTGCTTTACGAAGATCGGATAGTTACCTATAACGCCCTGGCTCTTTTTGAGTTATCTCTCGACGGCGAGCAGATTCGGCCTATCGAATTGTGGGATCCGGTAATTGCATTTCCTGGAGGCTTGAAATCGGTTTTGGGAATCAAACAAATGCCTCTCAATGCGACCAAGCGCAATGAGCCGGGGGACATTGTAACCCTCGACGAATTCCTGGACGTGGAATGCGCGTGGCAGGATTGCCCAACAGGGTACTGGTCGGATGGAAATCCTGGAAGTGGATTATGTTGCGATTCAGGTTGGAACTGCTGCATGGTCGTTTGTACCGGCAATGAATCCGAGATGGGAGACTATTATTGGAACCTTTACACCTATCCATCGTGTTCGGACATTGGCGACGGTGGTGGAGGCAGCGGTGGCGGTGGCGATCCCGATCCGGGCGGCGGGGATCCGGGCGGCGGAGATCCAGGCGGCGGTGGAGGTGGCGGGGGCGGTCCTACTGTCGACCGAGGAAGCATTATGCCGGAATGGATGTTTGTTGTTTTAGTACCTTACCAGATAAATTGAGTGTTTTAGGACACTCAATTTAGCTGCCTGCCTCAGGGAACCCTCATGGTTATTGGGTTTCCTGAGATTTTGCGAACGTCCAACTTTATACCTTTTTGGTTCCGGCTTGTCCGGGTTAGGATATGGGATTGACACTAGCATCAGTGAATCGCAGCGTCGCAGCATGATATCCGACGCATTAAATAACATGACAACAAGGAGCCAGCGGAGCAACTGCGCTGGATTTTTGGCGGATGTGATAACACAGCTAAAGAGACTTAATCCTCCCGTATTCGACTCCGCAATTAATGGCATCAGCGACCTGCTAAATAGATTTAACAACGGTTCAGTGACGCACGTTGTCATCTATGGATCAGCTTCGTATACCGACCTACTGAACCAGTATAATGGAGGGTTGGCTTACACAAACGAAAATGCCATTTATCTCGGAGAGAAATTCTATAAAGACTATGTTGGGGATTATGCGAATGGGGATCGGACAAGCACTCTAATCCACGAAATGTTCCATGCGTGGTTTGCTTCGGTAAACGGCCAGAGTCAGATTGTTGAGAGCATATTGAATCAGCTGCCACGCAGCAACGGAGATTGGGCTAATGCCGTACGCAACTCATGCGGGCCTGGAGGAAGCTAGTCGAAAATAATAGCGTGCTGGGATTGGCTGTCGTCCTGAGCTGGCTATTTAGTTGTGATGTTTGAGGAAAAGGCAGTCTCGGAAGGGCTCGCGGGTCAGAGTTCTTCATCTTGAATTATAATTGAGCCAGAAGCTCGGTCAGCTAATGCGGCCTCTGAGATGGCTGCAGACAGGCATAGCAGTCCGGAACCTGGAATGATTTATGTGGTGTCGAGATGATTGAATCGAAAACACGATTTGTGATTTTTTGGGGAATGATATGGATGATTGGATATCTGTATGTTTTCGAAATCACTTACAATGTTGGGTTCGAGCTTAGATTCAACGAAAGAGGTGGTAGGAACGGTAGGCTTGCGGATCTCGCCAGAACCACAAATCAATACTTGTACATAGTCAGCAACCCGACATCGCAGATAGTGCTAAGATATTTGCCTCAAGATGAACCCATTGTAGGTCATGTAGTTTACTTTCCTTTCGTGGTATCGGTCCAATGGTTTCTTTATGGATGCCTTTTTGGTTTGTGGCGAGCCCGTAGAATCTTGCAACGACATCGATTCCCAAAGCCGTCAGGTGAAAGAGAGGCTAGCGGCGAGGATGGCATTGAGAGTCACCTGTCCCTGGCGAATTGATACTGAGATTGATTCCAATGGATGGTGGGGAATCTGAAAGATGATGTAGATGACAAACGACCATTACCAAGACTCGAAGATCGACGTCGACGAAATCATTTCTGCAATAGGTGCTGTTTCTGGAATCGTTGCATACAACAGGCAGAGTCCAGATCTCCGGACATGGCGGGATCGGTCATGCCGCTGTTGAACCCATGATCGAACCGGAATTCCACGGCTGACGTAGCTGGAATCTTTACTCCCACGCGTGTCCCTGGCGAATTGTTAATTTGCAGCACAAACCCAGGCAATATCAGGATTTGCTGCAATTAGGAGATGCGCGATCTCTTCATCCTTTTCGTCCATGTCCTCGCTATTTTTGCCCGGCTCCTGGGTCCGGGAGGCCCGAGCTCCGTGAAAACTCCGTCCCAATTGATCATTGGATTTGTGGGTTCCTGAGCTTCATGCTCCCGGCATGAAGATTTCCCTTAGGATCGTGGTTGTTCAGTCTTTCAATCTGGCAATCTTCGCATGGTTCCATCGGGCGGCCTGGGTCCGGATTCTCGCGCTCAGAGTTTCCAGTCCCTTTCCAGTAGGTCACGGTAACGTTCCAGGTTACTTCTCCTGACCAACGAGGTGAGGGAATAACATCACCCGAGCAGTTTGTTATAGATATCATCATTGAAAATGACACCCTCCCGGGCGCAGGCGCATTTGACGTCTTCGCGGAAATCGATAGCGGTATAGTCTGCGCGGCCGACGGAATTATCCCTGATTCTCGCCACGATGCCCTGCAGCTGTTTTATTTGCCAAGCCCCTTGTCGACCATCAGGAACGGCGACGATTTCTCGGACAAAGTACTTGAAACTGTTGATCTTGGTCGGAGTACGCATCACTACCGCTTCGAGCGATGAGATTATTTTGCCGGCAGGAATCCCATCGAGCCGGTGTTTTTCGTATTAATAGGCAAATGCTTTCTCCTGCTGGTGAGATCATACGACGGATCGCTGATGAAAGTATGCGGAATTCTCTCTCCGTGCCGGCAAGCGGGCGCATTGGCGCAAGGATTGAAGCTGAAAGGTGTTGAAACGGGCTGGAGAGGCGCCCGGCGAGCTCGCCGGGCGCCTCTCCAGCCCGTTTCAGGCCGCGCACCTAAGCATACCTCTCCCTTTGCGGCGCCCGCCGACCGGCGCGGTGGAGCATTCCGAAAACCGGGGACGCTGTCCGGTTTTGGCGACATTGGGCCGAGCGAGAGTTAATCAAACAGCCCAAAACCAGTCAGCGTCCCCAGTTTTCTATCTTACTTCAGCATCAAACGGACCAGCACGAGCGATGCCACTGAAGACTTCCGGATGTCATTAAGCGGAAAATCGTACGCTGCTGCCGAGAAACTCGGTCGTTTTAAAACCAAAGACTTCTCCATCAATCCCGTGGACTTGGCGGATCGTGATGGGATTATCAAGTTCGCCGCTTCGATCAAAGGCAACCATTATGGAATGGCCAATTTGATCTATCATGCCCCTCTCCTCATGGGCAGAAATGCACGCTACAAGGTCAATGGCATTAAGGGAAACACCTACGACATCACTCTGACGGCCAAGCTGTCCGGCTATTCAAATACCTTCAATATGTTTCCTTTCAGCACCAAGTACGGCGGGGTTGCAATCCGAGCGGACGATGGTTCCGGTGAAAATCATACCAGCAAGAATAAAAACCAGTGGATTACAAGCGACTGCTCCGCAACGGGGAAAAGGATCCTGATCACTTATCCAACCCAGACCCCACCCCGCTAGTCATGGAGTAGAAGCTGCTGGACGAGCAGCAGCCCTTCAGCGTGGGCTGGTGCCGCTCGGGATCATGAGAATATTGTTACGTGCGAAGCAGCGTCAACTTGTCCGAGAGCTGAAGCCGCTACTTGATCGACTGCAGAATAAGTTGGTATTCTTCATCTCGCCCGCGTGAAGATTGCTTGCGGGTTCCTCAAGTCGCGGCTATGATGCGATCGGTTTTCGTATCCGGATTAATTTCGCAGGCAACTGATAAGGGGAGAGGCAAATGGCGAACAACCACTGGGTGATAGCGTGGATCATTACCCTGTCGCTGCTGCCGGGATTGGCAGTCGGTCAAGGGCTCAGCAACGACGCCTTCAAAATCCAGTACGGTGCAGGGGGCATCACGAGCCTCCGGCGCGCCAACGACGCCTATGATACCGAGTACGTCACGCGGGGCGGGGTGTTGGGCAACGTCGTCATCCAATACAAGAAGGGCTCCGAGCCTGGTTGGACGGCGGCCCGCGAAATCGGCGCCGGCCCGGCGACGGCGCCCGGCAGCAACACTGTCAATTATATAATCGGCAGCCTGTTGCCTACGCTGCCCCAGCTCAGCACGGCTTCGGCATCGGTCAACGGAACTTCTCTGACGTCGCTGAGCGACGGCCAGTTCCCGCCCGTCGCGGAGCCGGGCGCTCCCGGTGGCCGCGGCACCCCCAGTGGTCGAGGCGCACGCGGAGCCGGTGCCGCCCCTCCCGCCCCGCCGGCCGCCTTCACATGGGTGGGCGAGCGCGGCAGCACCCAATGGGTGCAATACACCTTCCCGGGCGCGCAGGAGGTATCCACCGTTCAGGTTTACTGGGCATCGGAAGACACGCCGAGCCCCACGGTGCGCGTACCGGCTTCCTGGCGGCTGCTGTACCAGGACGGTTCGAACTGGAACGAAGTCAAAGCCGCGACACCCTACGGCGTGGAGCCGGGCCAGTTCAACCGGCTTGATTTCGCGCCGGCCAAGACCACCGCGCTGCGGGTGGAAGTCAAGATGGCCCCGGGCGCCGGAGCGGCGATCAACGAATGGCGCGTCGGTCCGGAGCGCATCGTCGGCGCCATGAAAGAGATCAAAGCCGAGGAGTCCTTCAAGCTCAACGGCGACTATCTGGATTGGACGCTGACCATCGCCAACCTGACCGCGCAGCCCCTCGAAATCGGCGACCTTGCCCTGCCCTTGAGCATGGCTGAAGGCACGCCGGCCGGCCGCGGACAGATCTACACCCAGAAGCTTATTCGCCACAGCTTCATCGCAGGCAACGGCTCCTGGGTCTACTGGCAGCGCGCCAACGCCGAGGGGCCCTTTCTGGTGATGGTGCCTCAGGGCGATGCCAAGATCGAGTATTCCGGAAACGTCGCGGTCGAAGGCAGCACCGGCGGTCCGGGCGGCGCCCGTGGCGGCGGCTTCACACCCTTCATCCACTCGGCGGTGTCGAGCGTGGGTCCGATTGCCGCGGGCAAAAAGGCCGGCCGCGAGCAGCCGTGGCGGCTGCCGCTCACCAGCTTGAAGCTCGCCCCCAAGGGCTCGAAGAGCGACTCTGTGACCTACTCCTTCAGATTCACGTGGGCGAAGGATTTCAACGCCGTACGCGAGGTGCTTTACAATGAAGGTTCGATCGACGTCAACATCGTGCCCGGCATGGCGCTGCCCACCGACCTTCCGGCGCTGATTTCGTTGCGCACCAAACAGAAGATCGATAGCGTCGTGGCCGAGTTCCCTGCCAGGACGAAGGTGGAATTCGTCGGCGACAAGGGCAACGGCCACAAGGTCTACAAGGTGAGCTTCTCCAAACTGGGAGAGAACATGCTGACCGTCAAATATGGCGGCGGCAAGTGGAGCTCCCTGCAGTTCTTCATCACCGAACCGCTGGAAACCGTGATCAAGAAGCGTTCCAGCTTCCTGGTAAACAGCATGCAGCACAAAGACCCTAATCGGTGGTGGTACGGGGCCTACAGCGATTGGGACCAGGTCAACAAGGTCCTGCGCAGTCCCATCGACCGCGACGGCCTGTCCCCCTGGCTGACGGACGCCAGCGACGACGCCGGCAACGCCCGGCCCGCCTACGTGGCTTCCAAGAACCTGTTCTTCCCCAACCAGGCCGAGATCGACAGCGTCGAGCTCTACATCAAGCAGTATCTGTTCAACGGCAATCGTTGGGACCAGGGCACCGGCGGCATGCAGATGACCGAGAAGGAACCGTATCCCTACGGCATCTACGGCACGTTCGACAACTGGTATCAGCATCGCACCATCGATCCGACGCCGCCCGCGAACTTCCGGCCGCAGAATGCGAGCCTTCCGCTGGACGTGGGCTGGACCCGACTGCACCGCGAGCACTTGTGGCGCATCTACGACTATCCCCACATCATGCTGATGTACTTCCGGATGTATCAGATCGCCAAGATGTATCCGACGATGGTCCATTACGCCAACGCCGAGCAGTACCTGATGCTCGCCTACAACACGTCGGTGGCCTACTGGACGGTGCCGATGCAGACCGACAAGCCGCGCGGCTGGTCGGCCAACTCCGTGCCGACGATGAACGAGGCCTTCCTGCCCGAGCTTATCTCGGCGCTGGAACGCGAGGGCAAGAAACAAGAAGCCGCCAAGCTGCACGAGCTGTGGAACGGCAAGGTCGAGCATTACGTCAACACAAAGACGCGGCCGAACCTGTTCGGGTCGGAATTCGCCTTCGACTCGACGGGCTTCGAATCGACCGGCTCGATGGCGCACTACGCCATGGATCACGCCTCCGGGCCCGGCCGGCAGGGCCTCTACACCGCGGAACAAGCCAAGGAGTTCCTGGAATTCCAGTTGCGGCTGAACCTGGGCGACCGCGGCTGGCTCGAGAACACCTATTACCAGTTGGGTAGCGACTACCGCGGCGGATTGAATTACCTGCTCAGCTACATGTCGCAAATGGGCGGCTGGGGCGTGCTCGATTACGGCCTCTACTTCGCCAAGGACCCGGCCGAATGCCTGCGCCTGGGCTACGCCTCGTCGCTCAGCTCGTGGGCGCTGGTCAACAGCGGCACACCCGAGAGCAACTACGGCTTCTGGTGGCCCGGCAAGGAAAACGACGGTGCCACCGGCGGCGGGTTCAATCCCGAGCCAATGGGCAATGGCTGGATCCGCAAGGCCGTGCCGCGCGGCGCGTGGTACTACAGCGCCGAGGAAGACGTAGGCTATTGCGGCGCACTCCGCACCCACGCCACGATCGTGACGAAGGACCCGATCTTCGGCGAATACGCTTACGGCGGTGAGCTGACCCGCAAGTCCAACACGGTGTCGGTCATCCCGCGCGACGGCCTGCGCACGCGCCTGCACGTCGTCCGTGACGATCAGCGTCTGCACATGGAGCTGATCGGCGACGGCTACGCCGGCGGGCAGCCGGTCGTGGTCAACGACAAACTGACCAAAATCCAGTTCACGCTGGAGAACCGAGTCAAGGCCGCGCACAAGGCGCAGCTCTGCATCAACGGCCTGGCGGCCGGCGAATACAAGGTCACGGTGGACGGCCAGTCCCAGACGGTCAGGATGCCGGGCGACGCGGCCGATCATTGGCTGGAGCTGCCGGTCGGCGCCGGAGCCACGGCCAAGGTGACGATCGAGAAGGGAATACGGTGACAATTTACCAGTGGCATTGCGCAGGCCGCCATTCGTGACTGTTCTGAAATCTGTTACTTGCGGTTGCCCTTCATCAAAGCTTCAATCTCGGAAATCTCGCGCGGGAGGCCCACCGACAGGTTTTCGCATCCGGTCTCTGTTATCAGAACGACATTTTCGATGCGAACGCCGAGGTTTTCCTTGGGAAAGACGGCGAAAACGTCGCTGGCAAAAACCTCGCCAGCGCGCAGGGGCTGGTTCTTGGGCTTGTCGCTGCCGCCGGCGTCGTGCGTGGCCAGGCCGACATAATGGGTGACGCCCCCCTCCCTGAAGTACTGCAGGCTGGTGAAAGCGTCACGGGTCAGATCATAGCCTTCCTCCAGCAACTTCTTCCGGACCTGTGCGCCGACCTCGTAAGCCGTGACGCCCGGCTTGTAATACAACAGGCATGCCTTGCTGACAGCGTTGCAGGCCTCGTATATCTCGCGCTGGCGCGGTGAAAACTTCCCGTTGATGGGGAATGAGATCGTGATGTCGGAATCATAGTCCTGGTAATCCGCTCCCGAATCCACCACCAGAAAATCGCCGTCGGCCAGCTTTCGGTTGTGCCGGTAGTAATGCAGATACGGGTGGTTCTCGGCCGAGGAGATGATGACGTTGTAGTCAAACACCCGGCGGCTGCCTTGTCGCTTGCAGACATACTCGAAGAGCGCGCTCAACTCGTATTCATACTGGCCGATGCGGGCCTCCTTCATGACTTCGATCATGGCCTGGACACTGATCCGGCTGGCCCTGCGCATCACTTCGATCTCGGCCGGCGTCTTGATGCGGCGCAAATCCCAGAGCATGTTGGTGCAGTCGCGCACCTCGGTGTTTGGAAATCGCTGCTGGATCATCTTCGCGAGCTGACGCTCGCGCGTCAGACGGCCGTCCCAGTCGCTGTTGGTCGCGACCTCCTGCGGCGGCCCCTCGGGGGTAAAGGGGGTATATACCTTGGCTTGCGCCGCCAGTCCGGTGAGGATCGTCGTAAACTCATTGGCAGGGTAGTATTTCTCGACTCCCGTGGCCCCCTTGGGATCGCGGAGGAGATCGAGGCTCAGTCCCTCGTTCCGGAGATAGTTCTCACTGGTCGAGCAAAAAAGGGTGCTTTCCTTATGGATGCCATCGACGATGAGCACGGCACGGGGCAACTTCACGCCGCACAGGTAGATGAAATCGTTGTTCTGGATGAACTCGTTGTTCAGGGGCCCGGCCAGCGAGCCCTGAATGATCGCGATGCCGTCGGGGATTTGGGCCATCAGCTTTTGACGTCGAGCCGCGTATTCAGACTTGTCGAAATCCAGGGGCGCGTTGGCAGCGATTGCGGAGGCCATCGCCAGTGCCACAATGCACGCTGAAAGCGATCGTGTCATGTTCAAATCCTCCCTTCAGGACATGGTGAGCATCGATTCCCTTCCCCTTGCCGGTGGTCCCGATCAGCACCGGCATCCGGGATGCCCGCTTGACGTACTTTCGGACGAGATTATCCCGTTGTCCAGTTCGGATCAACCGAATTGGGCAGAATGTCCCAGGGACGTGACGCGCGAACACAAGTGGGAGCGCATGCGCCGCATGGGCCTGGTCAATTGTCCGCTCGCTCCCCTGGAGCCTCACATGTGGACGGACTGGAATACTCCGGATGCGGAGCTGATCGCCAGGATCGGACCCGGCGAGGTGGCCCGTGCCGTGCCCTGGTCCACGTTGACGCCCGCGCAGAAGGAGCTGCAGAGGACGAAGATGGCGATCCATGCTGCCATGATCACGCGGATGGACACGGAGATCGGAAAGCTCCTGAAGCAGGTGGAAGCCATGCGCGCGTTCGACGACACGGTCGTGATTTTCCTGTCGGACAACGGCGCGAGCTCCGAGCAGTTGATCCGCGGCGACGGCCACAATGCGTCGGCACCCCCTGGTTCCGCGCGGACTCACCTATGCCTGGGACCCGGATGGTCGAGTTGCTCCAACACTCCCTTCAGGCTGCACAAGTCCTGGGTGAACGAGGGCGGGATCGCTTCCCCGCTGATCGCACACTGGCCGAAGGGAATCCGGGAACGCGGGAAACTCAGACACGACCCCTGCCATTTCATTGACGTCCTTCCCACGCTCGTCGATCTGGCCGGCGGCAAACCTGCGTCTCCTTCAGGCCCGCCGCTGGAGGGCCGCAGCATCGCCCCCGCGTTCAAAAAGGATGGGAGCATTCAGCGTGAATTCCTGTATTTCAACCACAACCACAATCGCGCGATCCGCGCCGGCGACTGGAAGCTGATTGCGACCGGCGATTCCGGACCGTGGGAGCTGTACGATCTGGCGGCGGATCGCCGCGAACAGAAAGATCTGGCCGGCGCCCGACCGGAACAGGCCCGGCAGCTTGCGGCGCAATGGAAGGAACACGACGACAAATTCACGCGCGTGCGCGAGAATTCGCCCGCGACCACGAAGCGCCTGATGCGCAATCCCTGAGACCGGAGGGTCCGGACGCGCGCGGCGGCGAAAAGAATTATCGCCAAGCCGGCCCTGGGACCGCAGGCGTCCCGCCCGCGGTCCCAGGGGCCGGACTCCGCTCAGTATGAATCGGATTCCTGACCATTGCCAGAAGTGATACCCCCACCGTGTCAAGTGTGTCCCGCAGTCAGCCTCAGGACGCGGGCCCGTGCTCCGTGCTCATCGCGGGCCGGGCGGCAGGTGCTCGAGCAGGTAGCGGGTCATCAGCACGCGCAGATGGAGCGGCGTGCCCTTGCCCTCGCTCAGTCCGTGATCGCGGTGGGGGTAGGACATATAGTCGAACCGCTTTCCCAGCTCTATGAGGCGATCCACCAGTCCCTCGGTGATCTGGATGTGCGTGTTGGTCTCCCCGGTGCCCTGGACGATCAGCAGGTCTCCCTTCAATCCCTCGGCGAAATTGATCGGCGCGGATTTCGCGTATCCCTCGGGATTGTCCTCGCGCGTCCGCACGTAGATTTCCTGGAACCACGCGTTGTAGAGATGCGGTTGGGGCTTGGGCGCCACGGCGATCCCGACGTGATAGACGTCCGGCTTGCGGAAGAGCGCGTTCAGGGTGTTCGAGCCGCCGCCGCTCCGGCAGCAGCGCCTATGCGCGACAGGTCCACATACGGCCGCGTCCGGCCGAGCTCCTTCACGACTGCAACACGACCACTTCATGGTCCAGGATCGACCGAAGCTCGAATTGTACCCAGCCATTCTCGGCAGTAGCAGCCCGATTCTCCTGGGAAACCAGCATCTTGAGCATCTTCGGCCGGATGCCCTGCGGCAAACGAACTCTTGCTTGGAACGGGCCGACCGGGATCAGCTCATGCACCGGGGAGCGCCAGGTCCCGGCGCTGGTGAGGTTTACCACGTGCAGAATCATCCGGCCCGGCTGCTGATAGAGCTCGCAGTCGAGCAGACCGCGACCGGTCACCTCCAGCGGCAGCTTGCCCCGCACGGCCCAGCGCACCAGGCCGGCCAGAAGGTCGCCGTGGTCGGGCAGATTGTCGAGGGCGAATCGGCGGTCGATATCCGCCGGCAAATAGACCACGCGGCGGTCGTCCGATTCATTCACGACCAGGCCGGGGATCTTGGTCCGAGGCTCCTGCATCCACGCCGTCTCCGGCGGGAACATCGGGAAGGACGGAATGAAGGTCAGCAATACCTTCGCCTTCACGTTCACGGTCAGCGGGTCCAATGTGCCGCCGTAAGGCAGAATGTCTGTTTCGTCAAAGCCGGCGAGCACCGGGTGACGCTCGCCCGTGATGGCCGGTTCATCACCGGCCTTGGGACCATAGACGCGGCCGCGAAGCTCGGGCGTCAAACGCAAGTACGTGTGCCGGGTTTCACTGATGCGCTTGTCGCCGGCAATGCGTTGGGCCTTGCCGCCCGTCGCGCCGAAGAGATCGGCCAGAGCAAAGTCGGGCCGAGGATCGCCCCATTCGTTGCAGAGACTGGTTTGGCCGGTCGCGATCAGCGCTCCACCCCGCTCGACAAAGCGGCGCACGGCGGCGACCTGCTCATCCGACAGCGCCGCCAGGTTCGGCAGGATGAGCACCGCGAGATTCGCCCCCTCCCGCTCGAGGTGATCCACATGCACCGGCAGATAGGGAATGCGGGCTCGGACCAGGGCCTGCGTGAAGCCGCGCCATGGCTGCTCCACAAGCTCCTCAGGGTTGTCCCGGCCGTAGAAATCCGTGTTCCGCTGCGACCACACGACGCCCACGTTGGCGATGGGACGGCGGTTGACAAGATACTGTTCGTTGACCTTGTGCCAGCGCAGGATCGGCTCGGCCGTGCGATACATCCGCCGGTCCTCGTGATAGGCGCTGATGTGATGCCACCACGGCTGAATGCCGCCCGCGAACCCGGCCAGCATCCACATGCGTGCCTCCGGCTCGGGCTTGCTGGCCAGCCGGAACGTGGTCCGGCCCATCTGGTACATCGGCATGCTCTCGGGAATCAGCTTGTCCCAACCCAGCAGGCCGTGAATGAGCTTGCCGGTCAGGGCGTTGTGCTGAAAACCTTCACTGTCGCCGCGGGACTGGTGGTCCAGCATCACGATTTCCGTGCGGGCACAAATCTCCTTGTAGTCGCGGAAGCTCCGGCTTTGGCCGCTGATACTGCCGCTGTTCATGCCGAGCCACAGGCAGTCCGGCCCCCCCGCCGCTTTGGTCACGCGGTTGTTTAAGTCCCAGATCTCCAGCCGCCGGGCGTAGCTCCATTGAATCCATTCGCGATAGACGGGATCGTTCCAGTCGTGCCTTGTGGGAAGTGATTTGCCCGTCCGCTCGCGGAACCGTAGGGCGCAATATTGGCAGTAGCAGATGCTGCCTCGGTCCAGGCCGTTCCAGCTATTGTCGGTGATGCCTTCGGGGTGCGATCTCTCGATGAGCTCGCGCAGCACGTCCGGCAGGTACTCCTCATAATAAGGGCCGTTGATGCACGACACGTAGAGCTCACCGGCCCGGCAGGGTTTGCCGCCGGCATCCACGGCGAACCAGTCGGGATGTGCCTGATAGAACGCCTCGTGGGCCCGATTGGAATCCATGCGGGCGAGCACCACGAGACCATTGTCATGAGCCGCCCGAGCCAGCTCGCCGTAGAGATCACGGTCGCCCAGGGCCGCCGGACGATGGTGCAGAGGGAACTTGCTCGGGTAGTACGCGAAGATGCCGCCGGCGTTGATGATGACGCCCTGGATCTGCGTCCGCTGCCAATGCTGCCGCCACCAGGCAATGTCGTAGCGGGCCGGATCGATCTCCGTGATGTTCGTCTGGGCCCAGCGGTACGTCCGCCGATACCACGGGACCGTTGTAACCGTGTTCTCCTTCTTCTCTTGCCCCGCGGCGGTCGGGATTCCATGCACAGCCGCCGCGGCGGCCACCACCTTGATGAATTCGCGTCGCTCCAATCCAGCCTCCTTCGCACTCGGGACCACGTCTGTGATTCTTCAGGATCGGTCTTGGGTCAACTCCGTCGGTCGTCAACACTGTAGGTCCGAGTCCCGAAACAGTCAACTACCAGGGACGAGTCACATTTCGGGCATCAATCGAGTTTGCGCCATCGGAGGTTCCGTAGTGCTGAAGCGGTTTTCCAGGTAGAGATGCCCAGCGGCACCGAAGCTTCCACTTCCCAGCGGATTCCGATCCGGTGGCCTTCGAGCTCAAGGTTGACGATCTGCTCGTCGTCGATCCAGGCTTCAATCAGTTTGGGTGTCACCCGGACCCTGATTTTGTACCAACGCTGATTCTCAAACCTGACCGTGGTGGAGGTGCTGTTTTCGGAAGCATCGTTGCCATCGATGCTGGAAAGTCCTACCAGCGAGCCTCCCCAGCCCCCGCAGATCAGCGTGCACGGATCTTTGCCGACAGGGAAAGTCAGTCCGCAGAAGAAGTCGTGTCCTTCGGTGCGCATTGCTTCCAGTTCAATTTCATAGTTCGTTCGCGCCGGCGGTTCGCCACTCCAGGTGATCCCTGCCATGGGCTTGCCCACGCCGATGCGGATTGTGCCGCCCGCTATTTCGATTTTGCCGTTATCATCAAAATCCGAGGCCTGCCATTTTCCCAGGGTTTTACCGTCGAAAAGCGATTGCCAGGAAGCTGGCTTCGCTGCGGTCGCCTGGATGGAATGTGATTCCGGCCCGTGTGCGGCAAATGCCGAGCCGATGACCGCCAGGGCAATCGCCACAAAGATCGGGTGGGCGGGTTTCATCATGGACCTCCTTGTGTGCATTGTGCGTCCTATTATAGCTCTCCGTTCCCAAACGCGATTCTCCTTGCAATTTCGTCAACGCCGAAAATGCTTCGCTTCAACAATCCCTGGCCTGTAGAATAGGCCGATCTTGACATTTTCCAACAATAAAGGAGGACCCGATGTCGGAATCACAAGGAGATCTCATGGAGCGAAGGACCTTTTTGAAAACCTCCCTGCCTGCGGCAGGAGCTTTAACCTTTGCCTCACTGGGCATCGAGCGCGTGCTGGGAATCACCCAGGGATCGGACCGGATCCGCGTCGGTGTCGTGGGGTGTGGTGGCCGCGGCACCGGCGCCGCAAGGAACTGCCTGGATTCGTCGCCCGGCGTCAGCATCACGGCCGTAGCGGACATGTTCCGCGAACAGGCCGATAAAGCGGCAAAGCAGTTCAAGGTTGCTTCCGACCGCGTGTTTTCAGGCCCGGATGCGTATCAGCAGCTGATGAAGACCGATGTCGATCTCGTCATCCTGGCCGCGCCTCCCGGATTCCGTCCGATGCATTTCAAGGCTGCCATCGAAGCGGGCAAGCACGTCTTCATGGAAAAGCCGGTTGCCGTGGATCCTGTGGGCTGCCGGTTGATCATTGAATTTTCCAACCTGGCCAAGGAAAGGAAATTGGCGGTGGTCGCCGGCACGCAGCGGCGGCACCAGGCCAGCTATATTGAAGTCATGAAGCGCATCCACGGCGGAGACATCGGCGAGTTGGTGGGCGGGCAATGCTACTGGCTCGGAGGCGGAATCTGGTACCGCAAGAAGGAGGGTTTCACGGCCCAACTGAGCGACCTCGAGTGGCAGTGCTACAACTGGTATCACTGGGATTGGATCAGCGGCGACCAGGTTGTCGAACAGCACATTCATAACATCGACGTCATGAACTGGTGCTTCGACGGCCCGCCGAAGAAATTCCTGGCCAGCGGCGGCCGGCAGGTCCGGGATTCGGATATCATGCCGTTGGTTATGGATTCGTCCGACTTTCAGCGCATGGGGCAGACGAATGGACATCCTAATATTCTCGGAAACATTTACGACCACATCTGCGCGGAATTGGAATATGCCAACGGTGCGCGCGTCGTAAGCATGGGCCGCCACGCGCCCAAATCGGCTAACCGCGTCGGGGAACGGATCGTGGGCACCAAGGGCGTGTCGAATTGCAGCGATCAGATTCAGGGGGAGAAGCCCTTCAGCTATACGGAGAAACAGATCGATCCGATGGTGCAGGAGCACACCGACCTGATCAAGAGCATTCGGGCCGGGGAGCCGCTCAATGAAGGCGTCCGCATGGCGGAAAGTACGTTGACCGCCGTCGGCATCCGCATGTCGGCCTATACCGGACGGGAGTTCTCCTGGGATTGGCTGCTCAAGTCTTCCAAGCTCGAGATCTTTCCGAAGGAGATCAAGCCGGGACCGGGCATCTTCCCGCCGATCGCGGTCCCCGGAACGACACAGCTGATTTAGATCCCGGTTGGAGAGACATCATGAGAAACGTGTGCTGCTGCATGCTCGTGACCTTGTCGGCCCTTTCCGGGGCGGGGCACCTCCGTTCACAAGCCAAGCCGGTTGCCGCGGACACGATGTTCACGGCAGCCAGGGTCGGGCCAAAAGCGCCGATTGCCGCATATCCGTTCAGCCTGTCGCAGGTGAAGCTGCTCGACGGGCCGTTCAAGCAGGCGATGGAACGCGACCGCACCTACATCCTTTCGCTGCAACCGGACCGTCTACTGCACACCTTTCGCCTCAATGCCGGACTGCCGTCCAACGCCCAACCTTATGGCGGCTGGGAAAAGCCCGACGGCGAACTGCGCGGCCACACCATGGGCCATTACCTGTCGGCATGCGCGTTCATGTTCGCGAGCACGGGAGATGCAAAGATCAAGGCGAACGCCGACTACGTGGTCGCGGAACTGGCCAAATGTCAGCAGGCGCTGGGCCCGCGTGACTATCTGAGCGCTTTTCCCGAAGAGTTTTTCGACCGTGTCGAATCGGTGCGCAAAGTCTGGGCTCCGTACTACACGATCCACAAAATCATGGCCGGGCTGATCGACTGGCATGAGTACGGCCGGAGCGCCCAGGCCCTGGCGATCGTGGAGAAAATGGCGGCGTGGGTGAAGACGCGGACCGACCGGTCCGACGACGACCACATGGAGCGCGTGCTCAACCACACCGAACAGGGGGGCATGAACGAAGTGCTCTCCAACCTGTACTCGCTTACCAGCAAGGCCGAATACCTCACCTTGGCGCGCCGCTTTGATGAAAAGCACTACACGGTTCCGCTGTCCCAGAACCGCGACGTCCTCAAAGGCGAGCACGTGAATTCCTTCATACCGAACATCATCGGCGCCGCGCGCGAGTATGAAGTATGAGATGACGGGCGACGCCGGCTTGTACAACATCGCGCAGTTTTTCTGGCGCCAGGTGACAGGCGCCCGCACTTACGCGACCGGCGGCACGTCCAACGACGAGGAATGGCGGCAGGATCCCTATGTCATGGCCTCAGAGCTCGGCCGCAACAGCCACGAATCGTGCTGCACTTACAACATGCTCAAGCTGACGCGCCACCTCTTCTCCTGGGAAGCGCGGCCCGAGCTGGCCGATTACACGGAACGCGCACTCTTCAACGGAATCCTCCCGACTCAGAATCCGGCCGACGGCATGATGATGTACTACGTTCCCATGATGCCCGGCATGTACCGCACGTTCATGAAGCCCGAGGACTCGTTCTGGTGCTGCACAGGCAGCGGCATGGAAAACCACGCGAAGTACGGCGACAGCATTTACTTTCACGACCCGGACGGATTGTACGTCAACCTTTATATTGCATCTGAGCTCGACTGGTCCGCCAAAGGCATCAAGGTCCGCCAGGAGACGAATTTCCCGGAGGAACCGGCGACCAGGCTCGTGCTCACCATGGCCCAACCTGTCGAGACCACGATACGGCTGCGCATCCCGGGATGGATTGCGCCGGGTGGGTCGGTCAAAATCAACGGCGCTCCGTTCGAGGGCTTCGCCGGCCGGTCCGGGTACCTGAATATCCGGCGGACATGGAAGAGCGGCGATATCATCACTCTGGCCCTGCCGATGAACCTCAGGCTTGAGCGCCTCCCCGATGATCCGCGCATTGCCGCCGTGCTGTATGGGCCGATCGTGCTCGCTGCACCGCTCGGCAACGCCAACATGCCGGCCGAGAATATATACGGGAAATATGGGCCAACAGGCGACCCGGTGCCCGTACCGAAATTCAAGGTCCCCGTGCCGGATCCGGCTGCCTGGATGAAACCCGTCGCCGGAAAACCCTGACGTTCCAGACCGCGGGAGTGGGCGACCCGAACGATGTAACGCTGGTCCCGTTTTACAGGCTCTTCGGCGAACGCCATGCGATTTACTGGACTGTGCTCCTCCCCGGCCAGGAACCGCGAAATACGAAAAAGTAACTGCAAATTCGAACCACGGAGAAACACAGATCACTGAGATATCGGTGCGTCCCCTACTTTGCTACCTTCGATCATTTCCGGCTTGCTTTGAGGATCCGGATCGGCGGATCAAGCGTTTCGGTCCCGTAAGCTCCACGCACACCCGCCGGCAACGTATGGGCCGATTGAATCTTCTTGACGACGTCCATTCCTTCCACGACACGGCCAAAGACAGCAAAGCCCTGACCGTCCGCGTTTCGCTTGCCGCCGAAATCCATCTCGGGCTGGTCGCCGATTACGATTGAGAACGATGCCCTCGCAGTGTCCGGCCCGCTGCGCGCCATCGACAGAGCGCCGTTCATGTGCTTCAGCCCAGTCACAGTGGAACAACATCGAGCACGGCCAAGGGTCGGCCGTCCACAAATCCGTGGACGGGGGCGAGACCTGGAAACCGCTGGCCGGCGGATTGCCGGGTGGCCGATACATCGGACGCATTGGCCTGGCCGTGGCGCCGTCAGCACCCCAGATCGTCTACGCCTTTCTTTCCAACCAGACTCCCGTCGAGGAAACCCGGCCGGAAGGAAAACGGACCGTCCCGGCCGGCCCCGAGGTCTATCGTTCCGATGACCGGGGAGCCACCTGGCGCAAGCTGCCGATGAAAAGCGATCTTTTCCGCATCGGTTTCTACGGCGACATCGTCGTCTCCCCCGACAATCCGGAGATGTTCTACGCACTCGGACCGAATCTCCATCGATCCGAGGACGGCGGCCGGACGTTCCAGAATCTCCATGGCTTGGTCACGCACCTCTACGACCATCCCTCGCCGGCCCTCCATCTCGATCACCATGATCTGTGGATCGACCCCACCGACGCCAAGCGTCTGATCCTGGGCAATGACGGGGGCGTCTATGTCTCGACCGACCGCGGCGCGACGTGGCTCCATCTCAACAACATCCCCGCCGGCGAGTTCTATGCGCTCTCGGTGGACGAGGCCGATCCCTACTTCATCTACGGCGGCACCCAGGACGATGCTGCCCTCTTCGGCCCGGCGGACCGGGTTCCCCTGGACGGCGTCAAAGATCCCTGGCGCTACATCTGGATCGATCTCTGGGGCGGCGGGGATTCCTATGTGACGGCCGTCGACCCCGCCGATCCCGGGACGATTTATTTCGAGCAGCAATTCGGTGATTTCCAGCGCAAAAACATGAGGACGGGGGAGATCAAACGCATCCGGCCCAGGGCAAACAAGGGCGAGCCCGAACTCAGCTACAATTGGATGTCTCCGTTTATTATCTCCCGCCATAATCCCGGCATCGTGTATTTCGGGGCCAATAAGCTCTTCCGGTCTCTTAACCGGGGTGACGAATGGCTGTGCATCAGCCCCGATCTCACAACCCAGCCCGGGCCCGAGAAGCAGGGGAACGTTCCCTACGGGACCATCACCACGATCAGCGAGTCGCCGCTCCGCCCCGGCCTGCTCTACGTCGGCACGGACGACGGCCGGGTGTGGCTCACGCGCAACGACGGCGCCGAATGGACGGGAAGATGTGGACACCCATTATGAAGGGAACGGTGGGTGTCCAGATTCTTCCGATCTAAAAGCCCAAAAACAGGCCAGTTTGTTGGCGCTAAGGCCGTTTGAAAGGCATCTCATCTGCACTTTCCGAACGATTCCAACAATTTGCCGTCGTCATTCCCCCATCGAACGCCCGTTCTTCCATGATATGATTGTATGATGATTCCCGATAATTTGAGACCGTTGTTTTGGGACATTGACATCAAGAGCTTCCATCCTGAAATATATCCCGAGTATACGATTCTTCGGGTGCTGGAATTCGGAGATGCCGAGGCTGTATCCTGGTTCTCGAGCATGTTTTCCGAAAAAATGATCGAATCGGTGATTCGAAACGATCGGAGACTTTCGCGGAAATCCGCCAATTTCTGGGCTCTGGCCTACATGGTACCTTTGGAAGAAGTTGCCGCCCTCCGATAGCAGTCCGGTGGCGGAGAACCTGATCGCGGGAACCACCGCCATGGCACCATCTGACAGGAAATGGCATATCGAAGCAATAACCCCGGAAGCGGAAAAGGCCGTGAGTTGTCTGGCGCCGTTGGATTTCATTGACAGTTTTTACCTTGCCGGCGGCACCGCCCTCGCCCTTTACTTCGGGCACCGGCTCTCCGCAGATCTCGACTTTTTCGCACCGTCCTTTCAGGAGGAGGAAATTCTGGGACGCCTGCAATTGCAGCAGCGTTTGTCAGTGCTCAGCAAGGGGCGGGAAACGCTTCACATCCTGATCGTGGAAGGAAAGGACACCCACAGAAAGATGTGGACAGGCACTATGACAGGAACGATGGGTGTCCAAATTTTGCAGATTCTCGGTGAAGAATGTCCTGAAGGGGCGGGCGATCGAATCAACCTAAGGAGAAAACCATGAATCCCATGAATCGAAGGCAGTTCCTCAGATCCGCGGCCGTCACGGCGGGGGTGACGATCGTTCCGCGCCATGTGCTTGGAGGCCGGGGTTTCGTCGCCCCGAGCGACAAGCTCAACATCGCCGGGATCGGCTGCGGTGGGCAGGGGGGCGGCGACCTGGGCCGGATGGAAAAGGAAAACATCGTCGCCCTCTGCGACGCCGATAGGGAGAGGGCGGCCAAGACCCTCGCCAAGTATCCCACGGTCCCCCGCTACAAGGATTTCCGGATCATGCTCGAAAAACAGAAGGATATCGATGCCGTGACCGTGGGAACGCCCGATCATTTCCACGCCTTGGCCGCCCTGGCCGCCATTCAGCTGGGCAAACACGTCTTTGTCGAAAAGCCGCTCACTCACACCATCCAGGAAGCTCGCGTGCTGGCGAAGGCCGCCCGCGAGGCCAAGGTCGCGACCCAGATGGGCAACCAGGGGCATGCCATGGAGAGCATCCGCCTCCTATGCGAATGGATCTGGGACGGGGCCATCGGCAAGGTGACGGAAGTCCAGGCCTGGACGCCCCATCCGGTGTGGCCGCAAGGCATGGGCCGGCCCACGGAAACGCCTCCGGTGCCGGAAACGCTGGATTGGGATGTCTGGCTGGGGCCGGCACCCTCAAGACCCTATCATCCCGCCTACCTTCCCGCACGTTGGCGCGGTTGGCTGGATTTCGGGACGGGCGGCTTGGGCGACATGGGCTGTCACATCTTCGACCACATCTTCTGGGCCCTGAAACTGGGCGCCCCGAGCAGCGTCGAGGCCAGTTGCTCCATCTTCGTTCCGGGGACCATGAACTGGGACAAGCCCAAGAACACGGAAACTTATCCGCAGGCCTCGATCGTGACGTATAAATTTCCGGCGCGCGAAGGTTTTCCGCCCCTGACTCTCACCTGGTACGACGGCGGGCTCATGCCTCCGCGGCCCGAGGAACTGCCGCCCGGAGCGAAGATGGGAGATACCTATGGCGGAGCGCTCTACATCGGCGATAAGGGCAAGATCCTCACCGGCTCCCACGGGGCCAACGGTCTCCGCATCATCCCCGAAGAAAAGATGCAGGCCTATCAACGTCCGCCGAAGACCCTGCCCCGTTCGATCGGGCATTACGAGGAATGGATCGCGGCATGCAAAGGCGGTCCGCCCGCGGGTTCGAACTTTGATTATGCCGCGCCTCTGACCGAGATTGTCCTCCTGGGCTGCGCGGCCGTGCGGGCTGGCGAGAAGCTGTCCTGGGATGCCGCGAACATGCGCTTCCCAAACTTTCCCGCGGCGGACCAATATCTAAAAAAAGACTATCGCGCCGGCTGGAAATTGCTCTAGCCCCAATACGGTTCACTTAAGCCAGAATTCAGGGCATAGCGCCGAAGGCGCCTTGGAGTGCGGCGCCATGGCGCCGCTTGGGCCACGCGAGCGCTGCCGCAATGTGCGCATAACCGCCCGTTCGGGGATCGCTTTGGGCCTGAAAAAGCGGCGTCGTGCCGCCGCACTCCAAGGCGCCCTTCGGGCGCTGCGTGAGGACGCCTGCTTACTGCTGCAGGCCGGTTGCCGCTTAAGTGAACAGCATTGGCTCTAGCCCGTTTTTTTTGTTGAACTTGTCAAGTGAACGCTTTTGACGCGCCACCCGTTCGCCGTTTGCTCAAAGACGATCTGGTCCTCGGCAACAGTAACAAGCAACTCCTGTGAGGTGCGTGTGACATGCACGCCAACCAACTTCGGAGCCTCCAGTGAGCGGGGCTGCAGCACAGTGACGATGTTGTGCTCTCGTGCAGGAGCGGCGGCCCGCAAACTCAACACCGTCACCGGCCGGATCCAACCTGACGGAGTTTCCATCACCCCGGCGATCTCCGTATCCGGCGCAACGACTTCCAATACTGCCTGTCCCTGTTCAAACTGCCAGTGCTGCGGAGACGGCGGCGTCACCTTGCCGTAGGTGTGGAAACGCAGTTCCGCTGTTTGTGGTTCAGGTGTTTGTATTTCATCCAGCAAAACCCAATAGCGGTGATCCACAAAGACCGCGTGCCGTCGTGCCCTCGTTGTTGCCATCTCATACGCGCCATCGGCCACACCTGTCAGCGCTTCGTATCCGTCCCCTTGGAACGGCCCCAGCAGCTTCCCCTCTTTGCCTAGCACTTGCCCCTTGCCGCCGATCAACACCGTATTGTGCCCGGCCGTGGTGATTTCGTAGTAGCTGGTTCGTTTGGCCGAGAAGTAGTCCGCCGGATAGGGGCGGCTGCCCAGTTCGACGGCCAGCAGCGTGTCGCCGTACCCGATGCTGATATGATTCAAATCAAGGTGCGTGTGATTGGCCGCCAACGAGCCGTTTTTAAATGACAGAAAGTAGGGGGGATCAGGCTGACGCGGCGTCATCATCCCCCAGCCGATCGAAGGGAAAACACAGACCGGATCGAGTCGGGGCGCGTAATGCGGCTGCGCTTCAGGCAGCCAGTCTTCGCCGACGGGCCGCCAGAGCAAGGCCAGCGCTTCCTGCGGCCACCCTTGAAGGTTGACACCGGGCAGCGGCGCGCGGTCTTGAAACCAGACGAAGGCAGGATCGCGATATTCGCGCGCAAGCAAATAATAGAGCGCATCATGCGCGCGGCCGTTGGAATCGCCGAAACCCGCGCTGATTTTCGTGCCTGGATTGAAAATCAGCGGGAAGTAGCCAGTCCGTTTTGCCCCGGCCAGCTGGAACCGCTCATTTCCACCCGGCCTCACGCACCTGCGCAAGGCTTCCGCCGCCATAAAAGCATAGCGATGACCGTAGGTCCAATAGCCGGTTCCTTCATTCCAGCCACCATCTTCCGCCAGTTGGTTCCAGTAATAATCCATCGCCGGCACAGCGATCTTCAACGTCTCCTCGGCGAACTCACTTTCTCCTTCAAACGCCAGCGCCAGCACCGCTGCGCCTCCGTTGCAGACCGGATTCCAATTGTGCCGCGCCGTGAAAAATCCCGGGGGCTTCGCCGCGTGCGCCGCCTGCAGATAGGCCTTCAAACCGCGCCGTTCTGCGCCTTCGCGCAATTGCCGGCGTTCCGCCGGCGCCAGATCGTGATAGAGCCAGTCATATGCCAACCCGAAGGTCAGGCTGGTTTCCCCTGCCATCAGATCGTAGGGAGGCGGATGCGCAGTATCCACCCAAATGCGCCAATCGTCGATGGCATGCAGCAACTCCGTAACCGCCGCATCTCGATACTTCTTTGCGCCGGTCAGAGTGAAAGCCATGCAGTAGGTCAGCACGCGCCCCTGCAAGGCGCGCGCGCACGCCAGTCCCTTTTGCTCGCCCGGCGGGTCCGGCTCGCCGCGCTTGGTCAGGGAAGGGATGAGGGGCGGCGCCTGCAATTGCGCTTCGGCACGTTGCAGCAATCGCTGCGTCGTTGGTTTGAGAACCTGCAGTTCAGCTCGTTTCTTGAGCCCGGCCACCTCGCTTTGACTGAACAACAGGCGCGGATGCGGCGGCAGCGTCTGTGCCTGCGCGGCGGAAACTGCTAATAACAACGCGCTGGTTATAGTGGACATGTTGCGAAAGAGCATCAGTAGCCCCCCGATCATCTTGCAGAAATGTCGCATGAAGCACATTCCAGAGTTTGCCATTTATCCGCGCTTCTCGCCAGGTTTTAGGTTTCGGTGACAGGCGCCATAACCTCGAAATCATTCATGGAGAGAGAATTTCGCATGCTCGTATCAGCGATCCGTCGTATGATCTCGCCAGCAGGAAAAAGCTTTTGCCTGTTATTGGTTGGTCGGCGAAGCGATCAAAATCCAGTCGGGTCTCAAATAGAAGCCCAATGTGAAAGAGAGATCCTATTATGAATCGGCGAGAATTCCTTTCGTTGTGCGGGGTAATGGTCGGCGGCGCGGCGTTGCCGCAAACGGGTTGGGCGGCGGGCCTGCCGCAGGATATCCGGATCACGCGCGTGATCGGTTTTGACCTCGTCAGCCGGCGTGCCAAGTTCTGCGGAAAGAATTCCCGGCTGGACGATCATGGGGACCAGGCCAGGGATCGCATGGTGCGGATGTTCACCAACGCAGGTCTGGAGGGACTCGGCAATTGCCGTTCCGGCGAAGCGGAGCTGTCCTCCTTGCTCGGCCTCGATCCTTTCGATTTCTTCAAGCGCGATGAGCCGGCCATGCGCAGCCCGCTGGGCGCCGGGACCATGCCCTTGTGGGATCTGGCGGGCAAGGCTTTGAAGAAGCCGGTCTACCAGTTGCTTGGCGACAAGGGCCCGCGCCGTGTGCCGGCCTACGACGGTTCGATCTACTTTTCCGACCTGCTCACGCAATATGCCGGCCGCTGGCAGGATCGCTTCAGGGAGGAGATTGATCTCGGTCTCAAACGAGGCCAGCGTGCGTTCAAGATCAAGATCGGGCGGGGTGCGAAATGGATGCCTGCGGATGAAGGCTTCGCGCGAGACAAGGATGTCCTGCAACTGATCCGCCGCCACGCCGGTCCAAACATCCTGCTCGGCGCCGATGCCAACGACGGTTACAGCCTGGAATTGGTGAAACGGCTGCTGGGCGATCTGCCGGATATCCGGCTGGCCTTTCTGGAGGAGATGTTTCCGGAAAACATCGACCAGTATCGCGAGTTGAAGGCCTTCCTGCAAACGCACAAATTGAAAACTCTGATTGCCGATGGCGAGACCCAGTCGCAAATCGAGGGTCTCCGGCCATTCATCGAGGCGCAGGCCATCGACGTGTACCAGGCGGACATGAATCGCTTTGGCATCGAAGGTATCCTGCAGGAAGCGGCATCTGTCGGGCCCCGTGGATTCATCGGGCCGCACAACTGGGGATCGCTTGTTGGCTTCTACATGATCCTGCACATGGGGCGGGCCATCAAGAACTTCTATTATGCGGAAAACGATCCGCTGGACACCGACGTGCTGGTCGCCGAAGGCTATGCCATCAAGGATGGCGTCGCCACGGTGCCCGACGCCCCGGGTTTCGGCCTGAAGATCGACGAGAAAAGGTTTGCCGAGACAATCAAGCCGCGGTTCGATCTTCGACTATGAACCAGCCAAGGGCGCAGCCCTTGGCTGGTTTTTCCTCCTTGAATGTGGATTCACCGGCCATGGCAGTGCTTGTATTTCTTCCCGCTGCCGCAGGGGCAGGGAGAGTTCCGGCCCACCCGGCCCGGCTGCCTTTCCTGCGAGGCGTACCACTGCATGATCTCAGCCGCGGGCCGCCCCTGCTGCAACAGGCCCGCCATGATGTTCATGGGCTTGTCGATGTGGCGGAAAAAGAGCTTATATCCCTCACAAAGATAGTTCAGCCCCGGTTCCCCGCCGGGAGCGGAGATAAACCGGTTGCGCGGACATTCTCCGTAACAGGCGAATAGGACTTCGCACTTGCGGCAGTATTGGGGCAGGGTATCGAACTTGTCCTGGCCGAACCGGCGCTGTCGATCCGAGGCAACCATCTCGATCATCGGGGTCTCGCGGATGTTTCCGAGCAGATGCTCCGGCTCCACATAGTGATCGCAGGAGTACAGGTCGCCGTTGTGTTCCAGGGCCAGGGCGTTTCCACAGGCGGGAGCCACGATGCACAGGTTGTGTTGCCCCATCCAGCTGCCAAGCGCAATGTCGAAGCTCTGCACGAATATCTTCCCCACATCACGGCGCACCCACTCCTCGAAGATGCCGATCAGGAAGCGGCCGAACTGTCGGGCCCCCACGGAGCGCCGTGTAACCAGGGAGCCGCTCTGGGTATAGAGGGGGCGTTGCCGCTCCTCCTCGCGGCTCCAGCCTTGATTGCTGAGCGCCGAATTCTCGGTCGCGGTCCGCTCCACGATCGGGATGAACTGCATGAATTCAGCCTTCAATTGATCGCGGAAAAAGCGGTACACCTCGAGCGGATGGTCCCCGTTGGCGGCGTGCACCGTGCACAAAATATTGGTGTCCACCTGGTGTTTCCGGAGCAACTCCCATCCGCTCAGGACCTGCGCGAAACTGCCGGCGCCGCCTTTGTTGACGCGGTACGCATCGTGCATATCTTGCGGCCCGTCCATGCTCAGCCCAACGAGGAAATTGTGTTCCTTGAAAAAGGCGCACCAGTCCTCATCCAACCGGGTTCCGTTGGTCTGAATGCTGAAGGAGATCTTCTGCCCCGGCTTTTGATATTTGCCGGCCAAATCGACGGAGCGCCGGAAAAAATCGAGGCCCATGAGGGTCGGCTCTCCGCCCTGCCAGGCGATCGCCACCTCCGGCGCCAGGTGCGATTCCAGCACCTGGCGGATGTAGGCTTCGAGGACTTCGTCGGTCATGCGGAAGCTGCTGCCGGGGTAAAGCAGTTCCTTGGAGAGGAAGAAGCAATACTTGCAGTCCAAATTGCAGACCGCTCCCGTGGGCTTGGCAAGGAGATGAAAACCCGGCGGCGCATTTGCCGGTCGCTGCTGGCTTATGGAATCATTCATGGCACACAAGGGATCAAAGGAGGCAGCTCTCCGTGACTCATGGCTTCGTCTGAAGCCGACCAGTTAATACCATCCCTTGCGATCGCCGAACAAGCTTTTGTTTTCAGATGGAACATTCAATGTCTTCTCAGGTGGCAGGCAGGTGAACCATCCGGCGGGCGGGCTAACCTGGTACCGCGTGGACGGACATGCCATGAGGATTTTCCAGCGTCGTGTGGATCAGGATGAGAGCCTGACATTCGGCGGCAACACAGAAGACGTGGTTGGGAAGCCATGTAACATGTACATCGTGTTCGTGAATACTGTGCGGTGAAACTCGCCCTGTGTAGAGGCAAAGGGGACGAGGGGAAAAGCTGGGCACTCAGTAGTTTTCGCGTACCGTATCTGGTCCTTACGCCGCTCCATTATCCGCTAGTTTCAGTATCTGGGGAGTTTGAATCCGGGCCACTTCTCCGGGATAGCGCCAATACGCATTATGAAAGGGCGCCATTTCTCGGTCGCGGAGTACGGCATAGAGCTCGGGAAAGCGGCTGCTGAAATTCTGGTGCTGAGTTGAATGGACTGTCTGGGGCTCTGCCCCAGACCCCGGGATTTTTTGAGGCATGGCTCCGGTGTTCGATCTGTTTAAAGGATGGCATGTAGAAAATGAGTTCCAGAACGCGATCCACATCGACAGGCAAAATAGGCAATGGTTTGCTATGGCCTTGGTCTAGATCTCTTGTCCTGGGGCAACACAGACGAGGTTTTTTGAGAGGCGAGCGGCAAAAATCGAAACATGGATATCTGGACAACAGGTGCTGGGGCTCTGCCCCAGACCCCGGGATTTTTTAAGGCATGGCTCGGGTGTTCGATCTGAAAAGAGACGGCCCCTGACTACTCTCGTTGCCAGAGGCCTGGTGCTCGATCGACGCACCGTCGGCTTGACTATCCCTTGTCAGGTTGCGCCCCGCAGAGCCTGACTCCGTTTTGCCAAGCGGGCAGAGGATAACACGAATGATGAAGAGACGCCCCTCCGATGATAAGGTTGATGTGCAAGCAAAAACCAAATCAAAAAAGGAGCGTCCAATGAACAACATTAAGTATATCGGCATGGATGTCCACAAGGCAACGACCGTTGTTGCCGTTTTGAATCACCTGGGCAGAGTCATAGCAGAGGCAATCATTGAAACAAAGGGCTTAAGTATTCTAGCGTTCCTCAAAGGCCTGCATGGAACGTTGCACGTGACCTTTGAGGAAGGAACCCAAGCCGCCTGGCTGTACGACCTGATTCGTCCGCATGTTGCCCTGGTACTGGTTTGCAATCCGAAAAAGATCGCAGTGCAGGACAACAAGGCGGACAAACGCGACGCGAGGCGCTTGGCGGAATTGCTTCGCACAGGTGGGCTCCAGGCCGTCTACCACGGTGAACACAGCACGAAACCCCTGAAGGAATTTGCTCAAAGCTATGGCGCGATCGTCAGCGACAGCACGCGAGTGAAGAATCGAATCAAGGCATTGTTCCGGGGACGGGGGATTGATTGCAGCGGCACCGCGGTCTATGACAAAGATCAGCACGAACAGTGGCTGAATCAAATGAGTACGCCGGCCCTACGGCTGCGCGTTTCCCGGCTGTTCAGGGAGCTCGACTTTCTAACCGAACTGCGTGAAGAAGCACAAAAGGATATCGTCACGGAAACGCAAAAGCATCCTGCCGCGAAAATTCTTCAGAGCATGCCGGGAATCGGCCCTCTGCGCGCAGGCGTGATCATCGGCTTTGCGATTACTCCTTATCGTTTTCGGACCAGGAAGCAATTCTGGACCTATTGCGGATTGGCCGTAATGTCGCGAATTACCGGAGAGTATGTCATGGTTGAGGGGCGAGTGCGTCGGTCGCAAAAGCTCCCTCTTGTCCGTGGCCTAAACCACAATTACAACCGGTCGTTGAAGGAAGTCTTTAAAGGAGCCGCGGCGACGGCGGCAATGGGGCCATGGAAATCGCATTTTGACGCGATGGTCGCAAATGGCACGAAACCATCGCTGGCACTTTTGACTCTAGCCAGGAAATTGGCATCCACAACTCTGGCGCTGTGGAGAAAAGGAGAACGATACGACGAACATAAGATGAGCAAATCGCACGCGGCATGAAGCGTCCCGCGCGCAACTGAGCGAGTCAGTTGCGGAATCTCAAATCGGTTCCCAAGCGAGACGCAAGGTCGAGGGTGAGCCTCAGACTTGGACGTAAGCCCGGCAATCACGAGGCTCCGACTATACGCTAGGCCCCCTCGTATGACCAAATAAAGCAATAGGCTATCAAGCCTCAGATAGGACCGTGGTCAGCAAAATTACCGACGTGCTTTTCAATGTCTCGATGGGATTGAAGATCTCCGAATTGCCTTGCGATTTTGCGGCAGGATGCGGGCTGCATCGGCGATATCAAACAGGTATTGCCGCAGAGTCCACTGGTTGCATCATCCGATAGATGGCTGGCTGTCTCGGAATCTAAAAATGCACCCAGTCCCTGGGACGGAGAGGTTTTTCCTTGACATCCCCTTTCATAGGAC
>Ga0315277_10001807_pt1 | contig 30381 bp, 26 predicted proteins | sample YL17G05_15_MG_FD_203695 | JGI IMG/M metagenome (GOLD analysis project Ga0315277, IMG submission 203695) | Sediment microbial communities from Yellowstone Lake, YNP, Wyoming, USA - YL17G05_15 | ecosystem: Environmental > Aquatic > Freshwater > Lake > Sediment | place: USA: Wyoming | collected...
CCCTTGGGGATCATGGCGCCGGTGGCGATCTGCACGCACTTGCCCTTGCTCACCTCTTTCTTAGGGACCTCTCCGGCATTGACCACACCGACACAATCCAGCTCGGCTGGATGGAACTTACCGGCGGAGAACGTGTCCTTTGCCCTGACCGCATAACCGTCCATGGCGGACCGATCATACGGCGGGACATCGATGATCGAATGGACCTCCTCCGCCAGGACCCTGTGCAACAGCGATCCGAGCGGGACCCTCTCGGTCCTCTCGATCGGTCTGATGTTGGCTTCGACCAAGGTCTTTGCCTCGGCCAGAGGTATCAGTCTTCCGAGAGGTCTCACCTCTCGACCTCCCACACCATGTGTCCGATCTGCGGCAGGACTATCTTGTCCATGGCCAGCCGGACAGCTCCGGAGGAACCGGGAAGACAGAGTATTATCTTTCCGAACGCGACGCCTCCGACCGCCCGGCTCATCAGGGCGGCAATCCCTATCTCCTCGTAGCTCAGGTGCCTGAAGAACTCCCCGAACCCCTCGATCGACTTCTCCATGAAGGCGGAGACCGCCTCGACCGTCACATCTCTCTTGGCTATGCCAGTTCCGCCGTTGCAGATGATGACCTTAACCTCGACGTTCTCAAGATTGGCGATAATCGCACCCTTGATCTCGCTGATGCTGTCGCGGACGATCCGGTAATCGACGACGAGATGGCCATCGGAGTTCAGCTTCTCGATGATGATACTTCCAGATTCGTCCGTGTCCTTGGAGCGGCTGTCGCTCACCGTAATAACGGCACATGGAACGTTCTGAACGGCATGTTTCATATGATCCTCATATCCCACGGGTCATTCCCCCTTCTCCTTCGTGACGACCTCGATATCGGCGATGCGCGTGGACGGATACTGTCCCTTCTCGTCCTTCTCCAGGTATTTCACCATGTCCCAGATGGTCAGGAGAGCGGCCGACACTCCGGTCAACGCCTCCATCTCCACACCGGTCTTGTAGTGAGCGATCACCTCGACAGTGCATGACAGCGAATCGTCTGATAAGTTGAAATCCACCTTGACCGACTCGATCGGTATAGGATGGCAGTACGGAATTATGTCGGGAGTCGACTTGACCGCCTGGATGGCGGTGATCTTAGCAGCCTCCAGCACGTCACCCTTCCTGACCGTCCCGGACCTGATCGCATCCAGGGACCTCTTGCCGAGGACTATTCTGCCTGAGGCAATGGCCTTCCTTCGAACGACGTCCTTCTCCCCGATGTCGACCATGCCCTTCAATGTCCTCCCTCCACCCAGACCTCGCCGTCCTCAAGTATCTCTTTCTTCCAGAGCGGAACGACCTTCTTCAATTCGTCGATCAAGAACTCGGCGCCAGCGAAAGCCTCCTTCCTATGTCCGCTCGCCACCGCTATCAGGACGATGTTGTCTCCAGGAGATAGCGACCCGATCCGATGGATGATCGTCACATCTTCAAGATTGAACTTCTTCATCGCTTTGTCTTTGAGATCCGACAGCTCCTTTTCCGCCATACCCTTGTAAGTCTCCATCTCCAGCATCTTGATCTTCCGCCCGCTGTCATCCTCCCTGACCACGCCGACGAACGATACGATAGCGCCGGTGCGCTTGTTTCTGATCTTCCTTAAGACTTCGTCGACGGAGAAGTCATCATTGGTAACAAGGATCATCGAACCCATCCTAGCCCCCGCTTACTGGCGGAAGGAGAGCCACCTCGTCCCCTTCCTTCAACGCCACTTCTTCTCGCGCATACTTCTTGTTGACCGACACGATAATGTTGTCGCTGAGACTTCCAAGTTTCGGATACTTCTCCCTTAGGAGCCCGAGCAGGTCCCCAACAGAAGAACCCACCCTCAAATCCAGGATCTCCTCAGGATGTCCGGCGACCTCACGGTATAAGGCAAAAAACTTGACCTTGATATTCAACAACTAACCTCCAGGCAGCCCTACTCAATTTCCCCCATGCGATATATGGATTTCGGTACAATAGGTGCTCGCGGTTAGGTCCCAGCGTCACGCAAGGGGAAGCAACTTCCTGAGGGATTGGATGACCTTCATGACAGCTTTCATTGTATTCTCCACGCATCGCCTTAGTGAGAAGACTCTCTTCAGCGCAACGACGAATCCTAGAATGGCTTGTCCTTGTTCACCTTGCGGACTAAAAATGGGTCTGCCCAACACACGTTCAGATATCGCAGCAGCTATTATTCCGCCCGGCTTCGGAAGTGTACTTCTTCCGCAGACATTCGAATCTCGGATGCCAAAGGGATTCCACCGTGCCTTGTTCTAGAGCAAAACACCCGCATCTCGTGGCTCGAACTCAATTAGAGATCTTCAGTAGTTTACGCCGCCAACAAGGTCGTGCAATCGTTGTGGGATTGAGCGAGAGAGGTATGAGACTGTTTTTCAATGGTTCCTGTGCCCTGTTCCATAAACTGCAGAGGCAAGAATTCCTGAGTATTCTTCATGAACATTTTTCACCTTCGTTCGATGAACACATAGACCCTCCGCCCGGTAGTTTCCAGCCAACGTTCAAGATTCCGCTTGACATCTGGCGAATTCTGCAGTTTGTCCATATGTTATCTCCCCTTCCACTTCTGGTGCAGGCGCACAATAGTAGATGGGGGCCTTTCGATCAAGAGAAAAATCAACTGGAAGGTCACCTTCGATGTCTGAACGATCTTGAACGATCTCCACGGTGCACGTCCTAGAGGCCGGGTATGATGAGAGTACTATCTACATTCCCAGCGCCTTGTAAGCCTTGCGGTTCTCGTTGAGTGGGACCATCGTCTATCTGTTGGCGTCCACCACCTCCCAATCCTGCATGACAAGAAGAGGGAAGTGTTTTTCGACATAGCCAGTGCCAAAGAAGTCACCTTCCTCCACATATATTTCGCCGGCTGGCGAGACATGATCAGCCCACTCACCCAGTGTCGAGAGAGTGCAACTGATTGTGTATAGTCCGCTTATCAGCGGAAGATGTCTTATGTGGCACTTGAGTACCTTCTCCCCTTTCTCCAGGATGGGGATCTCAAAGCCAACTTGACGAGTTGAACAATTGACAAGATTCTGACCCACATTAGAGTGAATCATTAGATACAATCCCACGTGCCTGATGGATTCGTAGCAAATGACTTTGAAGCAGAAGTGAGCGTCATCACCACTTCTCAAATGACTGACAACTTTGCCAGCGGCATCTTCGCACCAAAATTCCTCTATCAAAGCACGATGGCTTCCTATTCTGTCTTTTCTAGTTGCAAGATTCTGCTTACTCAGTTTCTCGTAGATCTCATTCTGGTAGAAGTCGACCCCTTCGGTTTGACTCCCGTCGAAAACCTTCTCCCCATGGCTTAGAACAATCGCGCGGGTGCACAATGACTGAACGGACGCCATGTTATGACTCACAAACAGAACAGTTCTGCCGCTTTCCGACACATCTCTCATCTTGCCAAGACACTTCTTTTGGAAAGCATTGTCCCCGACAGCCAGGACCTCGTCCACCAACAGGATCTCGGGCTCGAGTTGGGCCGCGACGGCAAACGCGAGTCTCACGTACATTCCACTCGAATATCGCTTGACTGGGGTTTCTATGAACCTTTCCACCTCGGCAAATTCGATTATGTCGTTCAGCTTCGAATCGATCTCCTTCCTCCTCATGCCCAATATTGCACCGTTGAGATAGATGTTTTCTCTGCCCGTCAGCTCGGGGTGAAAACCGGTCCCAACCTCTAGAAGACTGCCAACCCTTCCCCTAAGTATGGCCACGCCGCCTGTCGGATAGGTGATACGAGACAGAATCTTAAGCAAAGTGCTCTTTCCTACACCATTCCTTCCGATGATGCCGAGCACCTCCCCTCTTTCGAGCGTGAAGGAAACGTTGTGGAGGGCGAGGAATGTCTCCTTCTTTGACCTTGTCTTTCTGATCGTTTCAATCGGATGAGTGACTAGATTCATGATGCTCTCGGATATTCTCCCGTAGCCTTGATATTGGCCAATGACGTACTCTTTGGAAACATCGCGAACTTCGATTATTGGATCTCCCATCTAGATCACATCCGCCATCGTCCTCTCATGTTTCTTGAAGTACAACATGCCAGTGATGAAGATGAAAAACGATATGATGAATGATAATCCGAAGTAGAACCAGTCTATCGATGCGTTCCCGAGTATCATCGCCCTCTGCGCAGTCATGATCCCGGCTAGAGGATTCAGGTTAAACAGAAAGCTGTACTGTTGGGGAACAAAATCCCCGGCGTACAAGACTGGGCTCGCAAACATCAGGATCTGAACAAAGAACGGGACGACATGCTGAACATCTCGGTACTTGACAGAGATCGCCGAAAGCCAAAACCCCAATCCTGAAGCAAGGATCACGGTCGCAACTAGAGGCAATAAGACAAGCACTATCCAAATAGTCGGGGCTACCTGGAAGTAAGCCATTAGACCGATTAGAATCACAGCCGCTATGGCGTAGTCGACAAGACCGATGACACAAGCGCTCATCGGAACTAGAATCCTCGGAAAGTAGACTTTCGACAAGAGATTGGAGTTCAATACTAGACTGTTAGTCGAATTGGTCACGGCACTTGAGAAATATATCCAAAGAATCAACGTTGGATATACGAAAATCGCGTACGGCATCCCTCCTGAGGGGATTTTCGCCAACCCTCCGAAAATGAGCGTGAAGACGACCATCGTAATCAAAGGCTGGATGATGGCCCATCCCGCTCCTATGACCGTCTGCTTATAGCGTATCTTGATGTCTTTCCAGGTGAGAAAGTAGAGGAGCTCGCGATAGGCCCAGAGATCAGACAAGCCAAGACTAAAGGCTTTCTTCTTGGAACTGACGACCGTAGTGTTCTTGTCTTCCATCTTAATCACTCTTCGCCACTCCGACCAAAAGCAAATGGAGAGGTCTAAACTCAGGTCGGGTCGTCGAAAGACTATGCTCAAGTTGTTCTATTTCATCCTTCCGACTGTTCCAGTCGGCCGTTTCTTCCAAACCCTTTCCCAGGTCAATCTTCGCTCTGAATCCGAATTTCCTCAGCGTCCCAGATGTGTTTGGTGATTTGAAATTCGTAATGATCCCGTGGACCTCTAATACTTCGAGTTGCAGGCGTCCTGCAAGAAGCCGTCCATATTGACCCGCTTTTCCCATTGTTAACGTCTTTCTCGAGACCAAGGACCCACCTTACAGACTGAACTACCGAACTACGCTTAGTTCCTTTTGGTCATTTTAATTTTCCCATGATAGCTTTCCCAAGTTCGGATTGTGGGAACAAATCCTTGAATGTTTACGCGCGAGACCGACAGACACCCCCATATCATTATCCACTATCGGAAGCTCTCTCCAGTTATCCGCTCGAACATCTCGATGTAGAGATCGCTTGTCTCCTTGACCTTCTTATCCGGGAGCGGGGGTATGTCTGGCTCCGGATTCCCGTTCCGCCTGGCGTCCATGAGCTTCTCGTGGTAGCCTATGTCCCTGTAGTACTGCCTCACGGCCTCCTTGCTAAGCTCCACGAACTTGCCCAGACCGTAAGAATCCTGGTCCCACCATCTGTCCTCGTCAGCGGTGCCGAACGTGTCAACGACCATCAGTCTGCGCATCTCGTCGAAGGCGAACTCCTTCTTGCCATCGACGTGGATCAGCATCCTCTCTTCAGCTTCGGACGCGATCAAACCGTCGATTTTCCTAACGATCTCGACGACCCGCTCGTATTCCTCCTCGTTAAGCCCGGCGATCTTGATGGCTTCGTCCCTCGAGAGCTCCCTGTCGACCTTCTCCAGTTTCGTCGTCGTCTCAAAGAAGGTCTTGGGCAGCTTCTCCCCGTATTCCACTTTGTGCCCGATCCCGAAGCCAAGAGCTTCGGCCGTGACCTCCCCGCTCTTGATCCGATCGTAAAGCGATCCAGCGACATACTGCCTGCTGATGAATTCCAGAGGAAGGAGGTAATTCGAAGTGCTGCAGCTCAGCTTGCTATAGTCGCTTATGACGTCGACCTTCTTCACCCTCATGCGGTTCGGGGGGACCAATTCCTTGAAGTGGGTTCGTATGCCGTTGTTCCTCAAGAGCTGGAACCAGAATGCGGAGGTCCTGCAGAGGGTCTCCCCCTTGTTCGGTATCCGTGTAGGGATGACCTTGTCAAAGACCGAGATGTTGTCGGTGAAAACGAACTCGAGAGTTCTCTCGTCCACCTCGTAGACCTGTTTCACCTTGCCCACACGAAACAACTTCATGCGTACACCGGCTATTGTAATCGGATAGGTCTTCATATTGTTTTTGGTCTGGTTCCTCCATACCAGACTAGGGTATGGCATGACATGGAGAGTGGCGAGGATTATTATTCTTGATATGCCCTACGAGGCACCGCATGGTCCTCAAGATCACGGAGATTCGGTCACCAGACGAGTTTCGCCTCTTTGAGAAGGACTGGAACCGAATTCTACATACTAGTGGTGAGGACGAGGTCTTTCTCAGGATGGAATGGCTCAGTGCATGGTGGGACACCTTCGGTAAGGGCAAGAGAATGCTTGTCCTCAGGGTATCCGATTCGGACAGAATTGTAGGATTCGCCCCATTTGCAATAACGAGCAGAAGGCTCCAATCCTATAAGACGCTTGGATTCATGGGCTCGGGACCATCCGATAGGTGTGCGATCCTGGCCGAGTACGAGAGAAACGACGTGCACACCGCAGTGTGGGAATACGTGATGGGAAGGGAAGGATGGGATACTATGGATCTGAAGGACACCAGGGAGGACTGTCCTACTGCATGCGCCTTAAGAAGAATCTTCCCGAACGCTGAATATGAAACGAACGTCTCGCCGTACGTAACGATCGCCGGCACTTATGAGGAATACGTTCGCGGACTTAAGAAGAAGAACAGACAAAGCCTGCAGAGATGCTGGCGCCGTCTATCTGAGAAGCATAGTGTGACGTTCGGGCTGAGGAAGCCGGAGGATGCGAATGATGACGACTACCGAGAGTTCGTGAGGCTAGGCAATGCCAGGTGGGAAGGGTCGGGTACCAAGAGCGTCCTAGCATTTCCCGATATGGTGAAGTTCGTCTGGCGAGCTGTGACAGGCCTCGCGAGCGAGGGAATTCCGACCCTCCACTATCTGAAGGAGGGGGACAGGACAATCGCCATCGGGTTGGGCTTTGAATACCTCCAGAGGTACCTCTGCTACCTGTCAGGATTTGACCCTGAGTTCTCGATATACTCGCCGGGGTCTCTCCTCCTCGGGAAAGTCCTTGAGATGTGTCATCAAAGAGGATTGAAAGAGGTCGATCTCTTGAGGGGGGCTGAGGCGTACAAGTACCGCTTCAATGCCATGGACAGGAAGCTAGTACATTTCCGCATCACTAGAGATGGCGTTAAGAGAAGCATTGTCGGAGCGATAAAGGAAAGACAGCTCAAGTATCATGGCTAAGTGCGGAGTATGTCGTTCAAATCTGACGCCTGAATCGACAAAAAGGCTTCGAGGTATCCATTTCTCCCTGCCATCGCGGCCCTGTAGCTGCTCAATCCCTCAACTGCACGGGCGTAGTCGACGAGCTCCACTTGCGACCCATACGCGCGTATGGCCTCGATCTTTCTCGGCATGACATCAGTCACGTCGACGAGCATGTTCGGTATCAAAGGGGTCCAGACCTCAAATAGAATGGCTACCGCCGCCCCTCTGGACAATGAAGCCATCGACTCAGCCCAAGCCCTGCACGTAGCCAAGTGTTGGTCATGATTTTCGATGGGCGAGGGAAGAAAAACGGCGTCATAGTTGCCTGAGGACATCTCTCCCGCGATAATGCCTCTGAGATCATCAAACGACGGAAACTCGTCCTGAACAACGACATGATTTGTGACGCCCAGGATTTCCATTGCTTTTCGCGCCTCTGCCAGCCGCTCGCTGCTCGAATGCATTCCAGTCCGCTGGTTCGAGAGGTGGACAACCCTCACCGACCTCCCTCTTCCGAGCAGCTTCATGATAGTTCCACCGCATCCTATTGCTTCGTCGTCCGTGTGAGGCGAAAGGACAAGGAACCTTTCGCCCGAAGGGACATCCACAAGCTTTGGGTCCCACGCGCTGCTTGAAATCGCATACTGGCTCGAGACGCGCCTCCTGACTTTCTCGTAAATGTATCTCAGCTCGAGGCGCAGATATCTCCCGCTCACAAACAATAATAATCATTCGACTCCATTAGCATTTGGTAGTGCGTGAACTAGGTGGATCATCCTCATGAGGGTCGCGATTCTCTCTTTTTTCGATTTCGACGAGGTTCCTGGCGGTTCGGAGATATTCGTCCGGTATCTAAAGCAGGCGTTTCCGGACTCCGAAGTCATCACATACTCCACGGCGAGGCCAGGCGCAGGCGACCTGGACCTGCGCAAGGTGAACCTTCAGGAAGCGATGATGGCGGTAGCGATCGGCAACAGGTTCCACCGATTGAATAGAAGGGCACATTACGACTTGATCGTCTCAAACAGCAGAGCGGGGTGGTACGTGGCCGTGACCTCACCAGGAACTCCATTCATGAACGTCTATCACTACACGCTGAGGGGTCTGGCGGAAAATGTCTTGCGTGGGACGCCTGGCTATTTCCCATCGAGGTACTTAATGTCCCTGTTCGAACGTATCAGCTCGATCGGAAGCACAAACGTGGCCGTGAGCTACAAGACTCAAAGGGAGCTGAAAGAGTACTACGACCTTGACTCGAGGGTAATTGAGAACGGCATCCCTACTGACATCTTTAGTCCGATTCCGAGGGACGAAGCAAGAGAGATGCTGACGATTGACTGGGACGGCCCTATGGGCATATTCGTCGGCAGGGCGGAGTACGCAAAGGGCTTCGATTTGATTGAGGGGATCGCTAAGGATAGAAAAGACATAAGGATTCTATGCGTAACGGCCTCGAGTGTCTCGAACAGAGAGTTGATTGTTAAGAGAAACGTGCCGAACGCGAACATGCCTATCTACTACTCTGCCGCCGATTTCTTCATATTCCCGTCTAGATACGAGTCTGCTAGCTACTCAGCCCTCGAGGCCATGGCCTGCGACCTTCCAGTTGTCGTCAGCAGAACCGGAATATTCGAAGACATAGAGGAGGACAAGGTCGGAAGGATGGTGGATACATTTCGAAAGGAGGATTTCAGCAAGGCGATAGATCACGTTCTGGACCGGGGAAGCTATCATCCCAGGGATCTTGTCAAGGAGCGGTACTCTCTCGACAGATTCATCGCAGAATACAAAAGAATGGCACAGGAACTCGTCTCCGGGAAGACATGAGAGCGGCTTGACGACGAATGTGTCCAAGCTGTAATGATCCGAAGACATCTTACTCCGTACGGGGCGGAAATGAATGAAAAGCATTTTTACCGAGCCCAGCCATTCAAGTGTGTGCTCCGAATCGAGATTCTAGGCGTAAGCGGCGCCGTGAGCTCTAGCAATCAAGGCTTCGAAAGGTTTCTGGGCGACAACTACGGACCTTACCGTATCACTCGGAACGAGAGAACGCCTGTGAACGCAGAAATCGAGGTCAAGTTCGCAGCGGCCGGGAGCGCGGACGAAAGGAAGTGGATCGACAAAGCAATGGAGCGGAATCCAGTCAGGATCGGAACGTGCATTTGGCGGGGAAGCGACTCCGTTCTTTACATATACAGCCCCTACTGCGTCGAGGCAAGGAAGACTGGCGATTCTATCGTTGTCAATTCGCTCTTTCAAATGACCAAGAGGTTTCGGATCATGAGGCGATCGGGCACCGGGGAGGTGCTCGAGCACTATCATGAGATGATGGGACTCTGCGTGCATTTCCCATTCTTCTGCCTCCTTCAACAGAAAGGATACTCCGTTCTTCATGCTTCTATGGCGAAGAGGGGCGGAGACGGCGTCCTGTTCATGGGACTGAACGGGGCGGGAAAGACAAGCGCTGCCCTATCTCTGGCCCCGAACATGACGATCGCCGCAGACAACTTCGTCCTGTATGACGGCAAGAAGGCGTTTGGATATCCGGAGCTGATTAGAGTACCGCCGAGTACGGCAGAGTCGCTCGGCCTCGAGGGCGCAAGAACACTTGTGTATGGTAAGAAGCAAATGAAGGTAGCTGGAGAAGTCGACAGAGGCGTCGTTCCGCGCTTCTGCGTCATAGCGAATATCGGCAGGGAGAACAAATGGGAACGCATTTCACGTGACGATGCCATCAGGTACATCGAGGCGGCTGACAGGTTCACTCACGAGACGCACTTGTACTCGTATTTGGCCTTCTTGGACTGGGATGAGGAGGTCAAGAGATATCCGGAATGTGACTACTACATAGTCACTATGTGTGGCCAAGAAGCGGCTGGGAGAATGATCCGAGAGAAGGTTGGTGGGATTCTTGGAATATGACCTTGGAGGAGCGATAGGCCTTCGAATCGACGATGACATCCTCAGCGGCGTGCATAAGACGTTTGAGAGGTTCCGAACGAGTGAAGCGACTCCCGATCTAACGATAACGAAAGGAAGGGTGGGAGATACAGGAATCCAAGTCTCCGACACGATCCACGTTTCAAATGGACGCTACCACGTGCTCAATGCTAATTCGATCCACTCTGTTGACTCGAGAGCGATTATCTGCGACGGCATCGTCAATGAGTATTTTGTCGGATACGTCCTTCTCCCCGCAGTCATGAACAGGATTCTGATCTCGAAGGGATGGTGTCTAGTGCACGCTTCCGCCTGTTCCTTTGGTGGGAGAAACATTCTGTTGCCTGCGATGGGAGGAACCGGCAAGACTAGCCTGCTTCTCGATTTCATGATGAAAGGAGCAGACTTCATCGGAGACGACAAGGTGCTCATCAACAAGGATGGATGGTTCGTTGCTTACCAACAAGGACTTTGCCTTCTGGACTACAATTTCCGAGTGTTCCCGGAGCTCTTCAATCTCGCATTCAGGGAAGAAGACGAGAGAAGAAGACAGAGGAAGAAGTATTCGAGATACATTACTGGCTTGGACATGAAGGGCGAGAATTTCGTGTCGCGGCTCATCAAAAGCAGGCTGATGTCCAAATACTACTTCGACCACAGAGCCCGTGCGAGCGACTTGTTCCCAGATTCAAAGACAGTCATGTCAGGAAGGATCTCAGATGTTTTCCTTCTGACAAGAGAAGAGAGTCGAGGCATAGAGGAGGCGTCCGCAGATGACCTAGCACCTCTCGCCGCCGCGTCAGCTTGGCTCGACGATTCCGCATGGCTCCATTACATTGCGTCGCGTCTTTCCGGCATACCGCACTATACTTTTGAAGAGGAGGCCCGTGTACTTTCGCTCGCATTCACGAGCGCGAAGTGCCGCAGGGTGAGGATGGGCGTCTCCTACGAGAGGAAAGATATCGAAAGTATCGGCGATGAGATGCGCAAGTTAATGTGTTGAGAACTCGTGAACCTTCGTCAGAGAACTCCTCCAGATAATCCTGAACGAGCCTGGTTTCGACCTTTTCGAATATCACTTGTAATAACCGGAAACTAACATGTATTAACTCATAGACAACGGGGACGCGAAGGGGAGCATTATCTGGGATGATGACATTCAGACATGATGTAGGTCCTCAGGAAGACCACGTGCGCTTGCTCTCAAGCTAGGCAAGAGGGCCCAATGATAAGTCTCTTGAGTAGTGCGGTGCGCACATGAGGACGTCTGGCGGCCTCAGTGGGGGCGCCGGAAACCTAGCGGCCATGCCGCGGGTAGACGACCCCGGGAGGCTGGTGCCTGAAAGGCGGGCCAGCCCGAGACATACTTGCCTTGAAGATTCGCGCATTCGAGCAGTGATCAAGGGATAAGATTCGACTGTAGGATGGGATGCGCAGCCCCGCATCAGCCATTGTTCTAGAGGAGCCGCTGATAGCATTGCACCGGAAAGGTAGACTCTCACGAGAGGTGCCGCCCTGACGGCAATGAACGAACCCGGAAAGGCAAGGCTTTTCCTGAAGGGGCTGGAGATACTGAGCAGAAAATCACGCACCACTCCACACTGGCGTTTTTCAAAGCATCGATACACTCCAAAAGACCGATCTCTGGGCCTGCTTTCTGTCCTGGGTGTGAAATGAAACAGACTCTCATCTCGTTCCTTCTCGCGAGTCCCTTGATGACCCATTTTTGAACCCATTCACCGATGTCACATACTCTTTTCGATATGTTCAAGGTCAGCAACACAGCTATGACCTCGTATTGAGTGATTAGTCAAAGCCTGATTGATCATATCATCTTCAGTACCGTAATCAACAACAAAAGAATACAGGTGGGATAACATTATCCGCAGCTTATCATGCGTCAGTACGGCGTTTCTGCTTTTCTGATGGTGTTCAGTCTTCCTCGACTAGGCCGGATTCGGGAAACAAACCCGTCTTTTTCCAATCTTTCATGCTGGATGAGGTGACAAGATCGTTAGAATCAGGTTAGGAGCCGATTACTATCTCCTTCATTGATAGGAAGAGAATCTAGATATCCCTGCACCGGCCTTTCCCGACTGGTTTTCCGTCGTCGGCAAGGACGTCAAAGCCAAAGATCTCCCCTACGGACTGATTCGGGTTCATCTAACTTTGGTCTGCGACGCTCTTCCGGCCTGCAAGAGTTAATAGCCACCAGGCGCAATACTCAACATATCGAATATTGTCGTTGCGGAATCATCAAAGAGCAGAGACGGAATGACAGGGGTATCGTGTATGGAGATCCCTCATATCGACGTTTGCACGACAAACTACAACTGCGGATTCATTCTCGAGAAGAGCGTTGAGTCTGTATACAATGCGCTCGAGGGATTTCATTTTGAGTACATAGTTGTCGACAACTATTCTTCGGATGACAGCTGGGAGATCCTCAAGAGGCTGGCAGAAAAGCACAATAACTTCAGAATAATGAGGGAGAAATGCAAGAGAGGCGAGGGCAGAAATATCGCTTACAGGCATTCGCAGGCAGAGTACATCCTCAGTCTCGACACTGACACGGTGTACTCGGACAAACTCCACCGCTTCCTCCTCGCGTACTTCTCCCGGCTTGATCTCGCAGATACGGCCATAAAAGCAGGATTCGCGCACATCTACCCGCGCCATGTTCTCGACGCCGTTGGCGGGTGGGGAAACCTGAACTGCGACGACTGGGATCTCACAGTCAGGATCTGGAAGAAGGGACTTGGTGTTAAGGTGTACCCAGTAGATCTCGGAGAGAACATCAAGGAGGAAAATGCGTCATCTGATTTCGACTTCCTGTCGAGCAGATATGGTCGGCTGGATGGACTGATGAGGTGGGCGAATATCGAAATCGAGAAGCTCGGAATGAACGGCAGATGGTGTGTCGACATAAGCGAGGTGTACAGGGATTTATATATCGACATGGGTTTGGGCGAGCAATTGCATCCTGAGAGATACTGGAATAATTTGAACGATTACACGAACATCCGAAGATACCTCTCCCTCCTCCGCTCGAAAATCACGTTTGCGATTGGGATTGAAGAAATGCTGAGGCGGTGGGCGGAGGAGAGGGGACACCGCGGTCGAACGTAACCAGTGCGGGGCAGAACTGCCTGTTGATGCCAGGTTTTGCCCAGATTGTCGGGCTGAGATTCGGCGATAGGAGAGCATCTCTCCCCATCTGCCATCAAAACTGTCGGAAGAATTCTCAAGAAAGAGGACCGAGCGGGATTACAGTCCACTAATGAAACTGGCTTGATTTTCAATATCTCCCAAATCGGGCAGATTATCCTCGGGAGGGATATGATAGATGAGCAAACACCTTTCATTCTTCTTTTTCTAATGCTTTGGAAATCTTTTTACATAGGAAATGCTGGTCCCCTCTCATCAGCAATCGGCTGCAATCGCCTTGCCTTGACTCCTTCAATCAAAGTTTTTGCCATTGTCTAATTCGAAATAACAGAGGGTCGTGGATATTGATATTGTGATACATATGGCCATTCTTGCTTTACTTGCCTTTTTGCATCTATGGGTTCACTCATGCTCAAAGCGGAAAATACTGATGGAACTACTCCAGTAGGTTATAGAGAGAATCTAGATATACAAATTCTCCCCTACATAAGGCAAAACGAAGCTAGCCTACAATATTCCAAACACCAATTAGGAGAGGGTCTGGTGAATCCAAAGAACATTCTGCCCTTCATCAAATTTAGGATCAGTAGATGGAATTTTCTTAGGGTCAAACTTGGGCAGACGGCTAACGTCAATTGTGATGTCAATAGCATTAACGAAGACACCATCGTACTCGCCGTCATAGCATTCAACAATCCAGAACTGATACATTATCAGCACTCTTTGATCAAACTCAACGTAATGGATCCTTTCTTCTATGTTGTCGTGGACAACTCGAATGATCAGAGGTCAAGAAAGGAGATCCTTGACTATTGCAGGGATTCTAGAGTTCCCTATATTCAATGCCCGAAGAATCCATTCAGCGTAAGCTGGTCCCATGCTCTGGTCCTCGACTGGTTCGTTAGAAACTTTGTCAAACCAAAGAAAGTGCGCTACTTCGGATTCCTTGACCATGACATTTTCCCAATCCGACCGACATCGATTCTCTCCGTTCTCCGAAAGCAGCCAATATATGGCAGCATGAGCTGGTTGCCGAAGGATTCACACGTGTGGTATCTGTGGTCAGGTTTCTGCTTCTATGATTTTCAAAGGATCCCGACCCGTAGTCTTGATTTCACGCCAGGTACCTGGAGGAATACTGATTACACAATAACAGACAGTGGTGGCAGCAATTGGAAGGGTCTATATTCTAAATTGAATCGAGAGGAGCTCGTCTTCGCTGACAATAAGAGAGTGAAGTTCAGAGATAGGGAGGATATTGAGGAATCGGATTATTTGGACTATCATGGGGATTGGGTCCATACCATCGACGGCTCATATTGGAAAGAAATAAAGGATAAGAACGGGAAAGACGCATACATCAGGAGGATGTTGGACGACCTAGTTGCGAGGGGGAGGCTAAGGGAAGGGTCATGAACAAGGTCGCTGAGCGCTCCTTCATAGCATTGCCAAAGGATTAAGGCATTCTCTTTCTTCGGGTAAATCGAATAGAGTTGGCCTTAGAGAATTTCGCCGAGTAATCGATTATACAAATATCTCCATCGACCATCTTTTTTGAAGAAAAATACTGTCACAATTCATGCCGGGCGCCCTTATTGGATTCTCCCAGCTGCCGAACACCTTGGATGTCGAATAATACAGAGGTCCTAGGTTCTTGGATGCGAAACTGGCATTGAGCGTTTCACCATTGTGAAATCTCTGCCCAATCTCGCCAATGATTCTCTTCTGCGCCCAATAGCCAGGGGGGTCTTGCCTCCTTTGATCTCGGGACGACATTCCAGCAGCTTCGAAGGTTTTGCACTATGTTCCAAGAATGTTGTTAGCAGCATCATTCAATGCGTAGTCGTCCTTTCTAACAGCTACATCACTTAATTCCAAACCCTTAGATTCCCTCTCCAAGATCGCTTCTATTGCTTTCTCCTCATCCCATTTCCGATTGAGCATCTCTGGGCCTATAGAAACAGACCTTTTAGAGATTGATGAATGATCCTTTCTCCGGGAATCTCACCCCTTTCGATTATGGAGCTCCTGGAGAGGTTGCAAGCATCGTTGAATAGTCATTCTCTAGAGTGCCCCAATAGACGATCGAATCCTCTGATTCCCCGCGACGTTCCTTGCATAGATGCATTGAGCTAAACCGCTGAGTCAACAAATGGACCAAGAACTCAATGGTTCACCGCAGCTGTGAGACTAAATGAATGTACCGAACAGGCAACCTCTATTGGAAGGAACGGTGTAGGTGATCTACAAAGCCTCTACGCAGTCCATATCTGGGGTTGGATTGCGTTGTGGCGTCAGTCTCGGATGCCCTGGAAGCATTTCCTGCGGACTCGGAGCAGAGATTGGGACAGAAATATGTACTTGTATAAACCAGGGAGGGCGGAGGTTCTTGGGCAAGGATGCCGGTGACTCGTGATCTTTCCGGTATGTGTTGATACGGAAACAGCCTAAACTGACGAAATTGGCAATCAGAACTGATAATTGAGAAATAGACTACATATTAGTCAACCGACTAAATAGAGTAGGAAGGCCAGCGTTATCTCAATCGATAATGGCATATAGCGTGGACGCATGCAAAGCAATACGCTCCATGCTCGCCTTCCTTCAACAATGACGGAGTACCATTACGCAATAGACGGGAAGGAACATGGACATGAGAGAAGCGAACGACCGATACGGAGACACTACCTCCACAGACTGGCGGATGCCAGAGGAACCGGGGACACTAGCCTCAGAGAAAGTTGAGGTAGCAAGTCATCCGCCGTTGTCGGGGTCGTTCCTTTTAGACATCATGAGAGTGGATCAGGGATGGGATTCGACTAATGGAGGGAACGATAGGTCCGCTTACTCTGCACTGGTAAGTGGGGGTCGAAGACAAATACCTGACTGTATCACGGAAACATGCGAAGCTCTCGTGAAAGGTGCTCTCTTGATCAATAACAAAGAGCCTGCCAAGGCGAGCCTTTTCCTGCGCGGAGCTGGAATTCTGAAGAGAAGATGTGTGATGACTCTATGCAAACCGGTTTCAGCTCTACTAGTTATCGTGTTCCTCCTCGGTAGTTTTGCGCTACTTGTTGCCGGCAATCGGGGTAGAGCCCGACCCACTGGCACCTCCAATCTGCTTCCGAGTTCATCCGCTCCGCCAAATGCGACTCAACATGCTAACTTACCCTTCGGAGCAAGATCCTCGAATCCTACCACCATTTGTAGCACGAATTGGGTCAGACTAGATCGATTTCCTCTTTCCTTTGCTCTTCTCATTAGTCGCTGTGATCGTGACGCTCTATGTATTCACGCCGTTTCTCGAATTCATGGGAGCCTCGCTGAGGAGAAAACCATAGGAGGCAGCCATGCATCGAGCTGAAGGATTAAGAAAAAGGCTCTGGTCTCTGGGCATCGTAGCCCTTTTCTTTATTGGTCTCATTCCTCTCACTCTGCCGAGTGCTCAAGCGACTTCAGTGGGATTCATCAGGGTCAATGGGACTGGGTTCACTGTTGACGGAAATCCGATGATCACTCCGCTTGTCGGCGTTGATGAGACGACGGCCGTCGTGTTTGCGATTGAGGCTTACGTCAACAGGTACTCTATCTACTGGGGGAAGAACATGAACTTCCCGGTACCGGATACTGGACAGCTTGCTGTGACGAATCTCAGCCAGCTCTGGTATGCCTATTTTTGGTTCTGCGCTCAATACAGCATCAATCTTGTTCGGTTCAGTAGCGCTGATGCTTGGGCCACGGAGATATGCTATGCAGCATGGAGAGATCATCCGACTCAATACTATGCTGTTCTCGACGAAATGACAAAACAAGCGTACTTGAGAGGGATCTATATTCAACTGAACATGGCTGGATCACAGGACTTCCCATATTACTCATTCGGAGCCTCCGATTCGGTCATCAACCTCAACAAGGCGGTAGGCCACGCTTACCACAATTATCTCGATTATCTTCAGGGAACGATGAATCATATGGATGCTTCTCCTTACACGAACACCATCTTCTCCTACGACGTCTGGAATGAACCAGATCATGACCGAGTGAATACTGCCTACTGGCACGACAATGAGATTGCATTCAGGACCTGGGCTCGGGTAATAGCCAATGACACCACTCCGATGTCTACTCACATCGTCGAGATGGGGATAGTTGGACAGGGTAGTCTGTTCCATTGGGGATTTGCTGATTTCTACAACTCCACTGGTTCAATCGGATTCGATGTCTGCGACAGACATTACTATGCGAGCGCGGAGGATGCCTATCTGGTCTCAGATCCGATAGAATGGGCGGACGATTGTGGCAAGCCTTTGGTCTGGAGCGAACTTGCGAACAATAGCGGGTATCTTCACCGATGGTCCTGGTTTGAGACTAAACTGGTTACCTATGGTTCACAGGCATGGTGTAACATGGTCTTGACAGGGACGAGTGGCTATCCTTATACGGGAGAATATCCGATAGAACCCACTGGACCTCCTCAACCTTCTCCATCCATCACAATCTATGCCAACAGAACGAACGGACAAATCCCTCTCGCAATCAGTTTCACTTCCTCAGTATCCGGCGGAACTCTTCCATACACATATTCATGGAATTTCGATGATGGGACGACTAGCACATCGGCGAACCCGAGCCATACCTTCACGATAGCTGGAACATATCACGTCCACGCCACCGCATCAGGCGGTGGGAACGGATCCTCGAACACAATTACTGTGACAGCTAGTAATTCAGCACCGCCTCCATCCATCATTTCTGCGATCCCGTCGAACGGAGCGACCAATGTTGCGGTGGCACAGCAAATCACCTTAGTCTTTAGCGAGGCGATGGACAAGACCGAGACGGAGTCGGCCTTCAGCGTACAGGGTAATGGGGCGACGGTCGGAGGGTCAATCATCTGGGAGGCAGGAGACAACAAGATGGTCTTCTCACCTTCGAAGGTCCTCGACTACAACGCAAAATACTTCACGAATGTCAGCACTGGCGCAAAGGATGTCGCAGGCAATCCGCTTCAGTCCCAATTCTCTATCAGTTTCATTACGAAGAATACGAACGACACAACACCTCCAACGGTGACGGACGTATATCCTTCGTCGGGGACCACCGGGGTATCGACACACCCCACTATAATCGTCACGTTCAGCGAGACCATGGATGTCTCCGTCACCTCCCCTTCAATACACCTGTCGTCTTCAGAGGGGGTTGCGGATGGCGATATCAACTGGACGGACTTCAACACGACCGCTCTCTTCATACCTTCGACAGACCTCTTTTCTTCAAAGACATATACGATCACAGTTGAGCAATCCGCTAGGGACTTGGCCGGCAACAACATGACCAGTCGCTTCACCAGCACCTTCGTCACAAAGGTCAACGTCACTGACACAACGAAGCCCACAATCCAATCGACTGTACCCCTCGGCGGTTCGACTGGGGTCGAGATCACCCAGAACGTCGCTGTCTTCTTCAACGAAAGGATGAACAAGACCTCGGTAGAGGCCGCGTTCTCGATGCAGAATGGTAGTTTGAGCGTCGGCGGGTCATTCTCATGGGACTCTCAGGGGACCTCGTGCATCTTCACGCCATATCGCGTTCTCGGTTACTCCTCGACTTACATCGTCACCATAGGTGCAACTGCAAAGGATGTCGCCGGGAACATGATGGCCCCTTCCTATTCGCTCTCATTCACAACGAAGAGCTCGAATGATGTCCTTCCGCCCACTGTGACCGACGTCTATCCATCCAATGGAGCGACAGACGTCTCAACTTATGCGACCATAGTGATTACATTTAGTGAGTGGATGAACATCTCTGCAACTGCAAACGCGTTTCACCTGTCATCGACTTCTGGTGATATCCCCGGAACGGTGCAATGGACGAATAAGAACACGACCTTGATTTTCACGCCATCCACCAGGCTCCAGCCCTCGACAGAGTACACTGTTAGTGTTGGAACATCGGCATCGGACTTGAAGGGGAATCGCCCAACAAGCGAACTCAAGAGCACATTTGTGACCATGAATGACGTCTCTGACACTTCTCCCCCAGTCATCGAGTATGTTCAATCGGGAAATGCGGAGGTGGGGAGCACTTATTATCTGACGGCGAATGTGACGGACGTCAGCAAGCTCGCTAGTGTGACTCTTGCACTCGTTGATGTCGCTGGCGCCTATCATAGCATCGCGATGGGCCTGGGATTATCATTCTTCGACGCGACCATTCCAGCGCAGACGGCGCCAGGGACGGTTCGGTACACAATACGGGCACAGGACGAGTTTGGAAACGCTGCTACTTCGGTGGAGTATGCGCTGAGAGTGCTTGACACGACGCCACCCTCGATCAGAATAGTGTCGCCTTCCTCCGGTACGATTGTCAGTTCGTTAATCAACATCGAGACTGTAGCGAAGGACAATCATGACATCTCCTCCGTAGAGTTCTTCGTGGACGATGTGTCCGTGCTGAACGACTCCAGTGAACCGTACGTACTGACGTTCAACCCTCGATCGGTGGTGGATGGGTACCATACTATCCGGGTCGTCGCATATGATCTGACCGGCCTATCCGAGCACGATGCGATTCAGATCGTGGTTCAGAACTTGGACGTCACTCCTCCAACAGTAAAAAGGGTGAGTCCAGCAAACGGTGCGGTGGACGTTGAACCAACAGCGAGTATCCTGGTCGAATTCAGCGAGACAATGTACGCTTCCTCAACGGAGTCGGCAATATCCTTGGAGACGAATGGGACCAGAATGGATCTGAACATCACGTGGCTCAACGGGACTACCCTTACCATCTCCCTTTCATCGGACCTAGATTATTCGTCAAGATACTGGCTCAATATCACAACAGATGCCATGGATTTCTCGGGGACCCCGCTTCCACAGTACTGGTCATCGGTATTCGACACTGGAGCAGGTCCAGATATTGGCAGACCGACCGTCCTATGGCACAGTCCATCAGACGGAGAGATAGGAGTCTCTCCGAGCGCCGCGATGTCAATTCTGTTCAGTGAGGAAATGAGCCAATCCTCTGTCGAGTCGGCCTTCTCGTTGACGGTTGGCACTGAGAAGATCTCGGGGGGATTCAAATGGTCTTTGGATTCGACATTGCTCGAGGTCCGTCCCTCCACTAACCTGTCCGACTCCACGGACTACAATATGTTCGTCTCATCGATGGCAGTCGATCTGGCAGGCAATGTAATCGATGCCGAATTGAGAGTCACCTTTACGACCAGACAAACGGAAGTGTTCTCAGGAGTGTCCGGAATCGTCACAGACGGGACCATGCCCCTAGCTGGCGTACTGATAACGAACGGTTACAGAGTTGCGAATAGCACTCAGGATGGTAGGTTCGTGTTTGCGAATGTGCCGGCGGGATCGTATTCCCTGAGCGCCTCGAAATGGAACTACTCCAGCTCTGAGCTCGTCAAGATCACGCTGGGGAAAGGTCAGGTAATCTCGGGACTTCAATTCACGTTGACAAAGACTCCGGGCGTTTCGACGATAACTGGGGTAGTGTTCAGCAGTAGCAACAATACGTTGGAAGGTGCCCTCGTCTCGATCAGAGCAACGGGAAATGTCGCCTTCACGGACGAAAATGGCAGGTTCATACTATCGGACGTCGTTCCCGGACGATACTCGCTGGAGGTATCCAAGTTATTCTACACCACCAGAACGATCGGAAACGTTGACGTCGCAACCGGAGAGAATTCAAAGATAGTCAGCATAGATCTCAGCTCCAATCCGAACTCGGGATCGACCAGCGACATCAGCTCGGGCACGACGATCATAGGAGACTTCACGATACCGATCGCGGTCGGGGCGGGCGTGCTCGCGCTCGCAGGGGGTATGGTTATGAGGAGATCTTGGAGACCTGACAGAAAGGAAGCTCTACGCAGGGAGAGGATCCTTAGAGACATCTCAGGTCAGAATGGAGATGGCACAACTCTGGAAGGACTGGAGGCTACGCCGAGAGTGAACGGGAATGCGGCTGCAGATCCTGACTTCAAGACCCTTGATTCTCTCGTGGATCTAGTGGTCTCAAACGAGCCAATCCAGAAAAAGAAAGTCGTCAGCATTCTTGACCCGAAGGGCGACGAGGACTTCGTCAGAGGTCTTAAGGAACTCGAGAGATTACGCTAGTTGCCAGACTAGACCGGATTTCGATCTTGTGTTCTAGAGCTAGATACTCAATCTGGAAATCTCTTCCGTTGTACATTCTTCAAGAAAGGATCAACATCAAGACAAAAGAGAACGACTCAATCATTCTGATCAGACCGCATAGTGATGCACTGCGATACTTCTGAAAAACGTATCCCATCATCATGGCTATGACGAATACGAAAGCTATGACATAGAGAGAACCCCAGAACACCATGAGACCTGCGTTCAGGGTGGCGCCTGCCAGCAAAGACATGTTAGGGCTCGTTACTTTCTCCAAATTGCGCTGCAATCCTCCTCGGAAGAGCATCTCTTCGAAGTAACCGAACATAGCAGCAATGGGTAAGAACCAGAAGGGGGGACTCTCCGTGAGAATGAAGAAGAAGTCTCGATCCAATATCAGATACTCACCAAGCGCTAGGACAACCGGGAGGATTAGCAGCAACACAAGAATGGTTATTCGCGGAAGATCGCCAGCCTTCTTGTCGACTGGTCGCTCCCGCCATAGCAAGATCGACCCAATTGATATGAGGGAGAAGACTGCGGAATTCTGATAGGGGTCGCCAATGGAAGGCAGGGTTATCGCCAAGACATTCACTGCCGCAATGATGGACAGGACCCCACCTACGTTGGAAAACCTGTCCTCAAAAGGGAAAGAGGCGATGATCAGCGAGAATATGAGAGAGAATACAAGGAGCGCAAATCCAATGATCACGATCCAATTTTCTGGCCGAATGAAATATGAAAAAATGCAAGCATCCGCCGCAAGAATGATGACGAACAATATGGGGATGTATATGCGGAGCGATCTTGACCCTGACACAATGACCTTCCCTTTCAAGCGTCGGTAGCGGACAGAAACCCCTTCCTTCATTTCTTCACCCCAGGAGCTCAACTATCTTGACAAGCAGCAGGGCGATCGTGACTATCGCTACGCAATAGACTGCTGGCGTGATGACTCCTCTTCCTAGGCCACCGGCGAGCGATTTCAGAATCTCTCCGATTAGCAGGATCACCAATAGGGTAATGAACAATATGGTTAGGGTCTCGTCGAGGGAGATTTGAGAGAAAGCCAACGGTGGGATGAACAAATGGAAGGACCCGTTAGGCCTCATAAGGGACTTAGGATGACCAACCATATCCAGAGCTCCTTCGACTTGTCGCCGTTCTTGACCTCGAGGTAAAGCCTGTGCTCGCCGGGGGTTTCTATAGAGAAGGTGAAGTCACGCTTCATAGATGCTCCGTTGGGAAGATCCACGATTGAGTAGTATCCGCTCTCTGGAACCAGTGTATTGTTACCGTCCCAATCAATAACGTTGTAACTGGTGAAGGAGGAATCGTTGCTGAGACCCAGCGTAATGTTGTATTCGGTCTCGCTACCCTCATGGTTCACGAGGTTGATCGTTATGATGCCACTCTCCGAAACGTTAAGGATTGATGGGAGCTTCGATGAATCGTCATCACGGCCAGTGATGAAGAACTCCGTATACTTTTCCTTTCCCTGCTGCTCACCCAAGATACCGCTGACGGTCAGAGCTGAGATCACAACGGCGCAGATGATGAGCACACCGATGATCTTTTCGGCCATGCTGAACTTGGGAGCATCACCACGCACCGTGATCGACAGTTCCATCTGATCGGACTCGGGCAATCTTGAGCGGGCCAAGTACGCGAGAATAGAGGCGCCAAACGTGACAATCAAAAGCTCCAGTCCCACACTTTCCGCTGTGAAATCAGACAGGCCTCTCAGGAGAACTATCCCGGATATGGCGACGATCGTGATGCTAAGAACGAAGCTTAGCGCGACCCGCTCAAGCCCGGTGACATGCCGGGCTACCGCCCGCCTCTTGACCAGCAAGGTATCGAGCAGAAGTACCTTGTTGCTAGGGAACAACAAGGACGTGAGAGCGTATCCTGGAGCGAAATACACTGAGAAGAATGCGATTACCCAAAGAATAGGGGACCTGATACCAAGTTGAGATGCAACGACCGAGAGAAGAACGACTAAGCAGACCGCCCCCAAATCGTAAGGTCTGCCTGCCTTGACTATTGTAATCTTCCTCATCGTCCCTCCGTTTCAAGATGACTAACATAGCTATGAATCTATAGAATGTGTGTCGTGTCCACCTTCATTCTTTTCGATGATCGATTCCAGAACATCATAGATCCTTGGACCGATGACCTCCCAGGAATACCCCTGAGCGATTATCTTCCTGCCGCCTTTGGCAAGCCTCTCCTGGAGAATGGGATCCTCCAGCAAACGGACTACTTCTCTTGCGAACGATTCTTCGTCCGTTCCCACGAGACAGTTCACATCGTGTTGAAGCTCGGGGATTCCTTTGAGGCAGAGAGGGCTCAGGACTGTTGGTTTCTCCATTGAAAGCATGTCGACCACCTTCGTTAAGACCCCCACACCTCTCCAGAGTGGCGCGATGCATATGTCCACAGCCGAAAGCCAGATGCACAGATCCGGGCTGAACGGCACAAACCCAATATGGTGCACATTATCAGGAAGCTTACCTTGATAGACTCCTCCACCAGCAATGTAGTAGTGGACGTCATCGATCTTCTTGCTCACCTCTGGACAAAGCGTCTCAGCTATGTAGTCGACGGCCTCCAGATTTGGATAGTAGTTGAGAGTCCCGAAGAAAAGGACCATCTTCTCGTCGACATGGATTGAGAGTCTCTTCCTTGCTTCCGTCTTGTTCATTCTATTACGGTCGACGGTGGTCAGATCCGCACAGATGGGAATCACAAGGAACTTACCCATGTCAAACCCTAGTTGCTCGTAGGCATCTTTATCGATCTTGGAGACAACAAACACCTTGGAGGCAAGATTCTGGAGTACTCTCTCGAGTAGAATGTTCATTTTGATGAATAATGAAGACTTATGCATAGCCTCGGCGAAGATCTTAACATTGCCATGGTTGTCCCAGATCATTGGAATCTGAAGCATCTTCGCAGCAAGTCCACAGGCCAGAGATATGTACGCGTTCTCGGCGAAAATGAGCGAAGCTTTGTTCCGCTTGCTTAGTCTGAGAGTATCGAAGAAAATGCTGATCTCATCGATAGGAAATAGAAGGTATCGTACGAATTTGTTGATCTTCTGATCATATATGATTCTGTTCAGCCCGCTCAATGGGATCGGGATCACGTCAAAACGCTCGGACAGGGTCACGAACATCTTTGGAATACGCTCATTGGTCAACACAGGCAAGGTGATCGCGGGGGCGAAGGCAATCTTGTGATTGGATACCCGGCCTGTCATTCTCAGATCCCCTCGTAGATGCGGAGGAGCCTTTGTGCGCACACTTCGAAATCGAATTCCTCCACAGCTAGATTCCTGCCCGCACGTCCCAACTCATTCAGTCTGCTGCGGTCCATGAGCATGGAGACCAAGGCCTCGCCCATCGTCCTGCTTTCAGGAGGAAGCATAAGTCCTCCCCCCTTGTCAACGATGTCCGTCTTCAATCCTCTCGAAAACGATGTGGCAAGGGGAATTCCGCACGATATGGCCTCAATCGCAACAAAGGGGAAAAGGTCGATGCGGCTCGTTATCGCCAGGACGTCAGAGATGTTGTACAAGCGCGGCATTTCGTCGACTGAGAGGGAATCCGTGATAAACCTCACATTTTTCTGGATTCCCAACGATTTGACGAGCGAACTCAACTCAGCGTAGGCCGGACCATTTCCTTTGATGACCAGGACGGAATCGGGGGTCTCCTTTGCCACTTCGACCATCGCCTCGATCAGCCTGTCCAGTCCCTTTGCAGGGGAGAGTCGGGCAATTGCCAGTATGACTTGCTCAGCACCCTCGATTCCGAACGTACTCCGGCAGGACTCCTTGTCCAGGGGTTTGAATGCCCTTGTGTCCACACCTGAGTGGACGACGGGGCCAATTTTCTCCTCGGGGACACCGTGATGAAGAAGGTGGTTCTGTGCCGAGATCGACCTTGGAATGATGCATTTGCAGTCCCTAGCCACAGCCTTCCCTATGGTACGATAGTAACCTTTCTGGAGATAACTGGCAGGTGGCCTCATCAGGACGTCAAGCTCCTGCCAAATGAACATCCGTGTGGCGGTTCCCTCCAAACCGAGCCAGCTTAGAAGGGTTCCAGGCTGGAACAATTCGCCCGACTGGACGATATCGAACCTCTCTTCCCTGAGGTATCTCGCAAGGGAGGGTGTGAACGGGGCCAAGGCCGGTGGGAATGTCCGGGTCAATTTCGTCGGGACATAATTAATTCTGAGATGATCTTCGTATGCCATCGGCTCGCTTGGTCTAAAAGCATCTGCGATGATTATCCTGACTTCGTGCCCTCGAGAAGCCATTCTTCTGCCCATCTCGACAATATTCAGATCTGCGTCGCTTCTCGGAGCAAGTTCCACTCTCTTAATCATCGACTTAGGGTCGGAGACTATTTCGGAAGTCTTCGTGACCAGGTTGACCAATCCTATTATCATCTGTTGACAATTCCCCCACTATATATGACATAGGCGCCATTGTCATAGACTCTGTTGTAGGCCCCAGCATCCCTCAAGTAGAACTCATATATTCTCGTCATTCCCCACTGCCTATACCACAACTCAGATGTGCGGTCAAAGACCATCGCGGTTGCAGTTGTGGACGTTCCTGAGATGTCCCTATAGGTTTCGGGATATTCGTTTGCGAAGCTCAGCTTGTTGAAATTTGATGGGGTGGAGTTCCCCCATATGTGGTCTGGGTACATTCCTCCAAGCACAAACGAATCGTTCACGATGTGGTCGTCTAAGAAATCAGATGCGTTCACACTCTCAGCACTCACCGCATAAAGGCTCTCTTGATAGAATGTCGTTATCATTGACGCTCCAGCGAGGACGACGACGAGGACGACGATCACGGCCCGTAGAGCTCCTTTGAAAGTGTAAATCATGACCAATGTGATAATCATAGAAGATCCGAGCACTAGGAACAGAAGTCCTCGGTCATAGAATTGTCCCTTGAAGACTATGATGTCCAGTGGGACGACGATGAACGGCAGTATGAATAATGCAAGAACATTAGCTGGTATTCGAATCTTCATTCTGCTTTCCCGTGGGATGCCGCTATCCGGTAGCCATCGCTTTGATCTTTTCGGCCATTTCTGCATTATCACCAAGAGAATCGACACGAAGGCCAGCAACACAAAGGCGCCAATTACGCCTGTTCGTATCAAGGGAGGGATCGTGAAGACGTTTTCTGTTGTCCTCATCGATAATGTGCCGACCGCCTCACCAGGCAGAGTGCTCAAGTATCCAATCCTCTGAAAGAATATGACCAACAAGAGAGTCGAATACGCAACGGCATTGGTGAATAGCCATGTGATCCATATCAGAAAGAAAATGGATATCGGCCAAGGCCTTTCGGTCTTTAACGGTGCCTTTCGTTTCAATAGCCGATCGCCCCTGAGAGCTACTTCTCTCACCACCATAGTCCCGATGAGGAAAATGACAGTAGTCGGATGCGAGACCGCAACAAAAGTGAAAGCGGCAATAGCGGCAAACAACCATTCCAGGCCATCTTTCTCCAAGAAGACAAAGAACAGGATCCCCGCGACGAAACCAAGGGACTGAGGTGAGAAATGGACCTGAATCCAAACGTTGACAAGGATGCAGATAATCAGAGCGAACCTATAGTGGAGTCCCGGAACATAACATCGAACGAGAAGATATAGTGAGAGCAGGGTCATCGCGGAAGCGAAGATCGGATAGAACCGCAGGTAAGAGAGAATCGGAGGATTCCCAAGTAGAACGTAGTGACCCGTCAGCACGAAAAAGCCTGGATAGTTGAAACCATAGGAGTCGATACTCAAGTTCGTCACGCCTGTTCGTATCATGTTGTCGACTGTCTGAAAATGAGTGTAGGAATCCCAGATCGAGGGATAGGTCTCGAAGAATGAGGGAGCACCCCAGATTGAGATAAACATCAACAAAGCTTGAAGGAAGAACAGATGTTCGTTATGGTTCCTAATGCCCAAAACCATAGAGAACAATATGATGGAGATTCCCAGCCAGTATTCCAATGGAACTATTCCGAACAGACCGAAAGGGGTTTTAGGAGAAATCCACCCGACGTCGAACCCGACAGATGAACTCAACATCACAGCGAAGCCGGCCAACGCCAGAATCGCTAGCACGGACGATCTTACCCTCAGGAAACCCATGGCGTCCTTCAAGCCTTTCCTCCCAATCGGAACAATCCCCTCGGTAATTGAGCCACTCCCAATATTAATACTCCCATCAATTGACGAGGGTTTCGTTGCTATTCTCGCGGGTGAAGTAGATAAACTATCGAGCATATTCGGTGCTAATGTGGCTACCCGGTCATCTCGCAGTCTCCTTTCTGGCCTGCACACCTCTTGTCCTGTATTACTGCAGAAGGAGGGAGAACTTGATGCTCATCATCCCTTACATCGCCTTCTTCGCTGTCCTCCCCGACTTCTTGCACTTCGAGGATTTGAGGACCTTCAGCCATAGCATGATCGGACTCACGATTCTCGTTCTGATGGCGCTCGCAGTGCTCCATTTCCTTTTCAGAATCCGCAGAGCCCAAGTCCTCATCGCATCGGTAGCTGCTGGTGCCCACCTGGCTGCAGACTGGCTATTTGGTCATTTCTTTCCTCTGTATCCGTTCTCCAACGGATATGAGTCGCTCAACTCGTTCAATACGTACATCGACATCCAGGCGGAGATCGTGATATTCTCTGTTGCATTCGTCGTCTTCACTATCATTGTCCTCTCGGCGCGGACGATTCGCAGATCAATGGAGCTCAGCAATAACGAGAAGTGGAACGTCGTGATCCTGATCATTCCATTCCTTGGGATGGACCTCCTGGAGACAGTATATTTCCTGCAGAACATGGCCACTGTCGGTTTGGGAACGTCGCGGATGGTTCTATTGACGATCTTCTTGACGACCATACTTGGGAGCGTAATATTGTTGAGGAGCGTCATTTCACGGCGGCGATGATGTCCCGGCGAATGCGGACAATAAGCGGGAAATCACAGAGGACATTTATTGCAGGACATTATCAAATTAGATAATATTGAAACGATCTGGCTTGAGCGAAAACGATCGACGAGCTCGCTGCTTCTCCGAGAAACATTTAAGTATAGGGACACGTAAATCAGGGATGACTTCGAGGGAGAACAAGACCTCTCGGGGTCAACAGCAAATAGTAGAACCGAGAAATATAAGGGTTCTCGGACCGAAGCATAGCAGACTTCGACCGAGTTCGTAGGGGGAGGAATACGACGTTTCATCAAAGGGAGCAGCGTTCAGACTGGTCTTTGCTGACCCGACCAGTCGTGACTAGCAGGGAGGTTTGACCTTGAACCCGGGTGCGAAAGTAGTTGTAATGATCCCTGCACTCAACGAAGAACGCTGTATCGGAGAAGTCATCGATGGGATCCCGACCCATGAGCTCGAATCAAAAGGCTACGAGGTAGACGTGATAGTGGTCGACGGCCATTCGACCGACCGCACCCTTGAGATAGCCAAGGAGAAAGGCGCCAAGCTGTTCACGCAGCATGGGAACGGGAAAGGATCTGGTATGAGACAGTTCTTCCTGCTTCGAAACCCACAGGAAGTTGTCCTCAAAGCGCTGTCCTTGAAATCAGGGATTGACCTGGACCTCGACGCCCTCTCGGTTTTGCTCGACTCAAAGTTCGTCATCATGCTGGACGGAGATGGAACATATCCGTCCAGATACATCGCAGACGTCGTGACGGCTCTCGAGAAAGGATGCGACGTCGTGCTTGGATCACGTTTCAAAGGCAGCATAGAGAAGGGCTCAATGACCAGACTGAACTACTTTGGAAATGTCATGCTGAGCCAAATGGCTTCCCTACTTTATTTGAAGCCGGTGACGGATCTGTGCACGGGAATGTGGGGGTTCGATACCCAGGCCCTCAAGAACATGCGACTGGACTCGACTCACTTCGATATCGAGGCCGAGATGTTCGCAGAATGTGCCAAGAACGGTTTGAAGATTGGTGAGGTGCCAATCGAGTATCTGAGCAGAGAGGGCGAATCGAAGCTCATTCCTATGGAGGCTGGATTCATGATCCTCAGGAAACTAGTTCAAAGAAGATACTTGACCGCGAAAAGAACACATGCAGAACCGGCTTCAGAGAAAGAATCAAGTCATGCGACAACCCTTGCCCAGCAGTAGGTCGAGGGGTATGAATGAGAGTCGCGATCGTAACGCCCGAATTCTTGCCGAACTGGGGTGGAATTGGTACTTACACTGCCCAGCTGGCCAAGCATCTTCCGAGCGACTATGACGTTCACGTAATCTCACTTAGTAGGAGGAAAGGAGACCAGGAGGAGATTCATCATTCTGACATAACAGATCGCATTACTCTCCACACCTTGGGAAATGCAAGAGATACGTTTCTGTACAACAACCAATTCCAGGTGAATCTATGGCGCAACTTCAAGGCGCTTCAGGAGAAATATCACTTCGACATATTGCACGCGAACCACGCCCAGATGCCTGACCTCATACTCAAACTCCTGAACCCTACAATCCCCTCCATAACAACGGTCCATACGACAATAGCCTCACAGCGAATCGGGACGATGCGCGCGGATCTCGGTCTGAGGCAGTTGGAAAGATCCGAG